>Ga0194060_10003018_pt1 | contig 11941 bp, 13 predicted proteins | sample SepL225m_MetaG_FD_163427 | JGI IMG/M metagenome (GOLD analysis project Ga0194060, IMG submission 163427) | Anoxic zone freshwater microbial communities from boreal shield lake in IISD Experimental Lakes Area, Ontario, Canada - Sep2016-L222-5m | ecosystem: Environmental > Aquatic > Freshwater >... | reverse complement strand
TCTGTGCGGCGCGCACTGCGTCCCATTCCTTTTCGGCTACGACCGCGAGAAAATTCTTCTCGCGCACCACGCGAGCCCCGCGAATCGAGCGTATCGAGCGCTCGTCCACCTTCTCCGCCACGCAGGCCGCGCGCGGCGCGCGGATCACCCGCGCATGCAGCATTCCGGGAACGGAAATATCGGTCACGAACGGCGCCGTGCCGAACACCTTCCAGGCCACGTCGCGGCGCGCGAAGGACTTTCCGACCACCTTGTACTCCGACGGCGATTTCGGCTTGGCGCGACCCTTCACGTCCATGGCGTTGCCGATCTGCTGGTTCCACTCGACTTTGGAATTGAAATACTTGCCGCCGATCAGATCGGCGTAGCTCACCTGTTTCGACGCATCGTCGAGCGCGCCGACCACCCCGTTGTTGACCGAGAGCCGCTCGGCCGGCACGCCGAGTTGCCTGGACGCCATCTCCACCAGGATGCGGCGCGCCTCGGCCGCCGCATTGCGCAACGGCCTGCCGCCCTGCTGGACACCGGTTGAACCGGAGCCCCCGCCCTGGTTGCACGACGTCGCGGTGTCACCCATGAATACGGTGACACGCTCGAACGCGACGTCCAGTTCGTCGGCGACGATCTGCGCAATGGCGACATCGAGGCACTGCCCCATATCCATCTTGCCGAAAAACGCCGAAACGTTGCCGTTCGGCAGCACCGCGACCCAGGAATCGAGTTCACCGGGCACGAGCGCGGGCTTGCCTGCGGCGCCTTGCGCCAGCGCCGACCCCACGTAGGCCGGCATCGAGGTGGACACCACCAGCGCACCGGAGGCTTTCAGGAATTCACGACGGGAGAACGAAAGATCTATGGATGAATTCATGGTCGCCTCCTCACACCATCGAGTTCTGGGCGCGCTTGACTGCGCGCAGGATGGATACATGCGTGCCGCAGCGGCATTTCAGCCCGGCCAGCGCCTGCTTGACCTGCGCCTCGGTCGCCTTCGGGTTCTTTTTCAGAAATGCGGCAGCCGTCATGATCCACCCGTTGACGCAGAATCCGCACTGCGGAACCTGCTCCTCGACGTAGGCAGCCTGGATGGGATGCGGTTTTTCCGGCGTGCCCAAGCCCGCTATGGTGGTCACTGTTTTGCCGCGCACCGCCGAAAGCGGCAGCACGCAGGAGCGAACGGGTTCGCCGTCAAGGTGCACCGTGCAGGCGCCGCACTGCGCGACACCGCAGCCGAAGTGCGGATTCTTGAGCTTCAGATCGTCGCGCAGCGCGTAGAGCAGCGGCATAGACGGATCGGCTTTGACCGACACCGGCTTGCCATCGACAACGAATTTGATCGTGGCCATGACTTCCCCTTTGGAGTTGACGGGTGCGGCATTGTTATCGCGCCCCGGGTCGCGCGCCGCTGCGCGCCCGGTGGTTCATGTGCGCCAGTCTAGCGCGAACGCGAGCCCGCTGTTATCCGGGTCGGGCGCCGGAGTTGGCGCCATGGACGCAAGTCCAGGTGTCGCAGCGATCCGCTCGAGACCGCCGGCCCTGCCGCCTCTAGTTCGCTTCGTCTATCCACGCCATCTGAATCGCCTCGAGGATCTTTTCCCCGCAGTGCGCCGGATCGTCGTCGAAGCCATCGAGCGCTTTAACCCGTGCCATCAGATCGGTGTAGCGGATCGTTTTTGGATCCAGATCCGCATGCTTGTCCGCCAGCGCGATGGCGATTTCCAGGGTGTCGGTCCACTTCATTCGTGTTGTGCCTCCGAAACCATATTGATGGTGTATTTCGGGATTTCGATCACCAGATCCGCATTCGTTACCCTGGTCTGGCACGACAGCCTCGAGGTCGGCGCAAGACCCCAGGCCTTGTCCAGCATGTCCTCCTCCTTGTCTTCCGCAGGGGCGAGTTCGCCGAAGCCCTCGCGCAGGATGACGTGGCAGGTGGTGCAGGCACAGGACTTCTCGCACGCGTGTTCGACTTCGATGCCTTGTTCAAGCAAGCAGTCGAGGATGGTCCGGCCGCTGGCCGCCTCGATCTGCGCACCTTCGGGGCAAAGTGTCTCATGGGGTAGGACCGTTATTTTTGGCATGCTCTCACTCTATGAACCGATACTCTCGACGCTCCGGCCGGCCAGCGCGCGGGTGACCGACCGGTCCATGCGTCGCGTGGCAAAGGGTTCGGTTGCTCTGTTCACGCGGTCAATCTGCAATTTGATGGCGCGGTGGTCGCCGCCTTCGGCAAGCTGCTTGAGCGTCGCAATCTCGGCGCAAACAGCCTGGCGTTCTTCCTCGGAAAGCAGGTCCGCATCCTCGCGCAGCGCCGATTCGGTGGCCTCTATCATGCGTTCGGCCTCCACCTGCTGCTCGCGCAGCGCGCGGGCATGCACATCGTCGCGGGCGTGCTCGTAGGAGTCCTTGAGCATCTGCGTGATCTGATCGTCGGTCAGCCCGTAGGACGGTTTTACCGTCACCGACGACTCCACGCCGCTGGTCGCCTCCCGGGCGGAGACCGAAAGCAGCCCATCCGCGTCCACCTGGAAGGTGACCCGGATGCGCGCGCCGCCGGCTGCCATGGGCGGAATGCCGCGAAGCTCGAAGCGCGCGAGCGAACGGCAGTCGGTGACCAGATCACGGTCCCCCTGCACCACGTGCAGGCTCATGGCCCTCTGGCCGTCCTTGAACGTGGTGAACTCCTGGGCCCGCGCCACCGGAATGGTGGAATTGCGCGGAACGATCTTCTCGACCAGTCCGCCCATGGTTTCAATGCCCAGCGAAAGCGGAATCACATCCAGCAGCAGCCACTCGTCTCCACTCGGCCGATTCCCGGCGAGCACGTTGGCCTGCATGGCCGCGCCCAGGGCGACCACCTTATCCGGATCGAGATTGTTCAGGGGCGCCTGCCGAAACAACTCCCCCACGGCCTGCTGCACGTGCGGCATGCGCGTCGCGCCGCCCACCATCACCACGCCCTTGACCTCGTCGATGGCCAGGCCGGCATCGCGCAGCGCCTTGCGCGTCGGTGCCAGCGTCTTGGCCACGAGGTTGCGCGTCATGTCCCAGAAGTCCGCCTGCCTGACCTTCAGATCGACGACCCCGCCCGTCGAAAGGGTCGCCGTGATCCGCGCCTCGACGTGCGCCGAGAGGAACTCCTTCGCCTCACGCGACTTGGTCAACAGCACGGACGTGTCCTCCGGTGACAGCAGCGACAAGCCGGCCTTCTCGACCACCCAGCAATACAGGCGGTGGTCGAAGTCGTCGCCGCCGAGCGCTGCGTCGCCATTGGTGGCCATGACCTCGAACACTCCCCGCGAGAGCCTCAGGATGGAGATGTCGAAAGTCCCGCCACCCAGATCGTAGATTGCGTAGACGCCCTCGGCCGCGTTATCCAGACCGTAGGCGATGGCGGCGGCGGTCGGCTCGTTGAGCAGCCGCAGCACGTTCAGGCCGGCGAGTCTTGCCGCGTCCTTGGTGGCCTGGCGCTGCGCGTCATCGAAATAAGCCGGTACCGTCACGACCGCTCCGACGAGTTCCCCGCCGGCATTGCCGATGAGCGCCTGCTCGGCAAGCGCGCGCAGCGTCTTGAGGATCTCCGCGGACACCTCCACCGGGCTTTTCACGCCCGCCGGCGTGCGGATTTTCAGCATGCCCGGCGCATCCACAAAATCGTAAGGGCAATTCTCGATATAGGCGACGTCCTTGAGCCCCCGGCCCATGAAGCGTTTCACCGAGACGATGGTATTTCTCGGGTCGCGCGCCTGCTCGGCCTGCGCGGGATAGCCGACCTGCGCGCCCCCGCTTCTCAAATACCGTACCACCGAGGGAAGCAGGGAATGCCCCTCGTGGTCGTTGAGCACGACGGCAATGCCGTTGCGCACCGTTGCGACCAGCGAATTGGTGGTACCCAGGTCGATCCCGACGGCCAGCCGGTGCTGGTGCGGCGCGGTCGATTCGCCAGGCTCGGAGATTTGCAACAGTGCCACGTGTACCCCCTGTTCAGCTTTCCAACGCTTCCATCGCTTCGCCAAGCTCCTCGCCCACTTTTTCCAGAAACATGAGTTTCCTCACCGTTTCCGCGGCGCCCGGAAAATTCTCTTGATCGTCGATCTGCCCTCCGATCTGCGCATACATGCGCTTGAGCTCGGCGCCCAGGCGCGAAGACAGCCGGTCCAGTTCGATTGCATCGGCGGCCTCCGAGGCTTCCTCGATCGCCTCGCGCCACTCCATCTGCTGCACCAGGAAATCCGTGGGCATCGCCGTGTTGGTCTCGAACTGGGGGTCGACACCCCGCTGCAGCAGCAGATACGCCGCGCGCCGGATCGGATTTTTCAGGGTCTGGTAGGCCTCGTTGGCCTGCGTTGACTGCTGCATCGAGACCCGCCGCTCGGTTTCCCCGGCGTTCACGAAACGGTCCGGATGCACGCTCGCCTGCATCTGCCGGTAGGCGCGATCGAGCTGCTCACGATCCAACTGGAACCGCTCGGGCAGCCCGAAAAGCTGGAAAAAATTCTGCGTCAAATGATGCGGCATTCCGATGCGACATTCTGTTAGCGTAGAAAAGGGGGCATGCGCCCCCTTCCCATTATTATCCTATAGCCATGCCGGAGGCTCGGGCCTCCGGCGCCGGGTCAAACGGTGAACGATTCCCCGCAGCCGCACTCGTCCTTGATATTCGGGTTCCTGAACTTGAATCCTTCCTTCAGGCCCTCGCGCGCGAAATCGAGCTCCGTACCGTCGATATAAGGCAGGCTCTTGGGATCGACGATCACCTTGACGCCGTTGCTCTCGAACAGGACATCTTCCGGATTGACTGCGTCGGCGAACTCCAGCTTGTAGGCGAGTCCGGAACAGCCGGAGGTGCGCACGCCCAGACGCAGCCCCACGCCCTTGCCGCGCTTGATAAGAAAACTGCTGACGTGCTTGGCCGCACGTTCGGTCAAAGTGACTGGCATTCGAAGCTCCCTATACCCGGATACTAAGCGGCCTTGCAGGCCGGCTGATCCGCCAGCTGCTCCAGCCCGTGTTTCTTGCGGTAGTCCGTGATCGCCGCCTTGATGGCGTCCTCGGCGAGAATAGAACAGTGAATTTTCACCGGCGGCAGCGCCAGTTCCTCGGCAATCTGAGTGTTCTTTATCTTTCCCGCTTCGTCGAGCGACTTGCCCTTCACCCACTCGGTGACCAGCGACGAGCTCGCAATCGCCGAACCGCAGCCGTAGGTCTTGAACCGGGCGTCCTCGATGATGCCGGAATCGTTAACCCTGATCTGCAGCTTCATCACATCGCCGCAGGCCGGCGCCCCGACCATGCCTGTGCCCACCGACTCGTCGCCCTTGTCGAAGGAGCCCACGTTGCGAGGATTCTCGTAGTGTTCTATGACTTTTTCACTGTATGCCATTGCAGTCTCTCCGTTCCTGATTTCCCGATTCCGAATCGCTTCAGTGGGCAGCCCACTGCACGGTGTTCAGATCCACGCCGTCCTTGTACATCTCCCACAGGGGCGAGAGATCGCGCAGCTTGTTGACCTTGCGCTTGAGAAGGTCGGTCGCGAAATCGATCTCCTCCGCCGTTGTGTATTTGCCTAGCGTCATCCTGATCGAACTGTGCGCAAGCTCGTCCGAGCGGCCCAGCGCTCTGAGCACGTACGACGGCTCGAGCGAGGCCGACGTGCAGGCCGAACCCGAGGACACCGCGATGTCCTTGATCGCCATGATCAGCGACTCGCCCTCGACGAAGTTGAAGCTCACGTTCAGATTGCCCGGGATGCGGCGCTCCATGTCACCGTTGACGTACACCTCTTCGAGGTCCTTGATCCCGTCCAGCAGCCGGTCGCGTAGCCCCCGGATGCGCTCGTTGTCGGTGGCCATCTCGAGCTTCGCCAGGCGTGCCGCCTCACCGAAGCCGACGATCTGGTGCGTGGGCAGCGTGCCCGAGCGCATGCCGCGCTCGTGGCCGCCGCCGTGGATCTGCGCCTCGATGCGCACCCGCGGCTTGCGCCGGATGTAGAGCGCCCCGATGCCCTTCGGACCGTACATCTTGTGCGCGGTGATGGTAAGCAGGTCCACTTTCAGATTCTGGATGTCGATCTCCAGCTTGCCCGCGGCCTGCACCGCGTCGCAATGGAAAATGATGCCCCTGGCGCGGCAGATCTCGCCGATCTCGGCTACCGGCTGGATCACCCCTATCTCGTTGTTCACGTACATGATCGACGCGACGATGGTGTCGGGCCGGATCGCGGCCTTGAATTTCTCCAGGTCGACGATGCCGTTGTGCTCCGGGTCGAGGTAGGTCACCTCGTATCCCTGGCGCTCGAGCTCGCGGCAGGTGTCCAGCACCGCCTTGTGCTCGGTTTTCTGCGTGATGATGTGCTTGCCCTTGCCTTTGTAGAACAGCGCTGCGCCCTTGATCGCGAGGTTGTTGCCCTCGGTCGCGCCCGAAGTCCAGACGATTTCCTTCGGGTCCGCATTGATCAGCGCCGCGACATACCCGCGCGCCTCCTCCACCGCCTTTTCCGCCTCCCAGCCGTAAGCGTGCGAGCGGCTCGCAGGATTGCCGAAATGCTCGGTGAGATATGGAATCAGCTTTGCCGCCACGCGGGGGTCAACCGGCGTGGTGGCAGAGTAGTCCAGATAAATCGGAAGCTTCATCGAATCGTTCTCCGCAATGCCTGTTCTGTTCAACCCAATTTGTACCAACCGTACTGGCGGACCGCGTTACGCGGAAACCGCCATTTCCGAGCGTTTGTCCTGCAGCACGGTCTGCTGGCGCGACTCCAGCCGAGCGTAATGCTTGGTGACGAGTTCCGACAATCTCACCGAGTGCAGATATTCGTACATTTTTTCGTTCAGCGTCGACCACAGGTCATGGGTCATGCAGCGCTGCTCGTCCTTGCAGTTCTCCCTGCCCGCGCACTGGGTCGCATCCAGCGGTTCATCCACGGCGATGATGATGTCGGCCACCGACACCACTTCGATGTCACGGGCGAGCGTGTAGCCGCCACCGGGCCCGCGCACGCTGTCCACCAGCGCGTGCCGGCGCAACTTGCCAAAGAGCTGCTCCAGATAAGACAGCGAAATGCCCTGCCTGCGGCTGATCGCGGCCAGCGTCACCGGCCCCTTGCCGCTGTGCATCGCCAGATCCAGCATCGCGGTCACGGCGAAACGTCCTTTGGTCGTCAATCTCATATCGTCCCCTCTGCACTCGTTCATGTACTTGAGCAAAACCGTATTGACTCATACGTATCCACGTATCCGACTGGCACGTACCCGACTAACTTTGTCAACTATACATAACCCGAGTGTTTTGGTCAACTATTTTCTGGCAGCCCTATCGATCATAGTAGGCTCCGCTCGCATGGAAACCGGATCGGTCGCGCGACGCACCGCCTGTAAGGCCTCGATTTCTTTCATAATCAAGTCGATATGCTTGTCGTGTTCGACAGAATGATCGAGCAATCCCTGGATGGCCTGGGAAACAGGATCATCGTCACGCGTGACTGCATAAGCCGAAAATCCCAGCTTGGCGGCCTTTTCCTCACGAGATTTTTCACCCTCGCTTTGCAGAATCCGCGCTGGAATGCCCATCGCGGTGGCACCCGGTGGCACGTCCTTCACCACGACCGCATTGGAACCGATCTTCGCCCCCTCGCCGATCACGATGGGTCCGAGCACCTTGGCCCCGGCGCCGATCACGACGCCTCGTTCGAGTGTGGGATGGCGCTTGCCCTTGTTCCAGGTGGTGCCGCCGAGCGTCACGCCGTGATACAGCGTGCAGTCATCGCCGATCTCGGCCGTTTCCCCGATGACGACGCCCATGCCGTGGTCGATGAAAAACCTGCGCCCGATGGTGGCGCCCGGGTGTATTTCGATACCCGTCAGGAAGCGCCCGATCTGGGACAGCACGCGCCCCAGCCAGCGAAACCGTGCCCTCCAGAGCCAGTGTGCCAGGCGGTGGATCAGCAGCGCATGAACGCCGGGGTAGCAGGTGATGACCTCCCAGGCATTTCGCGCCGCCGGATCGCGGTCGAAAATGCTGGAGATGTCTTCACGAAGTCGGGCAAACATGGTCTTTCCTGTGCATTACCTGCCGAATTATCGGATTTCCGAGTGAATCGATCAACTATTTCAGATCGGATTCCTCCCCCTCAGCCACCCTGACGACCCGGGCCGCCTGGTCCGTCTTGAAATCGGGGGAACGCGGCTTCTCCCAGGCGGTCAGGATCCCGCGCAGAATGCTCACCTCTTCCTTCTCCAGCGCCACGCGCGAATAGAGCCGGCGCAACCGCTCCATCAAGCGCCGCGGATACTTCGGATGCAAAAAACCGCTCGCGTAGAGGCTGCGCTCCAGATGCCCGTAGAAGTTTTCCACGTCCTCGTGCGACGCCGGTTCGCCTGTCCTGACGGCCGGCGGCAACGGCCCCAGTTGCGCCATCCGGCACTCGTAGGTGATCACCTGAACCGCCGCGGCGAGGTTGAGCGAGGTGTAGTCCGGATGCGAAGGTATCGAGGCGAGCCGGTTGCACTTCATCACCTCGTCGTTGGAAAGGCCGGTGGTCTCGTTGCCGAACACGAAGGCGACCTCGTCGGTTTGCGCCCTCGACACCGCTTCGGCGGCGGCACTGCGCGCATCCAGGGGAGCATGCGCAATCACGCGCGAGCGCGCCGACACGGCAATCGCGAGCTTGGCTCCCTGCAGCGCCTCGTCCAGGCTGTCGCAAACCACGGCGCCCGCGAGCACGTCCAGCGCATTGGAGGACAGCGCGCGCGCCTCGGGGTCCACAAAACGCTTGGGCCGCACCAGATAGAGCCTGGACAGGCCCATGGTCTTGAGCGCGCGCGCCGCGGCACCGATGTTGCCCGGATGGTTCGGATGCGAGAGCACCACTCGGATGCGGGAAAGAAGATCGGACTCACTCATATTGGATTAGAATGCGCCCTCCTCACTCGCGCTTGCAACCAGCGGCTCTTTCAAGAATCCACCATGTATCCCATGCTCACGACCGCGGTGAAGGCCGCGCGGCGTGCGGGCTCGATCATAAATCGCGCCGCACGCGACATTGACGCGCTGTCCATCACGCGCAAGCGTCATAACGACTTCGTGACGGAAGTGGACAAGAACGCCGAACAGGCCATTATCGACGTGCTGCAGCGTTCGTATCCGGACCACGCGATTCTAGCAGAGGAGTCGGGCGCACAAGGCGATTCGGAGTACACCTGGATCATCGACCCGCTGGACGGCACGACCAACTTCATCCACGGCTTCCCGCAGTACGCCGTCTCCATCGCCCTGCGGCACAAGGACCAACTCACCCAGGCGGTGGTCTACGACCCCGCCAAGAACGAACTGTTCACCGCGAGCCGCGGCCACGGTGCATACCTCAACGACCGGCGCATCCGCGTCACCAAGCGCGCGCACCTGCGCGAAGCGCTCATCGGCACCGGATTCCCGTTCCGCGACTTCACCGGCCTCGACGAATACATGGCCATGTTCCGCGAGGTGACCACAAAATCGGCGGGTGTGCGCCGCGCCGGCTCCGCCGCGCTCGACCTGGCCTATGTCGCCGCCGGGCGCCTGGACGGATTCTGGGAGACCGGCCTGTCGCCCTGGGACATGGCGGGAGGCGCGCTGCTCATCCTCGAGGCCGGCGGCCTGATCGCAGACCTCCACGGCGACTCCGACTACCTCGACACCGGCCGCGTCGTCGCCGGCAACCCGAAAATTTTCGCGCAATTGCTGCAGACCATTGCGCCGCAGGCGAAAAAGGGCTGACACCGCTGTAGTGACGGCAGTGGGCAGGTCGCCGATGCACGGTCTTTCCTGAAGGCCGAACGGGTCCCGGAATATGCTACGTCTCCTTGCCGTTGTGCTGTTGCTGCTCGCGGCCCCGGCCCGGGCCGCCGACCTGCGCATCGCGCTGGCCGCCGACATCACTTCGGTCGATCCGCATTTCGCCAACATCGCGCCCAACAACAACGTCGGCTGGCACGTGTTCGATGCGCTCACCCACGTGGACGTGGACGCGCGGCTGATCCCGGGGCTCGCGGTATCGTGGCGCGCGGTGGACGGCACGACCTGGGAATTCCGGCTGCGGCGCGGCGTGAAGTTCCACGACGGCAGCGAGTTCAGCGCCGAGGACGTGGCGTTCTCGATCGAGCGCGCCGCGAAACTGCCCAACGGCCAGTTCGCGGGCTTCGTGCAGCGTATCGTCGCCAAGCAGATCGTCGATCCGTACACGCTGCGGCTCAAGACGGCGACGCCCTACGCCATGGTGCCGCAGGATCTCAATTCGGTGTTCATCGTCTCGCGCAAGGCCGCAGCCGGCGCGACGACCGAGGATTTCAACAGCGGCCGGGCGATGGTGGGCACCGGGCCGTTCCGCTTCGTCGCCTTCCGGCGCGGCGAGCGCGTCGAACTCGCGCGCAACGAGGCCTACTGGGGCGGCGCGCCCGCGTGGGACAAGGTGGCGCTTCGCGTCATGCCCACCGACCCGGCGCGGCTCGCGGCACTGCTTGCGGGCGATGTGGACCTGATCGAGCAGGTTCCGCCCGCCGATCTTGCGCGCGTACGCACGCGCCAGGACCTGCAGGTGGCGCAGAAAGTGTCGTGGCGCACGATTTTTTTCCACCTTGACCAGTATCGCGACCGGCCGCCGGGCGTGACCGACCGCGCAGGCAAACCGCTGGAGCAAAACCCGTTCAAGGACCCGCGCGTACGCCTGGCCCTGTCGCGCGCCATCAACCGGCAGGCGATTGTGGAGCGGGTCATGGAAGGCACGGCGATTCCGGCGGCAAATCTGGTTTCGCCGCCCGTGTTCGGCCATGTGCCCGCCCTCAAGCCGCAAGCCTACGACCCGGAGGGTGCAAAAAAACTGCTCGCCGAGGCGGGTTATCCCAACGGGTTCGCGATGACGGTGCACGCACCGAACAACCGCTACGTCAACGACGACCAGATCGCGCAGGTCGTGGCCCAGATGCTCGCGCGCGCCGGCATCGCCGCGCGGGTGGAGACGCAGCCGATCAACGTCTACCTGGGCAAGGCGCGCGCAGGCGAATTCGCGTTCGCGATGCTCGGCTGGGGCTCCTTCTCCGGCGATCTCGCCTTGCGCGCGCTGCTCGCAGCACCCGACGCGCACAAGGGCGCCGGCACCTGGAACTGGTCGCACTACGCCAACCCGAAGGTCGACGCGCTGGTCGAGCAGGCGCTGGCAACGGTCGAGGAGAAAAAGCGCGAATCGCTCGCGCAGGAGGCGATGACCCTCGCCATCAACGACAACGCTGTCATCCCGCTGCATCATCAGCTGGTGAGCTGGGCGATGAAAAAACCCCTCGCCTACGCCGCGCGCACCGACGAGTTCACTTTCGCGCACCACGTCCGCTCCCGGTGAGCTGCGGCTAAACTGCCGCTAAACTGCAGCATATGCCCGCCTACATTCTCCGACGGCTCATGCAGAGCCTGCTGGTGCTCGCCGCCATGTCGCTGATCGTGTTCCTCGGCGTGTATGCGATCGGCAACCCGGTGGACATTCTCGTCAGCCCGCAGGCCGACCAAGCCGAAATCGCGCGCGCCACAGCGGCCCTCGGCCTGGACCGGCCGCTGGCCCAGCAATACTGGGTGTTCCTGCGACAGGCGGCCTCCGGCGACCTGGGCCGTTCCTTCGCCTTCAACGTTCCGGCGATCCAGCTGATACTCGAGCGCCTGCCGGCGACGCTGGAGCTCGCCGTCACGGCCATGCTGCTTTCCATCGCACTGGGCATCCCGCTGGGCTTGTGGGCGGGGCTGAAACCGGAGTCGATCGCCGCAAAGACCATCATGACCGGCTCGCTCCTGGGTTTCTCGCTTCCCACCTTCTGGGTCGGGCTGATGCTGATCATGCTGTTTTCGGTGTGGCTGGGCTGGCTGCCCTCCGGCGGGCGCGGGCCGACGCTCATGCTGCTGGGGGTGCCGGTGAGCTTCCTCTCCC
>Ga0194060_10003016_pt1 | contig 11950 bp, 11 predicted proteins | sample SepL225m_MetaG_FD_163427 | JGI IMG/M metagenome (GOLD analysis project Ga0194060, IMG submission 163427) | Anoxic zone freshwater microbial communities from boreal shield lake in IISD Experimental Lakes Area, Ontario, Canada - Sep2016-L222-5m | ecosystem: Environmental > Aquatic > Freshwater >... | reverse complement strand
TACTGACAGAGTCGAAACGAGGGTCGCTGGTGGCAAAAGCCGCAACGCCGGCGCGGAGACCGACCGCGAGGTGCAGGGAATCATTCTTCAGCAGTTGGTATTGGCTTTGCAACGGCAGGGCCGCCAGCAGGTCGCCCGATTCGACCGGCAGAATCCTGAGGTCTCCGGCCAGCAGATCTTCCACGTCCCTGGCGTATTGGCTGAGCCGCGCAATCAGCGCCGGGTTGCCGCCCAAGGCTTTGGCGGGATTGGAAGCGCACAGGCACAGGCTTTGGGCTTCCTGCATCATGCGGCGGTGGCAAAACTCGGCTACGCCGACCGTGGTCATAGCGCCGCGGAGTTCACCTTTCCCGCAGCGGGCGAACAGCCGCCGACACTGAGCGGACATGCCGCGGCGTGCGTAGATCGCGATATTGATGTCAATCAAGACCGCGCCCCCGCTGGAATCTCGTCCAGGTTCATTGCTCCCAGAAGTCCGACTCCATGCTTTCACGAAACTGCGCCGGGGTCAGCGAAAAGTCCCGCTGGGAGAGGAATCGGCTCAGGCCGGCATCCGGGGAGGGGGAGGGGTTAGCAGTCGCGGCCTCGCCTTCAAGAATGGTCAAGAGGGCGTTCGCGTTGGCCGACAGCGGCTCGGCGTCGCAAGGATGCACCCGGCCTTCCACCAGTTTCACCGCCAGCGTCCTGTAGCTCATGAAATTACTTTATCCCAAACCAATGGGTCGGCAAGCTTCTGGAGGAAGCTTATGAAACAGATGAAACGCCAAGGGCAAGAGACGCCAAGGCCCAGCGCGGCCAAGCCGCAGCCAAGACCAAACTGGGCTTAACGCAGACGCAGAGGAACGCGGAAAAATGCAGCGAAGAAGAACTCTCTCTCTGCCTCTGGGCGTCTTTGTTAACTGCCGTTTTTAGGTTCATTTCTCTGCGTACCTCTGCGGTTGGCCAACTGCTCTTTCCGGGCTGAGCCAAGAGCTCCGCACCGTGAAAATTGTGCTGTTGATTTGCAGCCTTTTACAGCAATTCAGCAAAATAGTTTCACCCCCCGACCAGCCCATTCCCGCGCCCCGATAACGTTAACGGTATGCGTAACCAATTGCCCATCAACCACTTCCCGCCAACACTGTTTTCACCGAACCGCTCCCCTATATATGAGAGGCGCAATTGTTTTTCGCAGCCTGCTGCGAAGCTGGTAAGCGGTAGCTCCTCCTTACACGGGCAGTGGTCGAGATAGATCAGTGCGGGCACTTTAGCCCGGGCTCACCCAGCCGAGCACGCCGCCGCGACGGGTTCAGAGCGGCTTCCGGTAAATGCGCCGAAACAGCTTCCCTTTGCCCGCAGCGAGGGGATCTACAATCGTGATTCCGTCCCGGCCAAAGCGGGCGGTGACTGGCGCGCCTTTGCCGGCGCGCAAGTACTTGAAATTCAAGTCGCGCACCAGGCGCGCGGCGTGGACGATGGCCACCGTGATCCTCGCCTCTTCTGCTGTCGGGTATAGGTCCGCCACGCTGGCGCGGGTTGCGCCGAAGAACTTCACCCGGCAAATGGCCGCCAGCCCCACCGTGAGGCTGTCAATCCCGTAGCCGACGTAACCTGCCGACCCGTCCGGGCGCTTCACGTCGCGGGTGAAATGGTTGTTCGCCGTGCGGCTGCCGCTGCCCTGGTTCCACCAGCGCAGGCCACGGTATTGCTGGTCGCTCTCCACTTTGCCATCGGCGCCGACAATCTCGTGGCCCTGGTTCACCGGCCCCTCGAAGTCGGGCGGGGTAATCCAATTGTTGTGGAAGTTGATGCTCATCCCGTTCTCGAAATCCACGCGCACCTGCACGGCGTCGTAGGCGTTGATGCCATCGCGCACCAGGCGCTTCTTCTGGCCGACGGCGGTGAGCGAGACGGGCTTGCTTCGGTAGTAATGGTAAATCAGATCCACCCAGTGCGTGCCGACGTAGCTGAACGGGTCGCTCTGTTCCGCCCACTTGAACGTGCGGGTCGAAACGTGCAGTGGCTCCTCCAGGTAGGCCGTGCCATAAAGCGGTTCACCGATGCGATGCCTGATCTCCTCGCGAATTCGCAAATGGTCGGGGTCGTAGCGCTTGTGCATGTCCACTGCGACAATGCGCTCCCTGGCACGGGCCAACTCGATGATCTGGTCAGCCTCGGTAATGTTCAGGCACATCGGCTTCTCGGTGAGGACATGGACGCCGGCCTTGAGCGCGGCGAGGATCACCTCCGCGTGCAGCGGGTCGGGCGTGGCCACGGCCATGACGTCAAGGTCGGGAAACTCGCGCAGGATATCCATCCACGGTTTCTGGCCGGCAAAGGCTTTGGGCGCATGGCCGGTCCACCGCTTAAAGTTCGCACGGGCGCGGCGGGCGGACTTCTCCGTGCGTGCGGCGACTGCGGCCAGTTGGAACTTGATCGGCCCCAAATCGCGCGCCCAGGCGTCCAATCCGACGCGTCCAAGCTGCGGGCTGATGCCGGCGCGCTGCAGGTCGGCATAGGCTCGTGCATGCACGTCTCCGCCGAACATGCCGGTGCCGACCAGGGCGATCTTGATTGTGGTGTCCATCGTAAAGCAGGACAGGCGTCCCGCTTGTCCTCTGTTCATTCGCGCCGAATGTGTCGCGTGAGCCAAATGGACGCAAACCATTTCGGATAACCATTTCGGACTTTAGCATTCAGCCTTTAGCCTTTAGCCTTTCATTAATGATCGGCACAGTCTTGAACGTGGCGGGGATTCTGATTGGCGGCTTCGCTGGCCTGGTGCGGCGAAAGCCGCTTTCGCCAGCGAACGAATCCTTCTTCAAGGTCGGCCTGGGGGTCTTCACGGTCTTCTATGGGCTGCGGTTGACATGGATCAGTATGAACGGTTCGTTCCTGCAGGTGCTCAAGCAACTCGTCATCGTTGTGTTCGCTTTGATGCTGGGAAAGATGACCGGTCGGCTGTTCCACCTGCAGAAGATGTCGAACCATCTGGGGCGGCAGGCACGGGAATGCATTGCCACGACCAAACCCGGGGACCCGAGCCAGTTGGGCGAGGGCTTCAAGACCTGCGCTGCGCTTTTCTGCGCTGCGCCGCTGGCCATCCTGGGATCGGTCCAGGACGGCTTATCCGAGTATTATTATCCCCTGGCGGTGAAAGCGGTGATGGATGGCCTGGGCACGCTGGGCTTCGTCCTGGTGTTCCGTTGGGGAGTGCTGTTTGCCGCACTGCCGGTGCTGGTATTTCAGGGCACGATCACGCTGCTGTGCGCACAGTTTTTCAAGCCGTTTCTCGAAGCGCACAGCCTGGTGGACTCGGTGAATGCCGCGGGCGGTTTGCTGGTCTTCTCGGTGGCGCTGGTTATTCTTGAATTGAAGAAGCTTGAGCTGGCCGACTACCTGCCGAGCCTGATTTTCGCGCCCCTGCTCGCATGGCTGTGGCGGTGAGGGGAACGGGACAGGGCCAATTAATGAAAGGGGCGGGGATCAGGGCTGATCTAAGGTTCTCCCGTTCCCAGCGAGCAGCTCTCAAATCCGAAGCCCGAAACCCGAAATCCGAAGGAAATCCGAAATCAGAAATCCGAAGGGCGTGCGGGTGGCTGGACCTTTTCGGATTTCGGTTTGCGGTTTTAGGCAGATCCTAACCGACTTTAGAGCGCCCCTGCCTTTTGTCCTTCATGAATTGGCCCTGGGAACGGGACGACGGGCGCGAATTTCCTAGGCAGATTGTCATGCCCGATTAGACTGCCGCGCATGAACAAAGTGCGCTTAGGGATCATTGGCCTGGGCAATATCGGACAGCACCATTTCGGCTATCTTACCGCCGGCAAAGTCAATCGGGCGGAAGTGGTTGCGGTGTCGGACGCGGTTGCGGCCAAGCTGGAGAAATACAAACCGCTGAAGACGTTTACCGACGGCGAGGAGTTGATTCGCTCCGGTCTGGTGGACGCAGTCATCATCGCCACCCCTCATTACCAACACACCACGCTCGGCATCGCGGCTCTCAAGCAGGGCCTGCACGTCATGGTCGAGAAGCCGATCTCCGCGCACAAGGCCGATGCGGAGCGTTTGATCGCCACGCACCAGCAGCACCCCAAACAGGTCTTTGCCGGCATGTTTCAGCTCCGGGCCGAGCCCAGGTATCTGAAGATCCGCAAGCTGATCCAGAGCGGTGAGCTGGGCGAGATCGTGCGCATGAGCTGGATCATTACCGACTGGTTTCGCACCGAGGCGTATTACGCGAGCGGCGGCTGGCGCGCCACCTGGAAGGGCGAGGGCGGTGGTGTGCTCCTGAACCAATGCCTGCACAATCTCGACGCCATGCAATGGCTCCTGGGCATGCCGGCCCGCGTGCGCGGCTTCTGCCAGCTTGGACGATTCCACAACATCGAGGTCGAGGACAACGTCTCCGCTTATTTCGAGTATCGCAACGGGGCCACCGGCATGTTCGTCTCCTCCACTGGCGAGGCGCCCGGGACCAACCGCTTTGAAATCGTCGGCACACGCGGCAAGGTGTTGCTCGAAGCTGACAAGCTGTGCTTCACGCGCAACGAATCGGATATGACGGAATTCAGCCGGACGGCCAAGCTTGGCTTTGCCAAGCCGGAGGTCTGGAATGTCTCCATCCCGTGGGAGAGCGCTGCTAACCCTCATGCCACGTTGATGCAGAACTTCGTCAATGCGATCCTCGACGGGGAACCGCTAATCGCGCCGGGCGAAGAAGGCATCCACTCGGTCGAGCTGGCCAACGTGATGCTTTATTCCTCCCTGGTGGACCAGACCGTGCAATTACCGATGGACAGCGCAGCCTACGAGAGCAAGCTCAACGAGTTGATAGCCTCATCGAAGCTGGAGAAGAAGGTGGTGGAAGTGTCCAACGAAGACTTCAACAAATCCTTCAGCAGATAACTATGAAATACATGGGCATCGGCGACGAGGGCGCCAATAGCATCGACGGCCAGATCCTGGCTACGCAGGAACTGGGATGGCAATTCCTCGAACCGCGCGGGGTCGAGGTCCCCGGCTTTACCAAAGCCAACTTCCACGACATACCCGACGAAGCCTTTGACCTCGCCGTCCGGAAGCTGGAGAATGCGGGCGTCAGTGCTTATTGTTTTGGCTCCACCATCATGAACTGGGCCAAGAAGGTGGGTGATCCCTTCGATATCACCCTTGCCGAGGTCAAACGGGCGATTCCCCGAATGCAGCGCCTTGGCGCCAAATACGTCCGCATCATGAGCTTCAAGCCGGGCGATGACGAATACAGTATCCCCGCCGAAGTATTCCGCCGAGTGAGGGAGGTAACGAATCGTTTCCTGGATGCCGGACTCCAGCCTGTCCACGAGAACTGCATGAACTACGGAGGCATGAGCTGGAAGCACGCGCTCGAATTGCTGGACAAGTGCCCCGGCCTCAAGTGGGTGTTCGACACCGCCAATCCCATCTTCAATCCGGACCGCTCGAAGCCCAAGCCGTGGCCGAAACAGGACCCCTGGGAATTCTGGACCCACGTGCGGGACCACGTCGCGCACATCCATATCAAAGACGCTACCTGGAACCCCGCAAAGAATGACGCCGATTACAATTGGCCCGGTGAAGGGCAGGGGAGGGTGCGCGACATTCTCAAGGACGCCCTGGCCCGCGGTTACGACGACGGCCTCTCGATCGAACCCCACATGGTGGTCGTATTCCACGACGCCCAATCCAAAGCCAGCAACGACGACGCTATGCGCAAGAATTACGTCGAATACGGCCGCCGGTTGGAGAAGATGGTTGGTGCGATACTGAAACCAAACTGACCGATAGGGAATGGACTCATTGGCGTTCGGATGAGTTTGGCGTGCCGAGCGTCGTGCTATTCCCTTGAACGGGGGGAGCGAGGGCGCTCGTCACTCACGATCAAGTTGAAGCCTTCGTGAGTCGGGTCAAAGGGTTTGCCTCCTACTTGCATTACCGCCGTCCCTTCGTCCGCGAGCACCTTGAGATCATCGAACCAGGCTTTGCTGAGCGAGCCCGCCTCGTCCGAACACCAGGCTCCCAGGCCGATGATGAACCGGTCAATGCCGAGTGATTCGTACAGGCCCGATTTCCCAACCGCCGTGTTCATGGCCTCCCCAAGCTTAATCTCCGCTGGCACCCATTGCTCGCCCGGCACGGGCAGCTTCCAAAACAAGGTCTGTTTCGGTTGCCGCGACGAGTGCCGGCCCTCGCCGTTGCGCTCGCCGGCGGTAACGACATAATTGATCACTTGCGGGAGGGGATGCTTCGCACGCATCTGCGGTCCCCAGTGAAATAACATCACACACTCTGCCTGCACGCCCTTGAAACCTCCCAGCCACACGTACCCACCCCCGTTACTGCACTGGCCGCCGTGGTAACTGAATTTCAGTGTCGGGGCCCGGGCTGGTGAGCGCAGCACCTGGTAAACCTCTGTAAATTCGCCCAGCGCCCAGCCCTGGCCCTTCTCGCACACAAACAAACAGGCTGCCCGCTTGCCTGACGCGGCGCTCTCGCCAGCAGCAGTGATCGCATAGCCCGGTTCTTTATCCTTGAGATAGCGAAAGACGCAGTTCCAGCCCGCCAGCCCCTCCTCGAACCCGCCGTTCCGCAGCGTTGCTTCTGCCGGCAACTCCCAAATGGGCCTGAAACAGCGCGGATCGATGCCGAAATCAAAAGCGCGGAACGACTCCGGGTACAAATGTTCTGCCGACCGGCCAATTTGCCGCCCGAGCAAACGCACTCTCTCCCTCTGCACCTCCACCTGCAGGTAGTACCCACCGCCCAACGTAAACTCCGGATACTCTTCCCCGAAAGGCCGGGGGCGGACCGGGCTGGGCGCCACGATGAACTTCACCCCCTTGTATTCCCAAGCGGTCTTCACCGAGTTTTGGATCCCGGCGTGGACATGCCCCGAGAACACATACCGCACATTCCCATACCGCGTCAGCACGTCCAGCAGCCGGTTCTTGTAGCTAATCGAGTAGGTGTAGAACTCTAATTGGCTGGTCCCGGCTGGCATCAGGTGATAATGCATGAACCCCATCGTCGGACGGTTGCGGTTCGCCCTGAGATCGGCATCGAGCCATTTCAAGAACGCCTCCTCCTTTTCCAGGTTGGTTAATAGTTCCTTCGTCGGCATCACCACAAAGTGCCACCGGCCGCAATCGAACGAGAAGGTATCGTTGGTGGTTCCGTTAAACGCCTGCTGAACCGGGCGGAAGATTGAGTCCACATCGAAATCGCGCACGTCATGGTTGCCGGTCACCGCGATCGGCAGTGGCCGCAGATCCTTGATAATCTGCATCAAGATGTTTGTCGTCTGCGGCACGCCCTGCCGTTCATAAATGTCCCCGTTGAAAATCACGAACGCCGGCTGCCGGGGGGCGGCGTTGACCTCCTGGACGAACTGACGCAGGAATTGGTTGTGCGGCTGTGGCGACTTTGCGTCCGGTCGCTCCCGGCTCACATGCGGGTCGGCATTGATGAGAAACGTGAAGTCATCACCTGCTGCTTCCAGCCTGGGGAAGAGGGTTCCAGCCAGGCTTACAGGCGCGGCAAGGCTCGCCAACAGGCACGAGATAATAAGGCTGACCCGGTTCATTGAATCTAACTTTAGGGCATGGCTCTTCTAGCGTCCGAACCTACACAGCGGTCCGTGGGTGAAGCAGAATTGCTTCCTGGTCCCACGCAAATTGAAGCCATGGTGCCAATAGGCAGCCACGTCGTCAAAGGGCGAGTTTTACACGTTTTTAAGGCGATCTTAGATTCGGGCGTGCGCTTCGTGTTCCGGGTATCGGATTTGCTTCCTTTGCAGTATTCTAGGGTCTATGAGAAAGCTCTGGCTCATCCCACTCTTGCTCGTCAGCTCGATTCGTGTCCTTGGGCAGGACGACACGATCACCCTCGACGATGTCATGGAATCTGCCGACCAATGGGCGAAAGAGAACCTCGACGAGGATGTGCTGCGCGCCTTGAAGGACGTGGACCGGGAGAAAGTTAAGCAGGTCTTAAAGGATATTCAGAAGCAGTTGCAGGGCGAGTATGTCCTTGACCTGGCGGCCCTCAGAGACTCTGCCAAGTCTATTCTGCCGCTGCTCGAGGGTTACGAGGAGACCCAGCCTTACGCCGCCTGGCTCAAGGCCCGACTGGATTATCTCGACGTAGCCGAGGAGTTCCGGCGCACCACCCCGCCGCCGAAAGTCGAGCCGGGCCAGCCGCCCAAACCGGCTGCCAATCCAGCGCCGCAAATGGAACGCGAAGTCTGGATCAAGAAGCTTACCGATCGGCCCTGGCCGGAAGCAGCCAAGTCTTACGTGCCCCGCCTGAAACCGATCTTCACCGGGCAGAAGGTTCCTCCGCAACTGGTCTGGCTTGCAGAGGTGGAATCCTCGTTTAATCCGCGGGCGCGCAGCCCCGCAGGCGCGGTGGGGCTGTTCCAGCTTATGCCCGCCACGGCAAAACGTTTCGGTCTGCGGACATCGCCCCTGGACCAGCGTCTGCGGCCCGAGGAGAGCGCCCGGGCCGCGGCCAAATACCTGGAGTTCCTCCATCGCCAGTTCAAAGACTGGCGGCTGGCCCTGGCGGCTTACAATGCCGGCGAAGGCACCGTGCAAAGACTCATGAAGCAGCACAACGCCAAGACCTTTGACGCCATTGCCACGCACTTGCCCGCCGAGACGCAGATGTACGTGCCGCGCATCGAGGCGGCGCTCGTGCGCTGGGAAGGGGTCAAGCTGAGTGAGCTGCGCCTACCCAACGGGTAGATCGCTTCATGTCGTGATCGACCTGGCGCCGGTGAAAGGTGCCGTTCTCATGGACCAGAAAGTGTCGCCGCGTGAGGGCACGCGGCCTACAGCTTCTCTTTCTCACCTCGCGCCGAAGCAGGCAAAGGGGGCGGTTTGCTTGTGATTAAGCCTATCCCGCGGCCTTTGCTGCCACAGGCGCAATAGTAAAGGTAGAACGCCGCGTCCTTTGGGTTCCAAACCAGTGAAGACTTGTGCGCGTACTGTTTATCCAGGCCGCTGGGATTGTCGCCGGCCTTGTAGAGCGGGTCTGGATGTGCTGTCCAATGCACCAGGTCTCGCGAAAAGGCCACCATGATGTGGGCGCCCCCACGACCAACGCCGAAGTAGAACATGGTCCAGTGGTCGCCGTCGCGATACACCTTGGGATCGGAAGCAAATTGCTCATCGTAGCCGCCTGAACGATTACGGATCACCGGGTTGGCGGGATATCGCATCCAGTTCAAGAGATTGGTGGAGAAGGCCACGCCGGTTTGTTCGGTGCCGCCGTTGGCCGCGTTATAGAAGTCGAAGAACCGGCCGCGATGCTCAACCAGCCAAGGTTGGTAAATGCAGTCCTTTTCCCAAGGCGCGCAGTCAGAATCCTGGATGGCCAGGATGGGCGCGTTCTTCGCCCGTCGCCAGGTCAGGCCGTCGTCACTGCAGGCTACGCCTTCGTAGCCAGGGCGCAATTCGTAACCGCCCTGGCGAGGGTAGCACCCATAGAGTGTCCAATACTTGCCGTCACGCCGCTTGAGCAAGCGTGGCGCCTTGACGTCGTAGGACTCGTAAAGGAAGGCGCCGATGACGCATCCGCCAGCGTCGAACTCGTTCGGGGGGCCGAAGCCCATCGCCAACCTGAAATTCGTCCAATGGACCAGGTTCGTGCTCTCGGCAATGAACGAGTTATAGCCTTGCCCGTTGAAGGCGATAAAGCTCATGAACCACTTGTCCGGTCGGCCGGCCAGTTGAAAGACGCACGGAGCGTCGGTGCTATGGAATTTCTCGTGCCCGGGAATCCTTGGTTCCGCCGGGATAACGTGATCCGGCCAGTGATACCAACCGCGATAAGGCGCAGACCACTTGTCCAGCGCCTCGCGATCAATGTCGGGAATCGCTATCGGCTCGGCAGCGTGCAGCGCGCCCAGTGCAGCGAGCAACAAGGCCGCAAGACTTGCCCGTATCACTTTAGAGGCTGCTCTTGCCCGCCTTCTTCACTGCAGCCCATCTCGCCTTGGCTAACCTGGACAACCTGGTTTTGGCGGCAGAGGAGATGTTCCGCTTCGGCTGCTGTACTACCTTGCTCTTTCCCTGAGCCAACAGCCGTTTTCTGACCCCGGCTCGAATGTTGGCCAGTCCGGCTGCACTCATCCTGTGCTTCTTAGGTGTTTCGCTTGCGACAGCTTCACCCGGATCACCAAGCAGCTCACCGAGTTCTTCTTGGAGCGATTGGATCCTCTCCTGGATGTCGGCTGCTTTACGGAGTTGTTGTGGTGTTGCGTTGATCATGCTCATACAAGTCTGAATGGATCCCAAAGGGACGTCAAGTCGGCAGAGTTGGTCGTTGACAAGTGCACGAGGCATCCTCCGCCTCACCCTGCCGCGCTGATGCGGATCAGTCTAAGGGCGTCAAGGTGACACGTCGGAACTGGATAACGCCGCCTTCGGACTGGACTCCGACCGGCCCGGAGGAGACCTCGACGCCGTCGGCTTCGTTAACCAACTTGCCGTTGATCCAGACCTGATAGCGCGGTCCTTGTGCCAGAATTTCCACGCGGTTCCATTGGCCTGACGGGTTTTCCGCATCCAACATCTTCTTGATACCTGCAATGTCGCCAGCCGCCGGGTGTGCCTTCACGTCGAAGAAGCGGGGTTGGCCGCCTGCGATGGGCTTGCCTTGTAGTCCCATGACATCACCCGCATCGCCGTGTTTCAACTGGACTTCCACGGTATGAGGGAGGGCTTTGAGCGGTTCGCCAATGCGGGAGAAGATGCCACTGTTGCCCGGCTCGCTGCCGGGAGCCCAACGGTATTCCACTATCAGGCGAAAGTTGGTTACAGCCGGCCCTCGGTACAGGAACCCGAGCGGCGTGCCTTGGCATACCAGGATGCCGTTCTCCACGCTCCAAACCTGGCTCATCTTGACTGCCGGGTCGGCCAGCACCTGTTGCCACCCGGCCAGGTCTTTCCCGTTGAACAATTCGATTGTGCGCTTGTGCTCGCCGGTTGTGGAGCACGATGCCGCACCCAACAGGAGAAGCCCACCAACCGCGCAGTTACGCCAGATTCGTTTCATCTGATTTGTCATTTTTCGTGCGTGAGTATGCCTATCTTCCCATGCGAATAAAGCCGAATCGCACAATCGAGAGGCGCCGTCGGGCGAAGTGCTCAAGTCTGGATTCTTCTCGGGGTGATATTCCCCTGCAAATCCGGGCCTTCCGTATCGCTTCATATACAGCAACGCGGCCTGCCTCTCATTAACACCCCACTTGAGTGGGGTGTGGGCGATGGTCTCGGCGTCGGAACCGCTTCAGCGGTTTACCCACCACCGTAAACCGCTGAAGCGGTTGGGGAGCTGGTTCGCGTGCCACACCCACCCCGCTGAAGCGGTGTGTTAATGAGAGTCGGCCGCCCACTCCGAAGAAATCTGTCGTGCGCACTCGGTCGAATCATGCTGCACTTTCGCCTTGGATTTGGGTGCTCGGTGTTTGACAATCCAAGCCGGTATGCGCGCTCATAATCAGGTTTCCCGCCGTGAATCCATCGCCCCCACCTCCGTGTTGGCGGCCGCCAGGCAGCTTGAGGTTGCGGAAACCACCGGCGCCAATGGCTGCACGTTCGCGCTCAACGGCGGCGAGCAGACTGGGGGCAAAATGGCGAAGCACTACGCCGCGTGATCCGCAAGCCAAAAGGACTGGGCGAGTATGCGGCCATGCTCGCTATCTGGATCGGCCTGCTGCTCTTGTTCGGCGCGCTGAGCCAGAACTTCCTAACGGTCCGCAGCCTCAGTACGGTGGCCAATCGCATCCCTACGCTCGCGGTGGTGGCGGCGGGCATGACGTTGGTGCTCATCATTGGTGGGATTGATCTCTCGGTCGGCTCGGTGCTTGGCCTGTGCGGCGCCGTGTTGGGTGTCGCCATGGTGAACTGGGAGTGGCCATTGTGGGAAGCCGCGGCGCTGTGCATGGGGA
>Ga0194060_10003015_pt1 | contig 11955 bp, 8 predicted proteins | sample SepL225m_MetaG_FD_163427 | JGI IMG/M metagenome (GOLD analysis project Ga0194060, IMG submission 163427) | Anoxic zone freshwater microbial communities from boreal shield lake in IISD Experimental Lakes Area, Ontario, Canada - Sep2016-L222-5m | ecosystem: Environmental > Aquatic > Freshwater >... | reverse complement strand
GTGGCACCTGAACCCCCTTGGGCAAATTTATCATGAAGTTGGAGGAAATCTGGCTTCCGCTTAGCAAGGGGTTGCCGTTATAGAAACGCACCACCACATTACTGAAGTCAGAAGCCGAGGAGGCATCATTGAACAACATCACCATCAGATCCGCCGACACATCAGGGATGATGTTGGTGGCCAGACACGACACCACTCGAACATCGTTCGAGGAGGCAAAAATTTCCACCTGCGAAACACTGCTCCCCGACTTGCCATTCGCCGTCACCTGCAACCCGATCGCACCCACGTATTCATTCGAGAATATGACCGACAAGGTCGGATTGGTGGTGGAAACATCAAAGCCATCCCCATAAATACCGTTCCCGTTGAGATCCCAGACATAATTCGTAATGGTGTCCCCGTTCGGGTCATACGACGCACTACCATCGAGCAGGATAACGCCCCCGACCCGACCGGCATAGGCAGGCAGCCCCGGCGGAATGGCAATCGCCACGGGCGCCACATCACCGGAGGTCACAATAATCTGAATGGTGGCCACAGACGTGTTAGCCGGGATGCTGGCATCCTTCACCCGCAAGGTCACCGTATTGGTACCGGGCGTGGAATAACCGGGATTGGTCGGGCGTGCACCGGTCGCGTCAGGGTGATCCCAGTCCACTCCGTCCGAGGCATCCCAGTCCCATAGATATTCCACAATGGAATTGGCCGAGTCCTGATGATAGGACCCGCTCCCGTCCATATCAAACGGCGTGGAATTGTCAGGCTGCTCACCCACAGCGGCGATCACGGCCACAGGCAGAGGCTTGGTAACCGCCTTGGTCAGGATCAGGATGGCGTGAGGAGTCCCCAATTCTTTTCCATTTATCGGCCATTCAGCAGTCGCCCAACTCCCATCGGCATTCTGCCCGAAGGCATAATTAGGAACCTGATAAGCGGTTCGTAGATCTGCTGGAATATACGGCATCCCAGCCGGCGTGCTTCCCTCGGCGTTGCCCAACAACCAGGCAGACATGTCATTATACCAATTTCGATCTCCGGTCGGCGTCGAAACCGTATCCACGCCATGGAACATCATCCCCTTTTTCGAACCATACATGGCATACAACTCACCCGCCCATCCACCAGGGGTATTACCCGGCCCTGAATACCAATTATTCCCGATAAATGTTAACGATTTCTGGACACTGAGATTATTGGTGACAGATCGTCCGCCCAAAAAGAAAGCGGTCATCGCTCCACCGCATTTAGCAGTGTTTTGCCAGTTATCATAGGAATTATAGCCCACCCCTCCGGTAGTAGGATCTTGAAGCTGATCGAATGCCCACACCGCATTGTCGATCACCCATTGGGGCGGATGAAGCCCCCATCGCTCTCCCCCGGCCAAAAACGTCAAGCAAGGCCATTGTTGGGCTGAACCGTCAAAAGATCCTGAATCCGTGGTGTTCTGGGGATATTGCCAGCCACCTCGATGCGCTCCATCGCCCTGCGAATAACTGAACTGGTCAAAGACATCCTGAATGACCTCATAATAGGAGCGTCCGGCAAACGGGCCCGAGGTGACAAAGGTATTGCTGGCCGCTTGAGCATTCGGCTGGGACAGGATCACAGCGATGGCCGCAATGGCGGCCCCGTATGTCTGCGAGTGCAAGTAGATCCCCTTCCCATTCCCGTTCGAATCGCAATTCCGCACGGCAATACCATCACTGTGCTGACTGGTAATATCGTAGTAACTGACGTTGGCGTTATTCAACACCCAGTTCAACCCCTTCTGCACCGTCTCCGCGTAGATATCCTGCTCATAATCGTTACCAGGCATGTGCCCGTTTTCCTGGAAAGCGGACAAGGAGCCGCCCGTGGCACCCACCCCTTCTTCATCTTCACCCTTCCAGTAAACGAGGTTAGATCCCTTGGTTTTCCGGGTCTGATAAATCCAAAGCAATCCCTTCTCAATCGCCATATTGACCCGCTGTTCATGAGTCGGGGTCGGCAGAACCTTGATCACCGCTCGACGGGTGACCACTTTGCCCCAGTCATCCATTATGGTCAGGGAGACCGTCTTGGATCCGCCGGAAACATAAGTATGTTCCTCCCCGATAAACGAGGCATCCGAAACGGTGCCCGTCGACGCGGGTGAGCCATCCCCGAAATTAAGCGAGTATTGATAGGGTGGTATTCCGCTCCAGGTCCGTCCCCAAACCATAATCGGCACATTCAATGCCGCATTGGCATACGTTACCTGCTGAAGATAACTGGGCATCATCGCCACCTTGGGATTGGGTGTATCAGTCACCACATGGACAACACGGGAAACCGTGGCCGTATAGCCTGAATTATCGGCACTATATCTAAGCACATAATCACCAAGCGTATTCACATTAACCGAACCTGTGACCGTAACCGTCAGGGGATTCGCCTGATCATCAACCGCTGTTGCGCCGGGGTCAACAAAACTGCCCCCCAGCAGAACATACTTTTCAGCTGGCCCATTCAGTATTACCGTCGCCAGGGGTACGGCACGCTCATAGGAGAATCCGCCACCATTCCCGCCCGAAGTCCACGAAAGGAATCTGATCGGGATGTAAATGTCTTCCGAAATAAGATGCAGCACCGCATCATGCCCCACAATCACAGGCGTACTGCCGAGTGATCGCGCCCAGTCGTGCCATGTGGCGTAAGTCAAATCAAAGCAATTCGTGATATCCCCATAGGCCCATTCGGTATCCGAGGGGGTCGTGTTCCCATAACTGGACTCAACCTTGATATTGAATAGTCCCTGTTGACCCTGGCGAGTAATCCACACAGCGGGGGTGATTTGATCCTGATTGGCAGGATCGGTCCAGTCGGCGTAATCCGTCTTCTCGAACGTCATCATCGGCCCGTTCCAGATTTGCGGCAATTGGGTAACCACCTTAACTGTGCGCTGATCAATTCCCACATTACCCAACCCGTCAAACGCGGCATAGGTCACCGTATAATCGCCCACGGTATTGGTATCAACGGTGCCAGCCTTGGTTACAGACAACGGTGCCCCGCCGCTCGTTTCAGCCGTCGCACCTGGATCGACAAAAGGTTGCCCCTGAAGAACATAGACAACCCGTCTATCATTAAGCGTCACCGTAAGCGGCGCCTCGGCACGATCATAGGAGAATCCGCCACCATTCCCGCTTTGGGTCCAGGCGGTAATCATGATATCTATGTAGATATCCTCCGAAATTAAATGAAGCACAGCAGGTTGCCCAACTGCACTGGGAGGATTGCCTCCATGCCAATTACGCCAGGTGAAAAAGGACAATGTTCCAAGATCCGCCGTGGTGCCATACGCCCACTCAGTATCTGACGGCGTATCGCTATTGTATCCCGTTTCATTCTTTATATTGAACAGACCTTCACTATTCTGCCGCGTGATCCACACCTTACCAGTAATGCGATCCTGATTCACAGGGTCAGTCCAATCGGCATAATTACTCTTGGCAAAACTCACAGTGGCGCCATTCCAAACCCGTGGCCCCACGGCACGCTCATAGGAAAATCCGCCACCGCCTGCCCCGCTCGTCCAGGATGTCAACTTGAAATCGATGTAGATATCCTCGGAGATGATGTGCAGCACCGCATTCGACCCGATTGAACTGGCGGGATTATTGCCATTCCAGTTTGTCCAGGATTGGAAGGTCAACGGTAAACCGGCTGTCGTACCATAGGCCCATTCCGTGTCAGCAGGACCCGGAGCAGCATAAGCCGCCTCCTGGGCAATATTGAAAAGGCCTTGGCTGTTCTTGCGGGTCAGAAAAACATTGGTGGTGATGCGATCCTGATTCACCCCGCGGGTCCAATCCGCGTTGTTCGTCTTGACGAAGGAGACACGCGTGTTGTTCCAGATCTGGGTGGCCTCCACCGGCAAGACTGGCAATAGGACTGCTCCCATAACCGCCACCATGCCTAAGACACGAACCACACTCTTACACCTACAGCCTTGCGGTACTTTCATCGTAACCCTCCTGCGTTCTAGTTAACCCATTCCAAAAAACAAAGACGGCAATGTGGATAAAAACAATCTTCATCACCATCACTACGCACTCGTGTGGGGCCAGTTTATAGACGATTGAAAAAATCGCAAGAGGCAAACAAAATTATCAACTTTTTACCATGGATTCGTTGCACTGACATCCTATGGGACACGAGTGGATTCATCCCGAAATACGTAGAGGATCATGTGCCGCTTCAGGAATGGAGCGATAAATTCACGCAATGCCCCGTACTTCATCGTATCAGGCGCGAAAATCAAGATTACTCTAGGCGGGTTCGTATGCGCGGCAAACGCCGCCTCAAGCCGGTCCGGAGTGGAAATCGGCAAGCGCGTTTCATGAAAGACCGGAGACTCACTATTGTCTTTCCACTCGGTCTCCACAAATACCAATTCACCGGTCGTCACCCCGCCCTGGGTGGAAAGAAAGAACTCAGCGGCAGGCGCCTGGCGCGCTTCTCGATGCCGATACGAGGGATTAGGAAGGAATGCTTTGAAGTAAGGGTGGCCTTCCGGCGGAGCTTCCAGCCTGATCCCGCGATCGGTATCAAGCTCGCCCAGAATCTGCGCCATGGTCGATAGGGCCTTCAAGGTAAGGGCATCATCAGGCCGAAGGGTAACGAAAACCTCACACTCCCGTTCCGCGAGACGCCCAAGCGTGGCAAGAAATCCATTCAGGGTTCGATTGGTATTAACCGTCTGTCCCGCACCATCACCAAGGGAATAGCACACCTCCTGCCGTTCATCTGGACTGACCGTCAGGGAATACTCCACCCAATGCACGGCGTTGTCACGATAGAAGGGCTCGAGTACGATTTCGATGAGTTCATTGGTGGGAAGGCTATTATCTGGATTAGGCGTTTGAAGCCTATACACCTCCTGCTGGGCAGCCTTGCGTGGCACGTCCAGCACGGTTGAAGGGTCATTATAAAGCGACACGATACTGCCAGGACTATACGCATCGGCAACATAAACCACACCCGTGGCCGGCTGAAGGGCAGATGCCCGATCCGACCCGGTAAACACATAACCAGTTTCCGGCAACGGCTTTCCTGTTCGCTTATCGATGACCAATTGCTCCGCCCGAAGCTCACAGAACGAACGGGTTGGCCGGGATCTGCGGTTCGGCTGGGGGCGAACCTGCCTGATGCTTTCCGGGTCGGGACACCGGAAGGTCATACGAACACGATCCCCCTTGGGCCAGAATCGAAAGACGGCGGGGTTGACACATTGGCCTGCATGCAAACCGATAAATTCCAATGCCTGGTGGACATCTTCGGCTGAGGCAAACGATATGGCTTGTGCCTCATAGTCCTTCCCACTGCCGGATGTGATGAGTTGAAATTCCACCGGGTTTCCCGTGCGCAAGGCAATGGATTCGGCCGATACACGGACAATCCGCCTGGCGCGATCAGCAACCAGGCCTGGCCGCACCAGATAATTGGTCCGCCCTCCAAAGTCATACCGATGTTCGGCATCGAGAACCCGACTCTTCTCCAAGTTGACCTCCCGCTGTGATTTTTCAGAGGCGGCCACCCCCACCAAGGGTGAGGCGGCTTGCGTAAGCCTGATCAAGCAGAAGATCAACAGGATGCCGACAATTCGAATTGAATGCATGGCTCGGCACTGTAGCAAATCAGTCACCCGGCACAATTTATTTTGCGGATTTGGGAAAATCACCCCACGGGCTTGGGGAGAAATATTTCCTGAAAGAAGCTCCGCGCGTAACGGTCGGTCATCAGCGACATGTGATCGATGATGATCTGGGACAAGGCGGGACGATCCCACTTGCCATACATTTTCTGAATGAAATGGTGCAGTTCACGAACCGCCTCCGAATCCTTGTCGGCCGTCAGGCCCCATCGGGTCTGCCGCCGCGAAGAAAGCTCACGCAGTTCAAAGTCAAAAATGCTGGCCAGCATATTCTCCGCCCGCACCGCATATTCTTTCAACAGCGGATGATAATAAATGTTCTTACAGTTGTACTGATAAAGCTGGGTAAAGGCATCAAAGACATCATCCGAAAAACCTATCCGCTCCGGGGTTTTGAGATTCGTGCGGATCATATCCGTCACCAGATTATTAATGATGGTCCGGTTATCCGCACCCAACACCCTGATCACCGTCCTGGGTAATGCCGGCATCTTCCCGAAAACGCTCAGCGCATCCTCGTAATCCCGACCGGAATAGGCGATCCGATCCGCCAGCCGCACCACACAACCTTCCAGTGTAAACGGCACGACCCCACGGCGTTTGATTTTCTCCAAGGCTGGCCCCGGCTTGGCGCGTGGCCCCAGATACTGTTCCGTACTTTCGCCGCAATGGCAGACAATGCCGTCGCGCACCTCATACGTCAGGTTCAAGCCATGCTCTTCCGTGGAAGGCCGGAAGGCGAGGCGATCCACCACACGCAGACTATGCAACTCATGGGAAAAGGACTGGGAGGCATCAATGCGTTTCCAGAGTTTATCGAGGGCGGTTTCACCGGCATGTCCAAAAGGACCATGTCCCAAGTCATGCCCTAACGCAATCGCATAAGCCAGATCCTGATTCAAGCCCAAAGCCCTGGAGATCGTCTGGGCAATGGACGCCATATAAAGGGAATGATCCACCCGCGTGGAGACGTGGTCGCTTTCAGGCGAGAAGATCACCTGGGTCTTGTAGCGGAGCCGCCTGAAAGCCGTACAATGCAGGATCCGGTGGGCATCCCGCTGGAACGATAACCGGATGGGATCCTCCGCCTCCTCGCGTTGGCGCCCCAAGCTGGTCGAACTGCGGGTGGCCAGGGGATGGTCCAGTATCTTCTCTTCCCGGTCCTGGGAAAGTTCTCTAAGCGTTTTCGTCATGCCTGTTCCTATACCAAGCCGCCCCACCCGCGTCCAGAAGGAACCGCCTTAACGCAGGGCAGACGCATCTAAATCTTCTGCGGCTCCACAATAAAAAAAGCCGCTACCTTTCGGCAGCGGCCTTACCTTGAATCATGGAGACTCAATTAGCCCAGAATCGCATCCTTGCAGGCCTTGGCGACGCGGAACTTCACCACGCGCTTGGCGGGGATCTTGATCGTCGCGCCAGTCGCGGGATTGCGGCCCATGCGCGCCTTGCGGTTCACCAGCACCAACTTGCCTAAACCGGGAAGGGTGAAGCTGTTCTTGGCATTCTTGTAAGCCAAACACACCAAAGCCTCAATCACCTCACCAGCCTGCTTCTTGGTGATTGCGGTCGCTTCCGCCACGCTCGCCACGATCTGACTCTTGGTCAACGCCTTCGCCGTCTTTGCTACTTTCGCCATTTTAAGTGTCTCCTATCAGGTTTATATCGGGCCGACCGTTATGGCACGCCCTCGATGGGATTAAATATTGCATATTTGCCGGGGAATGCAATATCCCACTTCAAATAATTGGGATGACAGTCTTTGAGCTGGAAAGACAATCACCGCAATGACAGCGAGGCCATGGCGGTGGCATAGATACGACCGCCAGAGGAGCCCCAGCGAGTGTCGGCTTGCCAACTGCCGGCTTCAGCGCCCTGTTTAACCTGCCGGCTCACGAGCTCACGGCGGATCGCCACGAGCCCCTGCTGCGCAGACGCTTCATTCATTTTTTTGAGGGCGGCAGTAAGGAAATACCGCCGATAATAGTCCATATCCGGACCGGAGGTTGATGCCAGTCGCTGCATCTGCGCCTTGATGGCTTGGCGACGACTGGGAGACACCAGACCGATGTGGGCGGGATCCAGCAGGCTCATGGCACCCATGGCCGTCAGCGTCTGAGAAGCTCCGCCAGGGGTATCCCCGCTCTTCTGGTAGCCAAAGGAACCGTCATCTGCAGCCACGCCCGCCATCCAACGCAAGCCGCGCTCGACTCTTGGCTGAGTTCCAGGCCAGCCCAGCAGCGAGACTAGACGGAGTGCCTCGATCTGCCACAAGGTGATGGACAGGTTTGAGGCTGGATGCGCTTCGTTATAGTAACCCCAGCCACCATCGTTATATTGGCTAAAGCCAATGGCTGATATCGCCTTATCCAGCGCAAGCCGGATCGTCTCGTTTTTCCGGGTTTCATAGGCTTTCGCAAGCGCCAGAGTGGCAATTCCCTGGTTATAAGGGGTACCGGAAAACAAATCGCCAAAGCGACCGTCCGCCTGCTGATGCTGAATCAGATAGGCAACCGCTTTTTCAATGGCTGAATTTTGCCGGGCCGTCCCATCCAGAAGCGTCATCAGGGAAAGGCCGGTTAAAGCCACTTCGAACTGCTTGCTACCGCCCCACTTGGCGGCACTCCATGAGCCGTCGGATTCCTGAGACTGACACAACCATGCGGCGGCCTGCCGACTGGGATCCACAGGTTTTGCCACCTCCAGCCACAACCCGCCCAATAACAACGTCACAGTCGCCGCTGCCGCCAATGAAATAACAATACGCCAGACTCCGGTCCGGAAACGCCTTGTGTCATGGTCCGCCCGTAATTTAGCCAGAATCTCCGGTGCCAGGTCATGGGAAACCACGACAGGGGGAAGACTCTTTAGATGATCTATCACGTCTTGGTCAGTTTTCATGAAACAGTACTCTTAATTCTTGCATCGCCAAATTGATCCGCGACTTTACCGTTCCCAAAGGAATCGCGAGGACATCTGCAATCTCCTGATATTGCAAACCCTGGTAAACATTCAGCACGATCACTTCCCTTAATTTGGGTGACAACCGGTTCAGCGCCTCCTGAACATCCATCCCCGCCTGCGACACCGGTGGCGTGACACTGCCGGAAATCTCGGCGTCCGTCTTCAGGCTGGATTCGAGTCGCTGATGCATTTTAGCTTTGCGGCCACGATCCGCCCACACATGCCGGGCTACCACATACAGGTAAGTCGAAAATTTTGCAGCCGGACGATAACGTGCCCGAGCCTTGTAAAGTCTTATAAACGTTTCCTGAACCAGATCCTCGGCATCATTATAAACGCCCATACGCACAAAAAAGTTCAGTAGTCCGGTCTGGTGACGGTGAATCAGTTCAGTGAAAGCGGTTTCGGAGCCACCCGACGTCTCAAGCATAAGCTGAATGTCGGGATCGGCGCAGAATTCAGGATGGTCGGGCCCAATCATGGCGGGAATTTTAAAGGCCTTTGCACAAACGTTACTACCCTCTTGCAACTGTTACCACGCAGACGCGTCCGGCGCCGGCGGCTTTCAGTTCGCGGCTGATTTCGGATACGGTGGCTCCAGTTGTCATGACATCATCCACCAACAGGAAGTTGCGCCCCTCGATCCATTCGGGACAGTCAGCCTGAAAGGCATTGGCCACATTTTTTGTGCGGGCTCTCATATTCAAGCGGGTCTGCGTTCCGGTCTCGCGGATTCGACTCAGACATCCGCCCGCGAGAGGGAGCCCCATAAGGCCCGCCAGGTGTCCCGCGAGTAGTCTGGCCTGGTTATAGGTGCGGGCCCGCTCCTTGGCCGGGTGAAGGGGCACAAAACTTACGGCATCAAATTTTTCACGAGTATAATGGATGTTGACGCAGGCGTGCAAAAGGCTGGCCAAATCGGCGGTCAGGTGGGTGGCATTGGAATACTTAAACCGGTGCAACACGTCCTTTATCCCTCCTTTGAACCGGATGGCGGATCGGGCCTGATCGAACGCAGGCTTACGGTCCACACATATGGAGCAGAAATAGTCACGGGTAATCGTCCCATCCACGGGATCACCACAACCTGTGCAGAACGGAGGCTGAATCAGCGGCAAAGCACAAAGACAATCCCAGCACAAATAATTCCCGGCCTGCCCCGGCGAGGCTCCACATATCTCACACAACCGGGGCCATACCAGATCAATAAGGGGGCCAGGATTTAATCCCCGCGCCAGGGACTGCAAACGCTGCAACGAGGGTAACACTCCCGTCAATTTTAGAACGCCCCCATCAGAAGCGACGTAAAGCTCAACACCGGCGACGTTTCGCGGAAGTCATCCACCGCCAACCGCACCTCACCCACCGCCGCCTTCACATCATTGTAGAGGGTCTCATCATTGACGATCTTACCCAGCAAGCCTTCTCCCCTTTGGATCTTACCCGTAATCGCCTTGAGGGAATCTGCTGAAGCCGAGATGTCCTTATATAACTGATCATCCTTCGACAGTAACTTGCCCAACGTCCCTTCGCCCTTGTTGAGCCGATCACTGATGTCCCTGAGGTTCACCGCCACGGCCTGAATATTGGTATAGACCGAATCATCTGAAATCAGCTTACCCAGAGTCCCCTCGCCCTTGTTGATCTTATCGGCAATTTCCTGAACCTTGGCGGTTACCGCGCGGATATCTTTCGCGGCCCCCTGAAACTCAGTGTAAATGCCATCATCATTGACCAATTTTCCTATGGTTCCTTCGCCCTTATTGATTTTGGCCGCCACATCTTTGATGGAGGCGATGGACTGCTCGAGATTGGTCAGAATGCCGCCTTCATTCATGGCAGTACGGATTTCATGAACCGCCTTGGCGGCCTCCGCCATCAGATCAAATGGATTTTCACCTTGCGGCATCACATCCGGTGGCAGGAACGGAGCATCAGCCGAGCCCTCCTTGACTTCCACATAACGCCCCCCGAGAATTGAGGTAGTCACAACAGTGATCTTATAATCGGTTTTAAGCCTGATGGGACTGTCTAGAAGGGCCTGCACCCGAACCTTGCCTTCCAATAGCCGCAAGGATTTAATTTTTCCCACTGTCATCCCGTGCTGAACCACCGTGTCGTCCTTGCGCAAGCCCATGACGTCGACAAACTCGACTTCCAAGGGGAATTTTTTTTCAAACAAGCTGGCCCGGCCCAATACAATGGTAAAGTAGGCGAGCGCTAAAAGGACCATGAACATGAACGTTCCCACGATCAACTCAATCGACATCTCCCGATCCACGCTACTCTGTTTCATTTTTCGTGCTTCTCCCATTCACCGCGCACGGTGATAAACTGTGCTTCCAAAAATTGCTGGACTTCCTCGATCTGTGATTTCACAAATTCCGCCGGTTCCGCGAGTTCAACGATCTTTCCATTGCTCAACATGGCTATCCGCGTCCCGATGGAGAGTGCGCTATGGAGGTCATGCGTCACTACTACGCTGGTCACCCCGAGTTCTTTCCTTAAATGTTCGATCAGACGGTCGATCATACGCGAGGAGACCGGATCCAACCCCGAGGTGGGCTCATCATAAAGAATAATTTGAGGGTTGGTGACAATCGCCCGGGCCAGCCCTACCCGCTTGCGCATGCCTCCGGAAATTTCGGAGGGAAATTTTTCGATATCCTTTTCCAAGCCGACCATGGCCAGTTTTTCCATCACTTTGTCCATGATCTCGTCATTGGTCATTTTGGTTTTTTCACGCAGGGGCAGGGCCACATTCTCGGCCACATTCAACCATTCCAGCAACGCCCCGCCCTGGAAAAGCACCCCGAATTTATTCCGGATCGATTCCAACGCGTTGCCGCTGGCCTCGCTGACCAACTGGCCATCCACCACGACCCGCCCTTCGTCGGGAGTCATCAGGCGAACCATATGCTTGAGCGTCACACTCTTTCCGGTGCCGGAAGGCCCCACGATCACGAGAGTCTCCCCCTTACGGACCTCAAGATTCACGCCGTCAAGCACGCGCCGTGTTCCTAGAATTTTGGTGATATTTTCAAGCTGAATCATACGTAGAACATCCGGGTAATCATGTAGCCCACAATCAGGATGGACAGGAATGAAAGAATCACGGTGCGACGAGTGGCATTGCCGACCCCAACTGCACCTTGTGTTGTCGCAAAACCCTGATGACTTGCGGTAATGACAATGATCACGCCAAAAAGAAAGGCCTTGAGCATTCCGACGAAAAGATCCTTATTTTCGGCAAACCGGATTGCATTATCAATATAGGCCGCCCACGGCACGTTCAGCTGGGTCATCCCCACGAT
>Ga0194060_10003012_pt1 | contig 11958 bp, 25 predicted proteins | sample SepL225m_MetaG_FD_163427 | JGI IMG/M metagenome (GOLD analysis project Ga0194060, IMG submission 163427) | Anoxic zone freshwater microbial communities from boreal shield lake in IISD Experimental Lakes Area, Ontario, Canada - Sep2016-L222-5m | ecosystem: Environmental > Aquatic > Freshwater >... | reverse complement strand
TTTATAATTGAATTTTTTCTTGCACCCAATCTGCGTGAATGTGTTTTTTTGTGTCTTCTTTTGTGTTTCATTTTTTTTTATTTATTAATTGTTATTTATTTATTTGTTTTTATTTTTCATTAAAAAATACCCACCAATTAAAATTGCACCGCCAATTAATAATGGTTTTGTATAACTTTTTACTTCTTTTTGATCGTCAATTGTTTTTGTTGGTACACCAGTATTTGTTCCACTTGGATCGTTTGTTATTGTTGTTGTAATTAAATTTAATCCTTTTGTATCATTTTTATCATCACCTTCTTTATCACTTTTATGCGTTTTAAACAATTTTAAAACTGCCGTTATAATTGGCAAAGCAGTTGTAATTGCACTTGTTACAACAGCAGTTGTTACAACAATACCCAACCCCTTATATTCGTGTTTAATACCTTTGTCAATTGCTTTTTTTAATTTGTCAAAATTACCACCGAATTTTTCCCAAAATTTTTTAACTTCATTTGGTTTTTTTTCTAATAATTGTTTTAATCTTTTAGCAAGCATTAAAACATTTATTTCAACGGCTAATAAAAAAGCACTTCTGCTTGGTGCCAGTGCAAATTTTGCAACAATTCTTTTTCGTTTTTTTGCCATAATTATTTTTTCTTTTTAAGTAAAAAATACCCACCAACTAAAACCGCACCACCAATTACTATTGGCATCATCATACTACCACCATTTGTTTTTGGTGCTAAATCACTTTCGGGCAATGGTTTGCCATTTTCATCAACAACGGGAATATTTGGATCGGTATCGATTGCATCATTTAAATCGGGAACAATTTCATTGTCGCCTTTTCTTTCTGCTTTTTTCTTTTTAAAGAATTCAATTATTTTTTGTATAAAATTTAAACCTTCTTTTGCATATTCACTATATTGTTCAACTTCTTCGGGTGTTGGTGCGGTTACATCACCAACCATACTTTTTGCGCTATGTTTCCCTTTGCAACATTCAACAGCATAGACATTTTGATTTCCGCATTTACAACCATAATCGTAACCGCCCGAAATGGCGCTACCTTTTGCACCTTTATTTATAGCATTAATTATTTTTGTATAATCACCCAAAGAAGATAAAAAAAGTTTTGTTTCTGCTGGGTTTTTAATATATAATGCTTTTAATCTCGATGACATTGTAAATAAATCTTTTTCAAGCGCAAAAATAAATTTTTTAAATGCAAAGGAACGCGGAATTAATGCCTTTCTAATTTTTCCCCTACCAGTTTTTTCAGCAAGTCTTTTTGCATCTTCAACAATTTTTTTATTCAATGCTTTTGCTTTTGCGTCTAATTTTTTAACGCTTTTTGAAAATGATTTAAATGGTTTGGAAAAAACCGCTTTTGCTTTTTCTTTTCTTTTTGATCTTCCTAATTCACTTAATCCGCTTAAATAGTGCATCATTTTATTTTATTTTTAAATTATATTTATACTTGTATTGCGCCTCGTTGTCAAATGTTTTCATACAACCATCAACAATTACTTCTTTATTATTTATAACGGCAACACAATAAATGTGCGTCGGTTCGGCATTATAAAAATTTTGAGAAATTAAACGTAAATATGTTTTGATTCCCAGCGCACGCAATATACTTGAACAAAAAATCGTATAATGTTTGCAATCCCCGTATGAATAGCCGTTTTTTTTATCAGTTAAAATCCTTGTCAAAGTTTTTGCGGTTTGCAAATTTGCGCTCTCTTTTTGATATTTTATTTGTGTTCTACAATAATTATATACGTTAAAACAAGACATTAAAGGGTTTTTTCCTTTAAAATTAAAAGCAATTGCCTCTGCTTGCGGTTTGCTATCAATTATTGCTCTTTTTACTTGGTTGGCAATATTTCTTGCATTTTGCGTCCCTCGTATGACTTCGGTGTTGTATTTTGGTTTGAATATTTCCACAAAAACAAAAATAAAGCATTTTAAGACACTTTAAAATAATCCCTTGTACTTGGTATTTAATTGTCGGTTAAATTCGTTATTTGGGGGAATTCCGATGCTTTTTATTATAAAATTTGCCTCTTGCAAGGTATAAAAATGTTTTCTTTGTTTTTTATCTGCCAATTTCAAAATTGGCGTAATTTTTTTAATTCTTCTATTAATTGTTCGTTCGGACGTACAAAAAATGCTGGCAAAATCTGAAATTTTAAACATTATGAAAATATTATGAATTTTAAGTTAGGCAAATATAAGAAAAATATACCCTTGTTTTATATCAATTTAGTTTAGTTTAGTTTACTCTTATATATATAAGAGTAAACTACCTAAACTAAACCTCTATTGTTAAACCTTTGTAACGCAATATTACAAAGGAATAAAGCCATTATTAGCACCTTTAAACCTTTATTCAATAAAAAAAAGGTGTAAACCGATAAAAATTTAATTGGACATTTGGGTACATTTGGTTACATTTTTAAAAAATAGTAACCCCGTTTTTTTTTCCAGTAACCTTTTTTTTTGATCTTTTTGTTGGGGGGAATGTTTTTTTTATATCTTTGTAGCGTAAAGGTGCTAATTAAGTTTAGTTTTTAAGGTTAAAAAACCCCCCAATGTAATTGTTGGGGGGTTTTTTTTATTTAAATCTTTTTGTCAATATACAATCTATTATGAATCTTTTTTGTTCCGCATATTCTAATTTATCACGGATTTCATAATAATTGCCACTTCTTATTGCTCGCCAGTCATCAATACTTAAATCTCGGGACAAATAATATAATCTTTTGTTCAATATTGCATCTTCGATAAAAAATTTATTTTTTGTCTTTTCTGCTTTTATAATTGCCCAATTAAACGCTTTTTCTATATTGTTTTCCATTACTTTGCCGATTCTAAACCTTTTTTGCGTCCCCAAGTATAGCAAAGTTTTCCTCTTTGCTCACCAGCTAAATAAAATATATTGCAATAAAGCGGATTGTGTTTTGCCACTAAAAACGCAATAAAATTGTCTAATTTATTGAATCGGTACTTTACCATTATATTTTGCTTTAAAGCGTTGTCGTAACCGATTTTTGCTATTGCGGTGTATTTTCGCAATGGTCTTGTCTTTTTTTCCATTATTTTTTTTCTCGTTTAATTTTGTATTCGTCCCTTTTATATACATATTCATCTAACAACATTGCTAATTCTATTGCGTGGAATTTTGAAACCGCTAAAAAATGTCTTTGCTGGTTTCTAATTGTTATGGTATAAATTTTTTTACTTTCCATTTTCGATCGTTTTTATAAATTTAATTCTTATATTATTGTGAAATATCGAAATGTCATCGGGTTTAAATTTCGGTATTAAATTCACAAATGAAAAATTTGTACAAGTAATAATAAAAGTAACGCTGGTGTCATTTTGTAATGCGGTAATTCGGTCAATACTACACCCGAAAAAAGAAAAATATTTTTCTACCAGTTTAAATTGTTTTGTCGCCATTTTTTATAATTCGTTTAAAATGATTAATACTTCGTGCCAAAAATTCGTGTAATCTTTATAATAGCGTATATCGACCATATATGATTGGTTTATATGTTGTTGAATTATATACCTTATTAATTCCTTTTCGCTTTTCCAATCGTTTAAATTTGCGTTGTCAATCTCTTTTATAATTTCAAAAAGTTTTTGGCTTGCTTTGTCGTGTGTTGATTCCATTTTAATTTTCGTTTGTAAAATAATTTACTTGTCTATTACCATCAATAATGCTTTGGTCAATTTCCGCAAGCATTATATAAATATCGTTTAAATGTTCCATTTCGCAAATTTTTGCAGATAAAAATATTTTATCTTTAAAATCCAAATTTTTATACATTGGGTTTATGCTTTGTAATTTTAGTGCTAATTCCATAATCAATTTTGCTTTTAGTTTTAAATCTTCGTGTACCATTTTGTTTATTTTTAGTTGTTTATATTTAAAATAATTGTGCGTTTTCTCGCTATTAGGAAAGTATGAAAACTTAATAGGTCTTTGAAATTACGACACCAAAATACGCTGGCAATACTTCTTCTTCGCTATATTTATATTTTGGCATCGACACAATGTTATTTATTATCCAAAAATTATTTCTTCAAAAAAGGTTGTTTGCAAAATCGCATCGGCAGTATTGCAATCATCTTGTTCATTAATCATATTAATTAAATGTGGTAATTCGGTATTTTCTACTCTTTCGTGTACATCTTCAATTGTTATTGACCTTGTATATTCACCTTCGCACCCTTCGTCTATTAAAGTAAGTTTATAACCATCTTTTAACATTTGCATCAATACTTCTTCCCAGCAAGGATTTTCTAATTTGTTTCTCGATTTTTTATATTCTTCTATATCATAACTAAATTCTAATTCGTACCCTTGCATTAAAGATAGTCCATTGCATAAAGCGTTGTAAAAAATTTCTTCCGATAAATTTTTACCTAATTTCATTTTGATCTCTTTTGTTTTCATTTTTTTTAGTTTTTAATTATTAATATATACACCTTGTTTATTTTGTTTTATAAATTTATTCGCAGTAATATAAGGGATTACTATTTGCTTTACTCGGGTGTCGCCAACCCCAAAAACCTTTTTTAAATTTTCTACCAGTGCGCTATATACATACTCGGGTTGCATTTCAAATATTATTTGTAATCGTGTCGAAATTTCTTTTGGGGTAAATTGTTCCATAGAAAACTTTACTTTTTTGTTTTCTTCTGCTGGCTTAAATTCAACATTTGTATAGCTTTTTATATCATTGTCATATCTTATAGATATTGGCAAAAAATGTGCGTCCGAACGCAACATTGAGCAATCCAATGTGCTGGTGTCGGTTTCTCTATCCAATGTTACTCGCAACACACTTTGCGCACCTCTATCGGCGTAACTACCTAAATTTCCCAAAGTAAAATTAGACGATTTAGAAAGGTGCAACAAGCACACTAAAACGCAATCATATTTGGCGGTGATCTTCTTTAAAAATTGAACAACTTTTTTTGCTTCTGCTATATCATTCGGATTAATAGCCAATTCAGTTAAATTATCAATAAAAACAATTTTTGGTTTTTTTTCCTCTATTATTTTTTCAATACTTTCTAAAATAATATCGGGTTCGTATTCACGAAAAAGATAAGCGGAAAAATTATTTGGTAGTGTATTGGTGCCTATTGCTTTTTTGAGAAATTTATTTTGTTTGTAAAAATCAAATATACTTTGTTCGGTGTCGATTAATACGATGTTTTCTTCTTTTGTTACTTCGGTTTTTATGCCAAAATAACTTTTGTTATTCAATGCGGACGCTATGAAAAATTGCATAAAACTTGTCTTGCGGGATTTAGGCAAACCGCTAATCGTTATAAAATTAGAACTGGTAGCAATAATTTTATCTTGAATGGTAATTATTGGTGGGGGTTGTTGAATGTCGGAATCAATAAATATTGAATCCTCAATTACTTTTTTTATTTTTTCTTGTCTTGTCATAGGTGCAATAAAAAAGGGGTGAAAATGCAGATTTTCAACCCCTAAAAAAAACGATTGAATCAACAACCTATTTTTTATTATCTTTCGACCTTATCTGCAATAGTCGAACAAATATACTAATTTTTTAAATATCCTATTTTTTTAATTCATATAAATATACTTCGCTAAATTCAATAACCCTCCATTTAAAATTTTCAAGTAATTGTAAAGCGGATTCGGTACTAATTTCCAATGTTTCTTCTTTGTCATTAATACCAATACATATTCTATATGTGTTAGTTTTTTTGTCTTTTAAAAATAATTTGATTATCATAATATTAAGGTTTTAAGGTTAGTTGTTATGCCATAAACTAATATCGTGCCAAATTACTTAAAGTACCTATAAATGAAGAAAATCGATAGTATTGTTAGGATTGTGCCACCGCTTATAATGGTTTTTGTGGTGTTGCTGGTAGTATTTTCGTTTGTAAGGTATTTTGCGTATTTTTTATTTACATAGTCTTTAAATTCGCCCTTTGTTAATATACCATCTTTATTTGTATCAAAAATTTTATTTGCCTTTACAACCCAATTTGGAAATAAATATTTGTCATCTTTAAATAATGCCAAAGGATAAAAAACCGATAAATAAACTTCGCCCGCAGAATTTAATTTATTTTTATAGACATTCAAATATTTATAAACATAATCAAGTTGATCAATATTTGACATTTCCCGCAATGCTTTTGTCGTCGTCCCTAATTCTTTTGCGGTTGCTTCCATAAATTGAATTAATCCACTTGCCGACGATGTTGGATTCTTTGCGGTTGAATCCAAACCGCTTTCGTTATTCATTACAATCATTAAATACTCGGGTTTTGTCCCAAGTTTATTTGCAATGTCAATTACCTTATTAGCAAAAGCATCTTGATTCTTTTTAACTTTTTCAATAAATGGTAATTTTATTGGCATATCGTATTTATTATTTCTAACAATTTAACAATCTTTTGAATGTCGTAAATCTTACTTCTTATGAGTATATGTTTTATCGTAATTATCTTTTTCAAGGTCTTTTACTCGTTGCTCTAAATAATCGTGTCTGCTGGTTAAAACTTCTAAACTTGTTTTTATTTGATTTAAACTTTTTGCAATGCTTAATAATTGCTTTACTGCAATGGTTCCAATAAAACCAATAAATGATAAAAGTATAGAAAGTATGTTTATATTAATCATTTAATTTTCCTTTCTTTCGCAATTGTCTTTTTTCAATTACCCTAATTATAATACCAGCAATTAAAGTAATTAAACTACCAACAACACTATTTGGTAATCCTTTTATAATAGTGTTATTTGTTGCGCTTGCAATATCTACACCAGTTGTTAAAACATTTTGTATTGCGGTGCTATCAATTTGCGCCATTGCAGAATACCCAATGCAAATTAATACCAATGAAACAAATAAAATTATTGTTGTCGATTTTTTCATAATGAATAAATGTTTAAAGGTGCTATTTTATAAATGTTTTTTTAATTCAATTATTTGTTTTTTCCAACTTTTTATGTATGCTTTTTCTTTTTTTATCATTCTTCTTAATACTGCTTTTGTTGGTCTATTCATTGAATTAACGCCAACTTTTTTTAATTTATATTCATTATCTAATATAAACTTTTCAGCATTATTAATTTTAGTTTTTAAATCTGAAATTGATTTTAGTGTTTCAGTATGATTTGAAATTTTACCAACTATTCCACTTATATTGATACGATAATTATGGCTTTTCGTATCGTTATGAACACCCGAAACTTTACGCGATCTTTTTGCCGTTTCGTAGCCGTGTGGCAAACGAATTCTTTTCTTTGCTAATTCTTTTCTTAATTCTTTGCTTTCTTTTGCACCGCTTACTTTTCTTTTCTTTGGTGCCTTTCTTTTCTTTGCTCGTATTTTAGCCATAAAGTCTTTTGCCTCTTTACTACCTTTTTTTAGTTTTCCCATAGTACCGCTATATTTTCCTTTTGATTTTATAAATTCTATTTCTTCTTTCGATGTTGCCCAATTTTTAGAATCGTATGGATTAATTCCTTTTTTTATTAATCCATTTGCAGATAACAACTTCCATTGGTCTTTTCTAAATTCTAAATCTTGCATATCAATCTTTGCATAATATTTCAAAGATTCAACATCGTCAATAATTTCCCAACCAAAAACGATTTTATTCATTTGTGGTATAAATGCAAAGTATTTATATTTTTTATTGATTACCATTTTATTTTGTCTTAACAAAATTTTGCATTGCGGTTGCTTTTTGAACAACCTTTTTTACTATTCTACCCTTTGTTGCGTTTGGTGTTGTCGCTGGCGGTGTTGTTGTATCGTTTGTTTTATTTTTACTTTTATTGTAAAAATAAAATCCAACAATACCCAAGCCAGCTAAAATTAAAATTGTTTGCGTTTTCATTATATTTTTTATTAGTCAGTTACTAAAACTTTTTGTATCATCTGCAATCTATTTACACCATTTTCTTTTTTAACAAATCTTACTTTGTAACCCGTAGCGGTTTTTTCGCCAGTACCTAAATTTTCAGTAAAAAAATTTGGTGTTTGTCCAACTTGCGCCGATGGTAAAAATAACTGGTTGTTTATTATTACATCACTATCAGTACCATAATTAATAAAAGTAAATTGAATTACATTTTGATCAATTATAGTCTCGTCGTTTGTTATTAATCTAAAAACAAATTTAAATTTTTGCATCTTATTTATAAAATTGTGGGTAATTTTTTATTATGTCTAAAACTTCTTTTAAATTGTTATCGTCCATAAAAGTTTTTAAATACGACAACATATCTTGCTTATAATAAAAACTAAAAAAGCGTGCTAATTGAGAAATTTGAAATTGTGTTTGTAAATTTCTAAATACATCTAAAACACTATTTTCGTCATCTTTAAATATGCCTTTTGCCCTATAAATTCTATCAGCGTACCCGTCGGGTTTAACACCATAACCTTTGTATGTACTGGTATCAAATTTCATTTGCATTTTGTTATCCCATTTTTTTTTGGGATACGTTTTGTTGAATGCTTTTATTAAAGCAAGAGCATATTGTGGCGAAAATGATAAATAAGGGTTATTACTTTGCGCTTCAATTGTACTTTCGCCAGCACTTGTTGTCCCCGTATCAATTTGTTCTTCTGCTTTTGTTTTAATAAGACCAAATGTTTCTGCAATATTTTTTATTGCTTTGTAACCTAAATAGGCAATACCAAGATAAGCACCTATTTTTATATATTCTTTTACTTGTCCACTATTCGCTTTTGCCATTTTTTTTATTGAATTAAAGTTTAAAGGTGCTAATATTACATATTTCGCAATGTTTTTAATAGCATTTCAAATGTAGCGGTATTTGTTTCGGCTAAATTTGATAATTTTAATAAATCGGTATCTAAAAATTCGTCATATTTGGCAAGCGTCTTAATTGCTAAATTGATATTTTTTATTTGTTCGGGTTGTAAACCATTTATTGCTGTTGGTTTTGTACCGCCACCAAGCGCTTTACCAAGCATTGCCACAATATTCATTACGTTGGGATTATTTAGACCACTTAATTCGCTTTCGTCGTCGTCATCGTCGCCATTTTCAAGATCATTAAACCTTTGTTCCATTTCAGCCAACTTTTTTAACACTTCATTGTTTTCGTGTTTAATTTGTTGTTTCATCAGCGCATTTTCGATTAACTCTTGTATGTTTTGATTGTCGGGTTGTTTTTGTTGTTGCTGGTGTTGTTGTGAATATTGGTTTTGTTTATTAAGGCAAAAAGTAAATTTATTTATTTTACCTTGTTTTTTATTGCGTACTTCTTCACCATTTAATTCGCTATCTTCTATTGAATTGAATAAACACATTTCGTATGGTAAATTATTATCGGTAAGTGATGCCCATTCTTTAAATCGTGCAACGGCTTTTTCATTACTACCTTTTTCGATATGTTCAAAAATTGGTACAATGTTTTTATGTTGTCCAACACGACTAATTATAAATTTTGTCATACCAGCCATTTCAATAAAATTAGCCACTTGTATTGCGCCGTTAAAATCCGTTTCCATCTTAATTTATTTTAGTTTGTGTATCTAAATCAATTCGTGAATAATAAAATTCAGTAATTAAAGAATATTCGCCGTCTAATGTTGCATTTATTATTTCATAATAGCTATTTTGCAAATCTAAAAATTGTCCCGTGAATACTTTATTGTCTCTTTCGCAAATGTCAAAAGTAAAATAATTGTCTCTTGCTATTTGCATTGTACTATTTTGAATTGTTTGAAATACTACAATTGGACATTGTTTTAAAAATTCTACATTATTTTTATCATACAAAGTTAAAAATGTACCTTGAAATGTATATTTTGGAATAATGTAATCTTTATAATCGGGATCACCAATTAAAATCCCGTCAAATATAGGTGTTGTCAATGCTAATGAATTTCCATAATAACTTTGGACACCCCACAACTTTATATTTCTCAAATCTTCGTTATCGGGAAATGGTATTTTGTACGTTCCCAAAAATCCTTTTTGAAAAGTATATTTTTGGATAATCGTAGTTTTTCTTATTGTTGGTAGCATCTTTTATTAATTAATGTTTTTGGTCGAACGATGTTTGACTAAATGTTTCGCCTTTATCGGTGTAATAAACTGAAATTAAAAAAACAACTGGCGTATCTAATGTTGTTCCTATTGGGGAAACTACGTCAATCCAGCTTTTAGGAAAATTAATTTTTTGACCAATTAAATTTTTAAAATCTTTTTCTTGTATTGATGCCGTATTTTCTTCACTACTTCCCGAAGCAACATTATTTTCAATAGTTTGGTATTTAGCCAATGGTGATTGTTTGTCGAATTCACGACCAGCATAATTTTGCAAAGTCAAAAATGATAATTGAAATGATTGTTTGTCAATAACGGGAAATCCGCTAATAACTGAATAAGGAACAATATCTTTATAATAAATTTGAATTCCCCAAGTTTGAACATTGCGCAAATTTTGTGCGTCGGGTAGCTGAAATCTTGTTGCCGTGCTTTTAGCTGGAACAATTACTTCAATTAATTCGTGTTTAACGATTCTTTTCATTTTTTATATATTTTATTTTAAAATTAAAAGTAAGTATGGAAGGGGAAAAATCCCCTTCCATTTCTTACAAAGATAACTATTTTTTTCAAATGGTAAATATTACCCTTGAAATTTACTTGCATTTTGACCATTAAGCCCGTACAATTTCAATGCTATTTTAGTAACATTAAAATATACATTTTGCCCGTGATTATTGATAAATGAAATGTTTGTTACTGGTGCAATTGCTTGCGGTAATGTAACGGTAATTTCATTTTTTTTAGCGCCCGAAAGTACAATTAACGGCGCATATTCAATCATTCCATCAGTTGAAAAATCGTTTGACGGGATTGTTGCACCAGCAACATCAGTTGCAGTTGAGTAATTTGCTAAAGCATTGTTAAATTGTGTTCGTGTTACTTTTTCAAATCGTCTTGTATCCAATTTTTCTTGATATACAATGTTATTAACTGCAATGCGCATAGTACCAGCATAAAGACCTTTAACGGAAATAAATGCGCCGTCCAATTCAGTTGGTGCGTATGTTAATAATTGCGGTGCTGATGTTGAACGCTCTGGTGATGTTGATAAAGACCATTCGCCGTATAAAAATAATCCCGCTTGCGTAATTGTGAATTCGTCATTAAGATTTAAACGTATTTCGTCCAATTGAAGCGTTTGTGTCTGATTTTCAAGCACATCGAATGTATATGTGCTTCTTGTTGGATCAATATCTTTCGTTAAAAATAAAGAAGATTGTGTCAAACGTACATTGCCTTTCCCCATTTTAGTGTACTTGGCTTTAATCATGTCAAAATTGTTTCTTTTGCTTACCATTTGTTTTTTTTTATTAAATTATTTGTTTTGGATTTATTTATTTATTTTATTGAATTAAAGTTTAAAGGTGCTAATAATTTTTAGTATGAATCTTCGTCGTAATCGTAACCATTCACAACGCTTAAATCGTCGCCAGCTAAAACCATTTCGCCACCATTAACAACGCTTAAATCGTCGCCAGCAAGAATGTCTTGGTCACCATTCAAAGTAACTTCTAAAACTTCGTCATCAACACCCGAAAGAATGTCCATTTCTTTTAACAAGTCAATTGTTCCAACGGCAACCATACCGCTACCAACACCAGCCAAAGTATTTTTCATTTTTCCACCCTTTACAAATAAAGGCAAGGCAACACCAAGCGCAATTTTTCCACCAGCAACAATTTTTGGTGAAATTTTTGAATCCGCTGGAATTAATTTATTAATATATCCCGCAACAACGGCACCAACGGCAACTCCGATAATGTTCATTGTATCAATTGAATTTTTTCTTGCACCCAATCTGCGTGAATGTGTTTTTTTGTGTCTTCTTTTGTGTTTCATTTTTTTTTATTTATTATTTGTTATTTATTT
>Ga0194060_10003011_pt1 | contig 11962 bp, 12 predicted proteins | sample SepL225m_MetaG_FD_163427 | JGI IMG/M metagenome (GOLD analysis project Ga0194060, IMG submission 163427) | Anoxic zone freshwater microbial communities from boreal shield lake in IISD Experimental Lakes Area, Ontario, Canada - Sep2016-L222-5m | ecosystem: Environmental > Aquatic > Freshwater >... | reverse complement strand
CATATCGGGTTCATAATTTATGAACTTGATTATAGTGTAAAAAAAACAGAAATCAAGGGCTATTTATCTTTTTTTAAAAAAAACTGTTACAAAATCAAATCACACCCGAACCCGATTGTCATTAAGAGGGGATAAACTACGAAACACGCGAAAGCCGCGAAAAGGTTCGGGTGAATTATGGTGATTTGAACAACCAATACTGTATAGGTTGTTCACGATACATCCGTTTCTGTTTTTGTTTCAGGTTCAGGTTCCAAAGGAGATGGCTCCGGCGCAGTCTCTGGAACAACTGGAGGGACGGCCTCCGTGCCGTCCGTTGCCTCAGGCGGGGATGAGACCACCGGTTCGAAGACCTCCGGTACAGCAGGTGTTGGCGCAGGCTCAGACACCGGGATAGGCTCCTCGACAGGTGGCGTCACCACAACCGGCTCGGATAGTACCTAAAGATGCGTGATGAGCCGATGGATGACGATTTGGAAAATGCTTTGCTGACCTTTACGAAGCGCACCAGGAGTCGCGGTTTGGCCGTTGGTGCATTGAATATCCTGGTTGAGGTAGGTTCTATAAGCGATTTTGAAGCGATCGAGCGGATGGATGCCTGGAAAACCGCGCACTGGGGCGGACGATAATCCTGTTAGTATTTGCATACGGAACCCGTTGGCGTATCCATTTGCTAACGATAACTTTTTGAAAGTATTGCGTGTGAAGTGTAATACGCTGATTTCATGCTTGCATTTGCCGGATAATTGCCGTTTGATGTGCTGTATCTCACTATATAAGTGATATTATGAAAACGAAACGCAGTTCTGGGATCGAGTTTGTTCGTGATCTTTTGGGTCACGGGCGAGGGACGTTTTCATATCAGGAGGCCGCGAAGGAAATAGGCGGCGGGACCAATTTGAGTAATAAGTTGGCGCGGTGGGAGGAATCGGGCTGGATTATGCCTGTTGGCCGAGGTTTCTATGCCATTATCGAGCCTGGGAACCAATCTTTCGGTTTTGCGCCTCCACATGCTTTTCTTGACGATTGGGCTAAGCACCGTGGCCTTCAGTATTACGTTGGCGGTGTCAGTGCCGCGGAAATCCATGGGGCTGCACACCAACGACCGCAGACTTATCAAGTGGTGGTGGACCGCGCCCTCCGGCCATTCAAGTATGGCGATCTGCGAGTTTCTTTCTTCCGGAAGAAGCCCATTACGGATCGGATGTGGATGTCGAAGTCCGTTCCGGCAGGATATCTGCGCGTCAGCACCCCGGAGGTGACCGCCTATGACCTTCTATTTCTGCCAAAAGCCTGCCGCTCATTGAGCCGTGTGGCAACCGTCTTGGTTGAACTTGGAGAAGTGATAAAAGCCCCGGCATTGGCAGAGTTGTGCGACTTTGATTGCGAGACGATCCCTTTGCAGCGGCTTGGATGGCTCCTGGATCATACCGGCTGGAAGAAATTGACGGGAAAACTGCACGATGCTCTTCAGCAGCGGAAACCATTGTGGAGACTGTTGGAGCCGCAACTTCCCGAACAGGGACGTCGCAACAAACGGTGGCATATCATCGAGAACACGGAAGTGGAACCGGACATCTGATAGGGGAAAGCTGTAATGATTCCTGAAAACTTTCTGCGTGAATGGAAGGAGCATGCACCATGGAAGACCGATGGCATGGTCGAACAGGATCTGCTCATTTGCAGGAGTTTGGTCATGCTATTCTCCAACCCGGTTCTCTCCAAGCACCTGGCTTTTCGGGGTGGCACAGCACTCCATAAAGTACATCTGGCCCCGGCCTGGCGATATTCGGAAGATATTGATCTCGTGCAAATCGTGGCGGGGCCCATCGGGCATTTATTTGACGCTCTGAATGCTTCGTTGGGTGTGCTTCTGGGCAAACCACAGCGAAAGCAAGGACGTGGGGTGGTGACGCTCACTTATCGGATCGCCGGCACCAGTCCGGCATCACCGACATCGCGGTTGAAGGTGGAAATCAACTCCCGTGAGCATTTTGCCGTGTTGGAACCGGAGTTTCGGCCCTTTAGCCTTACCTCACGGTGGTTCACCGGAACATGCACTATCTCGACCTATCGGCTTGAGGAATTGCTGGGGACCAAACTTCGGGCTCTTTATCAACGCCGTAAAGGCCGGGATCTGTTTGATCTCTGGCTTGGATTGACTGTGGGGAAGGCGCAACCCGATCTCATTGCACAGTGTTTTAGACGATATATGGAAGCGTCTGGGTTGCGTGTGTCGTGCCGGGAGTTCCAATTAAACATGGAACAGAAGCTTGTACACCCTAACTTCATTCATGACACCGACGATTTGCTGCGGCCGGGCGTTACCTTTGATATAGCTGCTGCCTATGCCAAACTTGATCAGGAGGTTTTATCCTTGATCTGATTCCCCTACGGAGATTCTTATGCCCTTACACCCCATTATCCCGCATCTTCAAAAATCACTTGAGCGTTTATATGCCTTGCGGACGTTTGGCATTAAGCCGGGCCTCGATGTTACGATTGATTTGCTTAATAGGCTGGGGAATCCGCATCATGCGTTTGCCACGATCCATGTGGCGGGGACTAACGGCAAGGGGTCGGTTTGCGCCATGCTGGAATCTGTTTTGCGGCAGGCCGGTCTGCGCGTGGGGCTCTATACGTCTCCCCATTTGGTGCGTTTCAATGAACGTATCCGGGTGAATGGTGCGGATATCAATGATGAGGAGCTTGCTTCTTTATTTGACGACATTGAGGCGCATGCCGCCGCGGTGTCGGCGGCGGGACGCGAGGTAACCTTTTTTGAATTCACCACCGTATTGGCTTTTGAATATTTCAAGCGCAAGGGCGTTCAGGTGGCCGTCGTTGAGACCGGGATGGGTGGGCGTTTGGATTCTACCAATGTCGTGATGCCCTTGGCTTCGGTTATTACCCGCATCGGGATCGATCATACCGCTTATCTGGGCACCACAATCGAGGCCATTGCCGGCGAAAAGGCTGGGATCATCAAGACTGGGCGTCCGGTCATTTGTGGGGCTACACCGGATGAAGCCAAAGCCACCATTCAGGCCGTGGCTATAGCCAAGAAAGCCCGCTGGGTGGATGTGACTGAGGCTGTTGCTGTGCGCCGCGTGTCTCAGGATCCGTCCGGCCAAAAGCTGTCGATCACCAGCGGGGATGTGGATTACGGTACCGTAGTCATAAAGCTTCTAGGGAAGCATCAACTCGAGAATGTGGCCACGGTCATCGCGACGTTGGAAACGCTTGCAGAGTGTAGTCCGCTCAAGATCCCCGTGGAAACGATCAGGACCGGGCTGGCGTCGGCCAGGTGGCCGGGACGGTTGGAGGTCCTCTGTCAGGATCCTCCTATAATTTTGGATGGCGCCCACAATCCCGATGGCGCCCGTGCTCTGGCCGTGACCTTGAAGGATTTGGTGAAGAAAAAGAAGGTGGGGCTGATTTGGGGGATGTGTGATGACAAGGATGCGCTAGGGTTTGCCAAGGCCATGGGCCCCTCGGTTAAACGCTGTTGGATTGTGCCCATCAATTCTGAACGAAATGCGAATCCTGCTAAATTATTGCAGATTGCTAAAACGGAGGGATGGGAATCTGTGACCAGCTCGTTGCCTGAGGCGATGGAACTGGCGAAGGGATGGGCTTTGGAGAATTCAGGAGCGGTGTGTATAGCCGGGTCATTATTTTTGGCAGGGGAAGTGCTGGAATATGAAAAACAGTAAACATATTGAAATATTGGTCCGTGGGATGTGTGTGAAGCAGGGGAAGTTGCTTGTTTGTCAGAGTAAAGGGGCGGCAAACACCTATCTGCCGGGCGGACATGTGGAATGGAATGAGCAGGCTGCCTTTGCATTAAAGCGTGAAATTCAAGAGGAACTTGGCGTGAAGGCGGTGGTGAAAGAATTCCTGGGAGCCGTGGAGCACACCTTTATCCAGAAGGGGGAACGCCATTGCGAAATCAATCTGGTGTTTGCCATGGCCATTCCGGCTTTATCGCCGGATAAAATTCCCGAAGCCTGTGAGGATTGGATTAAATTCAAATGGATCCCCTTGACGGCGCTTGGCCGCAATCATCTTGAGCCCTGGCCCCTACGAAAGCTTATTCCAGGCTGGTTGAAAGCCAAGGGCCGATGCACGCCTCGCTGGGGTAGTACGTTACGGAACTAGCGGTTTCTGGGAAACACAGCCATTGACTCGGCAAGACGGCCAGCGGGGCCGCTGGCCCTCCAAAATACCGGAGAAAAGGTGGTTCTTGGAAGTGGAGGGCCGCCGGCCTCGGCGGCCGAAGGTGGCTAAATAGGTTCATAGTTTGAGAGTGATCACGATAAATGATGGAGTGATTATCGCGCTAAATGATGGGAGGGGGACTCTGTCCCCCTGAGCCCCCTGGGATTTTCAGGGCATGGAAGGAACGACATCAAGGCGAGGATAAAAACGGGGAGGCCATGATTAGTGACCTCCCCGCCGCCGCCGAGGCGTCGTTCCTTTCCGACTATCCCTGGGCCGGTTGCGTCCCCGCAGAGCCTGCTTGTGTTTCATCGGAGAAGAGGGAGAACTGCTGAGACTGCACAGCGGTTGGCGAGTGGCATTTCCCGTTTCCGTTTCCGGTGCTGCCTATAGGGGGTGTGGAACGGGAAACGCCCGCAACGAGGGGGCTATCATGTATGCCCGTTCGGCATAGGGTGTAGCCTGCAGTGCTTTGAATGACCTGTCCCGCTTGACGCAATGAGGCAAGTGTTTCGCACAGGGTGGCGGTTCTCAGGCTGCAAAGCTTGCGAAGTTGCTGGGTGGAAAGCGGGGTAGAAGCTGTGCTCATGACCTGGAGCACACGATCAGCGGCTGATAAGGGTTGCTGAGGTTCAGGGGCGTGATGAGCGGTACGTGGGGCAAGGGCAAGGGCCGCCCCCTCGGCCCGCAGTTCCAAGGGGACATCATCCACGGCGGCAGCGGCACGGTGCTCGACGGACAAGGTCAGGTGGAGCCCCTTGCGGCGCAGGTAGAGATTGGAATCGCCCCAGCCATGCAGGTCGGAGGAGCCGCGCAAGGCCTGACCGGGGCGATCCTTGCCGGAGCGTTTCCGGACGTGGTGAACCAGCATGACGGCGAGGTGGAACTGCCGCTGTAGTTCGCGTAGATACCCCAGTAGCGGAGCCACCTCTTTGGATGCGTTTTCGTCAGCACGGTGCAGGCGGATGAAAGGATCCAGGACAAGGAGCTTGGGCTGGATCGCCGCCACCGTGGCTCGCAGGCTTTCCCGGTCTTGCGGGAGATCAAGCAGGAGTCGCGGGGCCGTGATTACATAGAGGGGGAGGTCCTCCAGTCTGGTCTGGGCGGCAGCACAGATCCCTTCGAGCCTCTTGCGCACCACGTTTAGCGCATCCTCAGCTGGGTAGATCAGCACCGGCCCGGTGCGCCGGACGGGGAACCGGCGCAGACAGTCTTTTCCGGACGCGACGCCAACCGCGAGATCCAGTGCCAGGAAACTCTTGCAACATTTGGGTTCGCCGCCCAGGATCCCAACAGCCTCCTCGCCCCAGAGGCTTTCTACAAGCCAAGGGGATTCGCCCGCTGTGTCTTTTAAATCACAGGCCCGCTCGAAGGGCAGGCCTGTTGTTTTTATGGACACGTCACTCACGTTTTGTTCCCTGCCCTGGCGGGTTTCGGGTTGAGTGCAAAGACTTCAAAGAAGAGTTTCTCGTCGATCTGATCAAGTTCGCGTTGTAATGCGGCACTCAGCAGATCATTGGCCATGTTCATCAGTACCCGGTAGTTTCCCGCCGCATGTTCGGCAAGGGTCTCAATGAGGGTCGCCGGAAGCAACCGGGGATTGCCCGCCTTCTTCATGTGGTTGTTGAGGCACTCCTTGAGCTGAGCGGCATCCGCCGCTTCACACCGCAGGCGGCAGCGGATACGACTGGCCAGAGGTAGCAGGTCATCGGTCTGGAGCTTGTTAACCAGCCGTTCGTCGCCTGCCAGCACGACGGTGAGCAAGGAGCGGGAGTCCAACTCAATACTGCTGAGCAACCGTAACTCACATAATGCTGGCGGACTCATGGCCTGCGCCTCATCAACGAGCAACACGGGGCGGCATAGCGAGCTCTCGCTATACGCCTGCCATTTTTGCCTCAAGGCCTTGGAGCCGCCCCAACGGTTGCTGGCCGTTAGCGTGACGCCGAACAGATCCCCCAACTCACGATAGAAGTCGCCTACGGAAGCCTGAGGCCGGGAAAGGATCCCCACGCTGATATCGCGCAGGTTGCCAAGCCGATCCGCCAGGATGCGCAATACCGCGCTTTTACCCGTCCCTGGCTCACCGCTAATCAGCGCAAAGCCGCCTTCCCCAAGTTGATGCTCGATCCGCCAGCAGAAGTTCTCCACGCTCGGGGCAACCACCAGGGAGGCCGTCGGCACCTCCTGACTGAAGGGATTGTATTTGAGCCCATAAAGACCCAGCAGTTTCTTACTCATGCGTCACGCTCCGCTCCTGATTATCCTGGTTATTCTCGGTGTCCTTCTTGCTTTCATCCTTCGGCAAATAGGCCGGCGGCATGCCCGTTGCGGCATAATTGGCTACGAGTTTCCGTAGCAGTGGAGCCATGGTGTCACTCGTTGCGACGGGCGCATTCGCCGCCTCTGGGGTGATGAGCGGCTCTTTGCTCCGGCGGTGCCCATCGGCATTGCGCTGCTTGTCCTGTGGATAGAGCCGGCAAAGCACAGCGCCGCTGCGGGGATCACCCAGATGCACATACGACAGATCCCACGACGCCATCCGAATGTGTACCCGTGAGAGATGCCGGTACTGTGAGGGAAGTTCGTATCGCACGCCCTGCACACTCAAGGTGCCGTCGCTGCGCCGTTGCATCCGGGGAAGCTGGGCCGTGAAGGCCAGCCGCAGCGGGGCACTTTCCAGACACGGACGGCCAACATCCTTCCCTGCAAGATATCGAGCCAGCGGGGTTTGACCGATTTCAGAGTGAAGTTTACGATTGTATTCCAACTCTTGCCAGGCCAACGTCGCCTCATTCAACTGCGCCAGCGTCAGGTCCTGGCAGTTTTCCAGCATCGCCAGCAACCGCCCCTCGACCTGGGCCCAGAACACTTCCTGCTTGCCGTTCTGATAAGGACTGTACGGCAGCGTCCGTTCATGAACGATCCCCAGCCTCTGGAACCCTTGGACCGTCTCCTCCGCTATCATCGCCCCGCCGTTGTCACTCATCAAGGCCCGCGGAAGTCCCCGCTTTTCCAGCGCCTGGCAAAACCCGTGAACCAAGTTCTCTGCCGTCTCCGCCAGATACCACTGGGCGTGCGCACAGAGCCGGGTGTGATCATCCAGCACCCCCAACAGCTGCGGATAGACCCACTGCCCGTCGCTGGCAAGCACCCGCAACGAACTGCTGTGAAAATCCAGATGCCACAGCGCATTGACGTATTCACTCTCGTAGGAGCGAACCTCCAACGCCTCGAACCGCGCTTCCGCCGCCGCCGCACCCGCCGTGTGCCGGTTGCTCCGGCGCGGCCGCTTGAGCAGCCCGTGGGCCTTCATGAACCGGCGTATCGAGGGATAGGACGGCGCCTGCTCCCCTCCGGCCTTGGCCAGCACCACCAGATTGTCGGCATGCAGTTGATAGCTCCAGGACGGATGCTGTTTGTATTGCACCAGCAACTGCTCACGTAACACGCTGCTCAGGCTCGGATGCCCGCCGCAGTCTTCCCGCACCTTGCGCGAAAGCACCGTGACCGGATCCTTCGGCTCCCTTACGGCCAGATAGTACCAGCGCTCGATCGTCGAAATCCCCAGCCGGAACCTCGCCCCCGTAATAGGATGTTGCCAATGCCGCTCGGCCAGACGCTTCAACTCACCCTTGAGTTCACCTCGTTCAGGCGGCGCCGCCAGCAGCGGCCCAATCACCCCAAACCGGAAATGCGCCCACCGTTCATTGCCGCCCTTACCGCCCCTTCCAGACAGTTCTCCTCCGTTTGACATCGCCTTACTCCTTCCCGGTGCGTCTCGCACACCTTTGTGTTTGCAATGTCAACAGTCTTACCGCTTCGCTTCCGTCCTGTCTTTCGGCAACCTCTGCGGGAAATATCAAACCCTCACATACCCAGCCCCCCATTGGCCGCGCCTATCGTTATCGGCGCAAGGAATCGCATCAGTTTGACCAGCCCTTCGCAACCTGTAGCCTTGAATCTTTCCACCAGGCTTAACGGCATATCCGTCTCCCTCAACAACGGCATGAATCTCGCCCGCGCTACCTTCCAGAAAGGGCTTTGCACGAACTCGCCCAGCCACCACTCCCGCCACCGATTCAAGGTACGTATATCGATCCCCAGCTCCTCACGCAGCAATTCCACTCGCCCCCCGTTCAGCCCATGCATCATCGCCGCCACCAGCGTCACCACCACTCCGGGATACACCCGGCGCCCAAGAAACCGCACCGACACCGGCGTGGTCCGCCGCCGACACTGCGAACAATCAAAACTAATCCGCTCATCCCAGCACGGTACACCCCGTGATTTGCGCGGATAGTTTCCGCAGTGAAGTTTTGCTTCACAATGTTTGCACCCACCATCCCGTGCCTCCTTGGCTAATTCCAAATCCACTTTCTCCAGCAACTTGATCAATGCCGGGTCTTTCAGTATCTTCTCCATGTGATCCTTTCCTCTGTTCCTTGGCGGGAAAAATAGGAAATAAAAAACCTCACGAAGCTTTTTTGCAAGCTTCGTGAGGTTGGATCACGCTTTAATCACTTTATCCAATGGAGGCTAATGGCTCTCCATCTCATATCTCGACCAAAATCCAGCTCTTTATCCTCGATTATTTAGATCGCGCTCACAGCAACGATTATAGCGCATAGAAGGATGGATATTCCTGAGAGAATGCCGCCAACCAGATTTCCGGTTGATTTACGTGAGGCTACATCTGCATCGCTGATTCCAACTTTTTTTGCTGACGGCAAACACGCCAAGATAATCAGGCCTAGTAGCCCAGCCGCCATAAACCAAAGAATACCATTAAAACCCTTCTTGTCGGCAACAACGACCATTATCGTTCCCAAAATAATCATCACTAGTAGCATAAACATGAGGCTCCGCCTTCCGTGTGAATTACTTTCTCATCCTTGATTAAACACGAACACAGTATTTCGAAAAGAAACTAACCCTATAAACATTCATATGCAATCAAATAGCACTTTCGTATTCCGTTGAACTCTCATTCTATTAGCGTATTTTAAGAACATTAAGACATTTGGCAAGGAATCAAAAGTGAACCAAAATGACATCAAGTTTTCATGCCCATATTGCCAGCAAAATCTCGAAGCACCACAGGACATGAGTGGTGAGTCCATATCATCATCCGAAGACACATCGCAGGGAAGGTTCTTTGGGGTGTATCGGGCTTTCTTCTTCTAATTACGATTTGTGTGAATTGAGTCTTGGCAGTGAATTGCACGGCTTTTGTGCAGTAAAGAGCGATGAGGATAAATATGAACAGATTTAGTATATTTGCGATCTGCGTAGCGGTTGTCCTGATTAATTGTTGTGTAGTTTTTGCTGTTGAGACACAGCGGTCAGATGAACAAATTCAAAGATTGAAAAGAAATGCCGAACGGGGAAATGCTACGGCTCAATGCGAACTCGGCTTCTGCTATGCTGACGGTAACGGTGTAGAGAATAATCCTACTGAGGGGATGAAGTGGTGCCGCAAATCCGCTGAACAGGGTAATGCGAAAGCCCAATATTTATTAGGCGTTGGCTATGCCAGAGGTCTAGGTGTCGAGCAAAACGATGATGAAGCCGTCAAGTGGTACCGCAAATCTGCTGAACAGGGTAATATGTACGCCCAATTCGATCTCGGCTCCTGCTATGCCAAGGGTCGAGGTGTTGAGAAAAACTTGTCGGAAGTGATTAGTTGGCATCGCAAAGCCGCTGAACAAGGAAGTGCCAGAGCACAATTCAATCTTGGCATGTTGTACGCTCGTGGTGAAGGTGTAGAGAAGGACTATTTCGAGCAAGTGAAATGGCTCCGCAAATCGGCAGAACAAGGGATGGCGTTAGCACAAGGCAGTCTTGGGGAGGCGTATTTTAAGGGGAACGGCGTTGAGAAAAACCCTATTGAGGGAGTGAAGTGGTATAGAAAAGCCGCAGAACAAGGGGAGGCGTTAGCACAAAACAGTCTTGGTGTCGCATATTATTTAGGTTTGGGTGTAGAGAAGAACTATAAAGAGGCGGCAGGGTGGTACCGAAAAGCAGCAGAACAAGGTAATGCTGAAGCACAATATAATCTGGGGGGCTGTTATGCTATGGGTGAGGGGATATCGGAAAATGCACGGGATGCGTATGGCTGGCTCCTTTTATCCAAAGCAGGCGGAAAAGATGTTTCGGCAATTCTGAAATTGCTTGAGGGATCATTATCCCCGTCAGACCTGCAAGCGGCTCGGGTTTGGGCAAAGCAATGGAAGCCTATCGTTCTGGAACAGTATGATGAGGAGTTTCAAAAATGGCTCCGCAATTTCCCTGAACAAGGCTATGTTGACACCCAACAAGTGCCTAATCCCATCAGTATCAACCGTTCGGGATTGGACTTCAAACGAGCGGTGACTATCAGCGAGAAACGCAAGTTAGCAGAACAAGGCGATGCCAAAGCTCAATTCTTGCTCGGTTTTGCCTATGCGAACGGCATAGATGTAGAGAAAAACCCTGCGGAGGGGGCGAAGTGGTACCGCAAAGCCGCTGAGCAAGGGAATGCTGAAGCACAATATTGGCTTGGTGCCACCTATTTAACTGGTCGGGGCGTGAAGGCAAATCTTACAGAGGGATTGATGTGGATTAGTAAATCAGCTGAACAAGGGAATGCTGAAGCACAATTCACTCTTGCTGCCGCTTACTATAATGGCAACGGATTGGAGAAAAATTTTCCAGCGGCTGTAAAGTGGTACCGCAAAGCAGCCGAGCAGGGACATGAGGAAGCACAATGTACTCTTGGATGGTGCTACTCCGAGGGGATCGGGACACAGCAGAGTGAAACAGATGCGGTGAAATGGTTCCTCAAAGCCGCTGAACAGGGACATGCTACCGCACAATACTATCTAGGACTTGACTATGCTCGTGGTAACGGCGTCGAGAAAGATTTTGCGAAAGCGGTAAAATGGTTCCGTAAATCTGCCGAGCAGGGGAATGCTGAATCGCAAAACCTTCTTGGTATGTTTCTCAAAGAAGGGAACGGTGTGACCAAAGATTTTCAAGGGGCGTATGGCTGGTTTCTTTTGGCTGAAGCAGGGGGTGTAAGGGATAAAGGAGACATCATAGCACAACTTCTATCACTTCAAAAATTGTTATCCCCGACAGAACAACAAGCGGCAGAGTCTTGGGCAAAGCGATGGAGACCTATTGTTCTGGAGCCGAATGATAAGGAACTAGATAAAGGGCTTGGCAAAGCCCCTGTACAGGGTAATCTCAATACCAAACAAGACCCTAATTCCATAGGAATCAGCGGTGTGGAACCAGTATCCGGTAAAACAAAGATGATCAGCGAGAAACGCAAATTTGCAGAACAAGGCGATGCCGAAGCACAATTCAGTCTTGGCATGTGTTATGCGAAAGGTGACGGGCTGGATAAAGATTATGTCGAGGCTGTGAAGTGGATTCGAAAAGCAGCCGAACAAGGTGATGCTAAAGCACAGTTTAGTCTTGGAATTTGTTTCGCAAAGGGTCTAGGCGTTGATAAAAACCCTACAGAAGCCGTAAATTGGTATATCAAATCTGCCAAACAGGGTAATGCTGATGCACAATATAATCTTGGAGTAGCCTATGCTAATGGACAAGGTGTGCGTCTGAACGAAGCGGAGGCAGAAGAATGGTTCCGTAAATCCTCACAACAAAGGGCACGCTAGGCACGCCAGCATACATATTGGATTCCATCCAAAATGGAGTCACGGATTAATTTTTATTTAGGAGCCGTACTTCA
>Ga0194060_10003010_pt1 | contig 11967 bp, 4 predicted proteins | sample SepL225m_MetaG_FD_163427 | JGI IMG/M metagenome (GOLD analysis project Ga0194060, IMG submission 163427) | Anoxic zone freshwater microbial communities from boreal shield lake in IISD Experimental Lakes Area, Ontario, Canada - Sep2016-L222-5m | ecosystem: Environmental > Aquatic > Freshwater >... | reverse complement strand
GACCTCCAGGAAGGAATCCCAGTCTTTTAGCGTCAGGGTACGGCCCAGGTATTGAAGCGCCAGCAACCGGTCAATGGGGACAGTGTCCAGAATCACGAAGTTGGTCGGGTCAATCGCGCTCCCGCGCTTGCGCCCGCTGACAGCGTTCTGGTTGTATTCCCAGGCCCCGTACATTCCGTCCCGAACCCAGAACCACTGCTCGACTGGCTCCAGCCGCGTCACCAATCCCGAGGGGGCATAATGCTTCTCAAGGTGGCCGAACCCACGGAAGAACCCGGTAAACAGGAAGGAAACCGCGTCGCGCAGATTCTCCACCCGGTCATACGCTTCCCGCAACAGCGCCGCCTGCTCATCAGCCAGAACCTGGTCGAATCCACCGTCGGTCTTTCCGTTCTTCCCTGAACCCCGAATCCTGAACCCTGGTTCCTGCGCCACCTGGCGCACGTCCCAATCACACGAAAGCAACACGGCCCGTCGCCTCTGCATAACCGAAAACACCATCGGATCCGACCGCTCCATGAAGTGGTAAAACCACTGGAGATCGGCGTACTGCCCGCGTTCCCCGGCGTCAAGCAGGGCCATCAACCGGGAAAGGTTCATCCCGCGTAATGGATTATAGGCGTCCCGCCATGCGTTGTTCTTTTGACTGTAAATCTGGACTGCCATCTACCATGCCCTCCAATAAGGACACGGAAATCAACTGTAGGTCGCCGCCAAGACCTGGGAATGGAGTTCCAAAACGGGGGTGGAAATCAACGGGGGAGGGGAAGTGTTCGGGTTAATTTTTTTTTAGGACTGAATGGAACCAAGAAAGACGGTGCACTAAAATCAACGAAATCGATGCGCCACTCGTCCGCTCAAAGGTAATTTTTGCGTTTACATCAGGGAAACCCTGATAACGGCATCAGGGTTTCCCTGATGTAAACAAGTCTTGCTTAAGAGACGTAGCATTATCAGGATACCTTCCAAGTTTCGTTTGATTTGTCTTGAGGAGAAAGGTGGCTGATTCATGACGGAGAATCGAACAATGTTTTCGTTTAAACTATTACAATTCTTACTCTCTCTGGGCCTTGTTGTGTCATCAGCCACAAGCAGTCTCGCGGCATTTAGCGTCGGGGCTCGCGTTCAAGCAATAAACGGCGGCGGATACATCATCAGGTCATCTGCGGCAGGCACAGACACGGGTTACAGAACTGTGGACGGCCGATTGGGCACTGTACTTGCTGGCCCTACCTACGCGGCATTATCCGGTACTTGGTACTACTGGTACAATGTAAACTGGGACGGAACCAGCCAAGATGGATGGACAATCGAGGCGTCGATGGGCTTGGCTCCAGAAACCATCGGTACTCCCGGCAACATTTCCGGCCAACCAAGTCCGATTAAAGGAACATCTTACACCTATAGTATCGGGGCAGTTTCTTCAAGCATGGGTCACACTATTCAATACAGTTTCAACTGGGGAGACGGAACCTCATCCGCTTGGTCAACATCACTCTCCGCATCCCATTCCTGGTCAACGACGGGGCAGAAGATCCTCGTTGTGACAGCTCGCTGCCAAACGCACACATCGATTACGGCCAGTAATCCTGGTAATTCCGTCACAGTGACCGCGACCCCGCCTACGGCCACTACATCGGCGGCTTCGAGCATAGGGAAGAACACAGCTACGCTCAACGGATCAGTCAATCCGAATGGCACCACTACGGTGGGGTTTTTTGAATACGGGCTTACGACAAGTTATGGAACTTCCACCGCGTCCTCGGGCAGTCTAACCGGGAGCAGTGCTATATCCCTACAGGCGGCATTGACAGGTTTGAGTTCAGGCACCACATACCATTTTCGCATGTCTTCAATAAATGCCGAGGGGCAGGTAACTTTGGGGTCTGATCGCTCTTTCATGACTACCGCTACGACTCCTCCTACCGCGACCACCTCCGCAGCAAGCGGTGTCGGCACGACAACAGCTACGCTCAATGGATCAGTCAATCCTAATGGGACCACTACAATAGGGTTCTTTGAATACGGGCTCACGACAAGTTATGGGTATTCCACTCCTTCTTCCGCCGGTCTAACCGGAAGCAGTGCCATTTCGTTGCAGTCGACTATGTCAGGTTTGCCTGAAGGCACCACATATCATTTCCGTATGTCAGCGCTGAATGCTGAGGGGCAGGTGGCGCTGGGGGCTGATCGATCTTTTACCACGTCCATTACCCCGGCACCTTCGATCAGCAGTGTTAGTCCTAATCCGATTACTGCCGATGCGGCAAACGGCTACCAGATCCTGACGATCAATGGCTCCAATTTTAGTAACAAACCAGCCATAACCCTGACATGGACTGGGCAATCTGGCTACGCACTCCCGGCGTCTCAGTTGACTTATGTCAATAGTTCGCAACTGACGATGTCAATCAGGCTGGGCGCGTCAGCGGACAACTGGTCCGTAAAAGCAACAAACCCTGACGGAAAAGCGTCCAATGTTATGTCTTTCCAAGTTCTGGCGCCAGCCACTATCCCTGCAACTCCGGGATATCTTGAGACGCAGTCATTCTCAACACGAATTGAACTCGGCTGGTCTGATAACTCCGATAATGAGACTGGTTTTAAAATCGAGCGTAAAACTGGAGCCGGATCATGGGGGCAAATAGCCACAATCGGTGCAAACGCGGGAAGCTCCGCCTTCTACACGGACAACACTACTTCCCCACACACAATCTACAGTTATCGCGTCAGGGCCTATAACGGTGCGGGGGACTCCGGTTATGGGCCAGAAGTAACTGCTGTGATCACGCCAGCTGGCAAACCCGGTGCATTTACGTTGTCTAACGACCCGGCGGTGTGGGATGCATCGATCCCCGGGCCGAAGGTTCAACTATATTGGACGGCATCGGCTGACGTCGGCAACTATACCGTCTATCGCAACGGAGCCGTTTATGTTTCAGGTATTTCTGGCACCAGTTACTTGAATTCAGCCAATTTGACGGCAGGGGCAACTTATACCTATTTCATCCGCGCATCCAATGCCGAGGGCACAACTGATTCCAATACGAATACTGTCACCATGCCTGATGGCCCGCAAACAGGGCCGATCGCGCCGAATGGTCTCGCCGCAGTTGCGGGAGCAAGTCTGGTTTCTCTTGCATGGTACGACAACTCAAGTGATGAAACGGGCTTCAAGATTGAACGTAAGGTCGGTTCAGGCGGTTCATGGTCTCAGATTGCCACGACAGGCCAGAACATTGCTGCTTTCATTGACAACAATGTTAGCGCCGGGACGACTTACATCTATCGAGTTCGCGCTTACAATGCTTCCGGTGACTCCAGTTATTCGGGTGAAATTTCGGCGACTATTCCCGCGTCCAGTTTACAAGTGACAGTGACTTCTCCCAACGGCGACGAGTCCGTGCCTGCGGGTTCGTCCCTGCCAATCTCTTGGTCCGTCAGCGGCAGCACGGCCAACATTAGCGGTTTTTGGATTCAGTATTCTACGAATAGCGGTTCATCTTGGGCGTCCTTTACATATGGCGCATCAACCGCACGCTCCGCAACATGGACCGTCCCATCCGGAATGTCGTCCTCACAGACCCGTATTCGCGTATTCGCATTCGATGCATCAGGAACCACAATCGCCGCCGATTCAAGCGACAGCAATTTCACTGTCGCTTCAGGCGTGGCGCGCCCGGTTGCCCGCCCCGACAGTTACAACAGAGCCCCGGAGCCCAACGTTTCTGTCCGGTTCGAGGGCGGCGGCTCCACTGCGGCCGCAGGTTATTCGGTTGCTTCATATTCCTGGAATTTCGGGGATGGCCATACTGGAACGGGGCAGCAACCCACACACGCCTTTCAATCCAGTGGAACCTTCCAGGTTACCCTTACTGTCACGGATTCGGGCGGCTTGGTCTCCTTCCCGAGCACTATGACCATCACCGTCACCGGTCAGGCACTGGGTAATCCCCCAGCAACAAGCATGTCACAAGACCCCGTCAACCTGGCAACCGGAAACTTCATCTACGATCATGTCGACCTGTCAATTCCAGGCATCGGCTTTCCCTTTGAGTTCCAACGATTCTACAATTCCAAGGATTCACGGTTCATTGGCGCTCCGCTGGGGTATGGGTGGACGCATTCCTACAACCTGTTGCTGTCATCCAGTAATGGCGCTGTCAATATTGTGTACGGCGACGGCCGTAGCGAGACCTATACGAACTCCGCCGGGGTCTATATGGCCGAGACGGGCATTTACAAGACGTTGTCCACCAATGCGTCAGGCGTATTCGTTTTGACCACCAAGGAACAGACTCGCTACAACTTCAACACACAGGGACGACTCGCCTCCATCATGGACAAAAACAGCAACACACTGAGTGTGGCCTACGATGCCGGCGGTGCCCTCACGGCGATAACCAACTCGGGTCGCCGGGTCATCTCTTTTATCAACGACGCGAGTAGCAGAATAACCACGATTGTAGACCCCCTAAACCGGACAAACACCTTCGCGTATAGCGCCCAAGGCGACCTCATCAGCGCCACCGATCCGCGCGGCGGCATCACTCGCTACGGCTATGACTCCGAACACCAGATGACGAATGCCGTTGATCCCAATGGCAATCAGTTCGTCCGGAACGTCTACAATATGAGTCGCGTGGTTGAATCGCAGAAAGACGCCCTGGGGAATAACACCAGTTTCATCTATGACTTCACCACCGGAGAAACTGTTGTCAGCAATGCGCTTGGGCATCGACAGATCCATAAGCACGACGACCGCTTGCGAGTTGTCCAGATTACCGACGAGGCCGACAATATTCAGCACTTCGAGTATGACGATTTCAACAATCGCACCAAGGTCATTGATAAGAACAGCCGTACCACCAGTTATTCCTATGACGCCAAGGGTAACGTGATCTCGAAGATTGCACCCCCGGAAGCGGGGCAAGAGGTCGGAAACACAACCACCATTGCCTATGACGCGCTTAATAATCCCACAAATCGAGTGGACGCTAAAGCCGGACGAACGTTCTTTGTTTTCGACAACAAAGGCAATCTAATCAAAACCGTGAACCCGCAAAGCTTCACAAACACCATTACTTATGGCGCTTTAGGACTTCCCCTCGCGATTCGCGATGCGAATGGTAACACCCACTCCAACAGTTACGACACCGCCGGGAATCTGATTTCCACGAGAGACGCCCTGGGGAATGTGCGGAACTTCGCCTATGACGCTGGCGGACGGAAAATGATTGAAGTGGAACCGAACGGCGCTACAAATCGGTTTGCCTACGACGGGAACAACAATCTTACTCAATCAGTGGATCCTCTCGGCTTTACGAATGTCTTCACTTATGACGCGAATAACAACCAGATTCTCATCCAGGATGCCCGGGGATCCCAAACGACCAAATCTTACGACCCCAAAGATCGACTTGTTTCCGTAAGGGATGCGCTCGGCGGGGTAACTTCTAATGCTTCCGACGCGCTTGACCGGAAGATTGTCAACATCGATCCATTAGGTAATCTAACCCTCTTTACCTACGACCCGGTCGGCAACCTCGTGGCTGTCACCAATGCACTTGGGCAAGCGACCCGCTACACTTACGATGCCAACGGCAACCAGCTCACAGTGATGAATGCCTTGGGCCAGGTTTCATCCAATGAGTACGATGTCCTCAACCGCCTCATTGCTGTGACTGATCCGCTTGGCCATAAAACTCGCTATTCCTATGACGAATTGGGGCGTCGTACCCAGGTCATCGATGCGAACTCCCAAGCCACTCGCTTCCAGTACGACATCCTTGGTCGACTCACAAACGTCATTGATGCCGCCACCGGCACGGTCGCATATACCTATGACAAAGTTGGCAACCGAAAGACAATGAAGGAGCCGAACGGGCATGTAACGAGCTACAACTATGATGCACTCAACCGGTTGACTAGTCGAACAGAACCAAGAGGTTTTCTTATCAGCTTTTACGATGCTGTCGGCAGCCGGATTCAAGTCATTGATGGTCAGACCAACGTAACCAATTACGCCTATGACTTGAATCAACGCCTGACGAATGTCATATATCAGGTTCGTGGTGCGACTGTCGGCTTTGTTTCATTTGCCTACGACTCGACTGGAAATCGCACCCAAATGGTTGACCAACTCGGGATTACCACATACGCATATGATGCCCTCAACCGCATGACCAACTGCTCGGATAGCGCCGGCAACGCCGTTGCCTATTCCTATGACGCCAAAGGCAACCGGTCATCCATGACTTACCCCGGCAATAAGGTCGTCAACTACACGTTTGACTCCCTAAACCGCATGGTAACCGTGCGTGACTGGCTGGGAGGTGTCACCACCAACACCTACGATAACACCGGGAATCTTGAGCTTGTCCGCAACCCCAACGGCACAACCGCCCGCTATGATTTTGACGACGCCGGGCGCCTAATATCACTCACCAACGAAACTCCGAGCGCAAGCATCATCTCTGCGTACAACCTGACACTCGACGGGGTAGGCAATCACCTCCAGTCCGCACAGATAGACCCCATCGAGCCACTTATCCCAACCCAGAACGTCAGTTATGCCTACGACAATGATAACCGGCTGACCAATGCCGCAGGAACGGCGTTCACTTACGATGTTAACGGGAATATGCTTACTCAAGGTGCGAATACATTCGCGTACGATCTTGAAAACCGCCTGACTAATGCCGTAGTCGGCGGCGTCATCCACCAGTACCAATACGATGGACTCGGTAATCGACTTAGCGCCACACGTGGGGGAGTAACAACGAAGTATATCCTCGATGTTAACGGATCCCTAGCTCACGTGCTGGCCGAGGCGGATGCCGGAGGCACGATCACCGCTTACTACGTCTACGGCCGTGGCCTGATCTCCAGGATCACCGCTGGCGGTAGTGTATCCTACTATCACTATGATGTTCGTGGCAGTACTGTCGCACTCACGGACTTCGGAGCTAATCTGACAGTCAAGTATTCCTATAATCCCTTCGGCGCCGTAGTGAACAGTTCAGGGTCGACAATCAACCCTTTCAAGTATGTGGGGCGCTACGGCGTCATGGATGAAGACAACGGCTTGAGTTATATTCGCGCTCGTTACTACAGTTCAGGACTTGGTCGTTTCGTTAACAAAGATCCGTTCAATGGCAGGGATGGAGATAGCCAGAGCCTAAATCGCTACATCTACTCGTTGAACAACCCCTTTGCTTTCATCGACATTTCAGGTTTCTGTTCTTTGAGAAGCGATATTTCAGAAGGTAGCTCCGATAGCAGGTATGACTTTCTGTTGGATATGTCTGAACGTTTAACAAAAAAGTTTCGCGATAAACTTTATAAAGATGCCCTTCATGGTTATATTTATGACAGGGTTCTGCTTGATAGATTGGGCAACTCAGCAGGCGATTATCTGACATTCAAAAATAATTATACATTATTTGAGGGAATTATAAAAGACGGGTATAGCGAAATTTCAAGTCATGGTGACATTGTTGATGCAGTGGTGAATATTCGAGAAAACATAGATTACGCCAGACAGAATCCCGACGCACTACTGCTTGCGCTTCAAGATGGATCTGAATCTGGTACAGCAATCACTATTAATACCCTTGCTCGTGTTGTCTCCAAAGGCTATATCAATCCTGATTTAAAAGGTGAGGACATCAAACGTGCAACAAAGTTCCTAGACTTTGGGGACTCGCTTTATGACACTTTTCATGGAACTGCTGTCGGAAATGCTTTGGGTTTTTGAACAACGATTTAGCAAGCAGACAAAGTGTCATGTGTTTACTGCATGGTAAATTACAGCCAGTAGATCATATATAGTAGCGCACTTATACGGAGTATGCATCTCATGAATAATAAGAGAGACCGATCCAGGCGAATAAAGGTTTTGGTCGGATTTGTTCATGCAACTCTTAATCTATGTTGGCTTCTGCCGTCGCTTGCAAGCGGGGCGACTGTGTTTTGCCAGTATGATGTTTTGTCTCGACTTGCGAAGATTGACTACGACAACGGTACAAGCATTGCGTATACTTACGACGCGGCTGGTAACCGACTCACGCTCGTAACTCAGGCGGCACCCCCATCGGATCACACCGCCCCAGTTATCACGATAACGCAACCTACAACAGAACGCCTGTATGTGACAACGGCCAGTTTCGTCACTCTGTCCGGCACCGCTTCTGACGCCACAGGCATTGCCGCCCTCAACTGCACGAACGGTGTAAACTCACAATCCATCTCCGGTACCACTTCCTGGTCGGCTGGCCCAATTGCCTTGTCAAACGGCATTAACTGCTTGACCGTCTCTGCATCTGATCCCACCGGTAACGTTGGCCGCGCCTCTTTGATTGTTGTTGCACTCCCCCCGGGGAGTAGTTCCCAAGTCCTCTTCCAGGATGACTTCAACGATAATTCCATCGATGTGTCTAAATGGACCAATTGGGGCAACACTGTCTCCGAATCCGGCCAGATCATGCAGGTGCTTCAAAACGTTACCGATGCAGGCGGAAACGTGATGTCCAAGACTATTCCTATTAACACCAATGGCATTATCACGATCACGCGGAATGTGATGCTCAACTATTCGCAAAACTACTTCATTGCGCGGACTTACCTTCGTTTCGCAAGCCTTCCACAGGTAGTGATCAGCTACGGCAATATGGATTACGATTCGCCGCCGGAAATGGCAGTTCATGGTTTCTATATCAGTCGCAATGACGCCAATCCTCACGACGTGAGCCACAATACAAATGACGTATCAAGCCGGATTTCGCCTCTGTGGGACACTTGGTTCAAGGAGACCATTTCCTACAATCCTCAGTCAGGCTATCTTGCTTATTCCATGAATGACGCATTGCAGACAACATTCAACGTCGGCGTCATGCCGCAAACCAATTCTCCATCGCTTCTCCTAAAGTTCGATTCATGGGGATGGTGGACTGGATATCAGCACCTTTTCGACAATCTGCTCGTCACGCAAGCGGTGCCTGATTTGGATCCGGCGAGCCGTGATACCGACAGCGATGGAATGCCGGACTGGTCGGAAATGCTGGCCGGGACGTCTGCAACCAATCCAGCATCCTGCCTGTCATTGCAGAGCGCGACACCTTCCCAGATTGTGCCAGGCGGATTTGTCCTCGAATGGGCGAGCTTCACAGGGATCAATTATAGCGTCAATCGAGCAACAAACCTTCTGGATTCTCCAAACTGTTTCTTCCCTCTCAAAACCAATATCCCCGGCTTGCCAGGAACAACATCGTATACCGATACCAATGTCCCCGCATTTGGTCCCTCGTTCTATAAGATTAGCGTGGACTATTAACGGGGGATCGGATGCCCATGGCATGGGCTGTAGGTTGCATTGTTCCACTCAGATGATTTCCGGGGTAGTGTCGGCGATGGTGTAGTTTCTGTTTTGGAGCGGTTTCAGCCTACTGTCCGCCAACCGTGACGACCTCTGGTCGTACAATCTCCGGGCTAACCGTCCGGGGCTGTTCAAGCGCCTTGCCCAGCATCTGGTTCCCGTAATAGAACCCAAGCCCGAACTTGGCCACACCGGATGCGCCCTCGACGATCTTCTCCAGCACGCCCGGCTCCCTGGGGATGGCATTCAGGGGCGGCAGGATGGACGAAACCTTCATTTCATTCACGCCGGTCGCCGAAATGGTCATGTTTGATCCCTTGATCGTGACCAGATCAACCGTTCGCGGCTGACTGTAATAACTGTCCAGCCCCTTATTGACGTCCACCTTCTTCACCATTGACGCGCACCCACCACAAACCAAGAACCCGGAACAAAGACCGATGACCATATATGTTTTCATGTTGATACCCTCCATAAGAGGGGAGGAAATCAACTGCGCGGGCGGGGGGTAAACGCCTCATGACTTCAATGGCTTTCTTTGAAAAAGCGCCCCGCCCGTGGTTAGGAAAAACAGTAACCGATTGGCCAGTAAATGCTCCAATCAGCGCGCGGAGATACCGGATGCGGTCATTCGCTTGGACGAGATCTACGTATAGTAATGGGAACTCGGGAAGCCTTTTCATTTCGGTGAATATTTGATTAAGTTCACACGTTGTTTGCGGGACTTTCGTGGACTGTCTCCCCGAAGATGGGAAGACACTAAAAGGAGAACTTGTGACCAGTACTGAAGAAACAAAGAACGAGAACCTTTTGATCGTCGACGACAAGGGGCACATCCTCTACAACCCAACACATCTCTTCTCAGAGGAGATGAAAACATGGGAAGAAGTGGTGCGCCGGTATGCTGGCCTTGACATTCGGCTCTTTTACCACATTGTTAGCTCCCCCCACTGTTACTATGAGCAGTTTCACGGAACGGGAAGAATTGATTCGGCCTTCCGTTCGCTATCCGCCAAGGAACGTTTCAAACGGATACTGGAGCAGAAGTTCATCACTGGAAACCCGAAGGGTTATTACGTGAACAAGCAGCGACCAGGAAGGAATGCGCTAGGAAATGACGACATTAAGTCCGTAAGTTTTGGTTTTGCGAGCATCTCTGAAGTGCCGCAGCACTTCAGTAGAAGAGATTCAGAATATGGCATCTGCTTCTTTCATGACTTCCTTGCCACAGCGGGGGCTCAACCAGTTGTTTACATCAACGACTTGGATGATGACAATCGACAGGCCTTGCTCGTCAACGCTCCTCACTTGCTTGAAGTTTTCTCTGCCAAGTACGACATGCGATGGGAACGTGAGTGGCGAGTCTTCCACCAGATGAAGTTCAGTTACAGCGACATCGCATTCGTGATCGTTCCCGACGCCTCCTACAGCGAGTTCGAATACCTCTGGGAGGAACATGAAGTCGGCGTAATCGTTGCCTCTGCATTTACTGACGCCGTTGAGTTCCTGCGACTCTATCCAGTCAATAGAGGATTCAGTCAATTCAAGCAGCGGATACTTGGTCTGAAAGTGGTGTTTCCCTTTGACTGCCTACTCCATTGTACCAACAGTGAGCATGACTTAATGCTGACATCTTGTGGCGATGCCATAGATTGCTTTATCAAAACAGTCATCCAAAGCCACTATGAAGAAAGGTACTCATCGAAATTCAAACGGTTCCTTCAAGCGATCGACGATCCTGAGTTGTCCGGACTGCTCAGTCTCCTGGATAAGAACCTCGACGAGCCCTTGTGGAGCGGCAGGAATCTCTTCAATCACTGCATCTTGAAGCTATACACGGTGCAGGCCAAACGAATTGAGCAAGGTGTGGTCGAGAACTAGGGCCATAGTCCGAGCAGACTGGACCGCGCACACTGCAACGCGCTTAGCAAGTCTGCTGAGTTTCTCGAAGAACTTGCTGGCCGATCACACGACTCAGGCGCATGCGACAGAATAGCCATTCTGTCGCCGTTACGCGTTGTTTGGAGCATTTCCCGTGGGCGCCTCAATCGTCGGCAATACTCCTTCCGCACGTCATAATCACCCCACCAACGCCCGCTCGCGCCGTCTCGCCATCACGCCGCCACGCCGCTCGCCACCCTCTACCCTCAACATGTTCCCACAACTCTCCGTCTCCCAACGCCGGTGGTTTGCCAGCGCCAGGGCCATCACACAGTCGTCATGATACCCCGATGGGGCATTGTATGTGATCCCGCCCGACGGCGAGATTTCATACTCGTACCGCTTCATCTCGGCCGTGAGGATCTCCCAACTTGCCACGCCGGAGTCCTTTGGCGAAGGCTGGTGCCCACTGTCTACTGCCGACTGTCCACTGGCCGCCGGCCAACTCACCCGCCTCTGTTCAACAGCGACTATCAGCCGCTGAACCAAGGCCGTCTTGCTTGCCGACGTGAACTTGAATCCTTCAATGTCGCCATACACCCGCTTCAGATCATCGTAGATCGGATCCCCGACACCTGTGGCGTCCAAAATAATCCGCCCCCGATACTTCCGCGCGAAAGCCAATATCCGCTCTTTCTGGATCGGCCAGT
>Ga0194060_10003009_pt1 | contig 11967 bp, 7 predicted proteins | sample SepL225m_MetaG_FD_163427 | JGI IMG/M metagenome (GOLD analysis project Ga0194060, IMG submission 163427) | Anoxic zone freshwater microbial communities from boreal shield lake in IISD Experimental Lakes Area, Ontario, Canada - Sep2016-L222-5m | ecosystem: Environmental > Aquatic > Freshwater >... | reverse complement strand
CTGTACGCGAATCCATTGGTATTTCAGCAGATGGTAATTATGTGTATGGCAAAACTATGAATGATACAATTGTAGCATTTGCAACTTCCGCAACCTTTCAAAAATCGGCTTGGAAAATGAATGCAGGCTTTGGCTACGAACATGTTCCAAGCATGTTAATTGAAAAAGGAGGCATTATTTTCTTCGGCACTAAAAATGGCAGGGTATATGCAATAAATGCTGCCAATCAATCTATACATTGGATTCATAAAATTGATAACTCAATGGTGAACACCGTTAATGTGATTGATAAAAACCATGTAATAGCAGCTACAATGGATGGAAAGGTTGAACTAATTGAGGGTTTTTAAATTGGATCTATCATTAGATGCCCTTAGGATTATTTTATTTCAACTACAGGATTCTCTTTTAAAAATCCAATTGATTGTAAAAACGCATCCGTTTCAAACACTGTTTTTTTATAATTCTCTAAGTTTTTATAGTTGAAAAATCCATGCCCTTGCCCTTCATACAATTTAAGAACACATTGGCTTTTCACTTTCTCCATTGCTTTTTGAAAGTATTTAGCAGTTTCAACTGGAATTATTTGATCATTGGTTCCCAAAAAAATAATAGCTGGAGGCATTCCTTCTCTAATATTGTGAAGTGGTGAAAAATTCTTATAGGCCTCCCCAATTTTATTATACCCATAACCCCCTGGACCATTATCTATCACTGGATTATACAACACCAATGCGTTCGGAATACAGCTTGTTGATTTGTTATCTGAACTTTCATTATAATCATCAATTAAAGCAGTGGCAGCTGCAAGATGCCCCCCGGCGGAACCTCCTGATGCAACAATTTTCGAGGTGTCTATATGAAATTTATTTGCGTTTTCTCTTAAAAATCGAATAGAAGATTTAGCATCTTTTAATGATTCAAATGGGGTGGTTTGTTGTCTTTCTTTTACCCTGTAATCAACAAGAACACAAACCATTCCTCTTTGCGTAAAATACTTTGCATGTGGTTCAAATTGACTAGTGCTTCCACTACTCCATCCACCTCCAAAATAGAAAACTATAACAGGATATTTTTTTGCTGAATCCATTGATTCAGGATTATATATCTCCATGTATAATTTAGTGTCATCAATTTGCTTGTACAATATTTTTTGTTGCGTATATGCAGATGAATATCCCATTAAACAAGTCAAGAAAATAACGAAGATGTGTTTGCCTTTCATTTTATTTTTTTTGAAATTGAAATAGGCCTGAATAAAAATTAGTATGGTTGATTTGTATATCGACACCAAAAATAAATTGCTATTTTTAAGCCCAAATAATTAATGAGTTACCGAAATAAATTTAGGATTAATAAATTCCCATTCTTTAATATGCGAATTACGGTGTTCTTTTTTTACAATTGCTTCGAATTTGCTAATCAACTCCGGATGAGCTTGAGCAATATCAATAGTTTCATTTCTATCATTTGCAAGATTGAACAACATCCATTTTTTTTCTGGATGTAGCCTTATATCTACTTTCACGCCTTTCCAGTCTCCCATTCGTATGGCTATTTGACCTCCTTTTTCAGGAAATTCAAAATACAAAAAGTCATGTTTTTTTTGTTCTTGATTGTTTCCAATTAATGTAGGTAAGAAAGAAATACCATCAGTTTCCGCTATTTTTTGTTGTGTTAATTCGGCTAGCGTTGCCATAAAATCAAATTGTATAGAAATAAGCTCACTAGTGGAACCTGCTTTTATTTTATTAGGCCAACGAGCAATAAATGGCTCTCGAATACCTCCCTCAAATAATTCAGCTTTTACGCCGCGTAAACCTCCATTGCTATTAAAAAACGATCGATTGATTCCACCTGCATCAAAACTTGCCCCATTATCGCTAGAAAATAGTATAATAGTATTATTATCTAACCCCAATTTTTTTATTTTATCTAATATAATACCAACTTGATCATCTAAATAGGTAATCATGGCTGCATATGTTGATAATGGATATTTTGTAGACGCATATCCTTGTTGCCCAAAGTAGGGACGCTCTTCAAATTGTCCCATATATTTTTTTACATATAATGCTGGCGCCTGCAAAGACAAATGTGGTAAGGTATATGGCAGATATAGAAAAAAAGGTTCCTTTGAATTACGTTCAATAAAACTTAATGCTTTTTCAGTTAGTTTAGCTGGAGCATAATCTTTACCATTATAATATTCAAAGTCTTTATCTGTAGCTGTTAAAGAATCTAATTTTTTATGAACTGAAATAACAGCATTATTTAAAGTATCCCATCTACCATTCTCCCATAAATGTGTTGGATAATAATTGTGTGCTTGTTTTTGGTCTAAATAACCATAGGCATAATCAAACCCTTGCTGTTGAGGACTACCAGTTGTATTAGCCATACCTAAACCCCATTTGCCTATAATAGCAGTTTTATATCCTGCATTTTGCATCAAATGGCCAATTGTAAAAGTACCTTCTGCCAACGGCATTTGCCCTCCTTCCAAACTATCTGCAAATTCACCTAATTCATAATTTCCATGAATATAGGTATGCCCACTATGCCTTCCAGTTAGTAACATGCATCGAGCTGGAGCACAAACGGGAGCGCTGGTATAATGTTGCGTAAAACGAATGCCTTCTTTGGCTAATTTATCTAAATTAGGTGTTCTAATTTTTTGTTGCCCATAACTTCCTAGTTCGCCATAACCTAAGTCATCGGCATAGATATAAATAACATTAGGTTTTGTTTGCGCATGAACAGACAATGAAAATATACATAATAAAAAAAAGATACAAAAAGCTACATATATTTTATAATTAACTTTAATTGTAAATGGCGATTGAATTATTATGCTGGTCATTTTTTTATTTTTATATAAAAAGAAAAAGCAGGCAAACGATGTTTGCCTGCCTGAAATTTAGTAAATTAATACCACTATTTACCAGCCTGGGTTTTGTCCTAATGCTGGGTTTAAAGTTTTTTCATTTTGAGGAACTGGCCACAAATAATGTTTACTCGCATTGAAAGTGCGCATAACGCTTGGCACTTCAACTGTTACAGGGTTTGCTCCTACATAATAAGTAATGCCATATACCTTGCCTACCATAGTAGTTTCAGCTGTTTTCCATCTACGGACATCAAACAAACGCCATCCCTCCCAAGACAATTCCAAAGTTCTTTCTAATCGAACAGCAGTTCTCATGTCTGCTTGGGTTAAACCTGCAGCGATTGCTGGTAATCCAATATCAGATCTTGTTCTTACTTTATTGATGGCATCTAAAACAGTTGCGTCAATTTGATTTAGTTCGATTTTTGCTTCAGCATAAGTTAATAACACCTCGGCATATCTTAATAAAATAAAATTTAATCCCGAATTAGTTGGTGCAGCATAATCTTCAGCTGAGCAATACTTTTTTAAAGAATAGCCTGTACTTGAATTATATTGGGTTTTACCAATTTCATCTGCACCACCTCCACCTGGTGTTGGTGCAAAAAGAATGCCACTCGGTAGCGCATCTCCATCTACATACATGGTAAATCTTAATCGAGGATCTCTATTTAAGTATGGTTTTTTAGGATCAAATCCAGATGTTACATCTGTTATTGCTTTTCCATTTTTCATTGGAAACTGATCAGCTAATGTTTTAACAGGTACATAATTACTTGATGCACTTTTTTGACTATAGGGCCCCATAAATGAAAAAGCGTTTTGAGCATAGGTGCCTGCTAAAAACTGTTTGTCTAGTATCACTTCTGAACTATTTTCATTCGCATAAGTAAATAGTTTTCCATATTCTGGAATCAACGAATATACACCAAGGTCTATTACTTGTTTTGCAGCTACAGCAGCATCATTATAGTTACCTGCCCACAAATCTGCACGGGCCTTTAATGCTAATGCCGCTCCTTTTGTGATTCTACCTTTATCTGCAGCAGCATAAGTTGTTGGTAGTAATGCAGATGCATCTGTTAATTCTTTGTCTATAAAAGCCCTTACAGTTGCAACTGATGTTCTTGTGATAACTTTACCATCCGCTGCAGTAATATTAGTAGTAACCAAGGGAACATCACCAAATAATCCAACTAATTTTATATAAAAATACGCGCGAAGTGTTTTAGCTTCTCCTTTGTATTGATTGATAAGCGTTGTATTTGTGCTAACAACTCTATCAATATTATCTAAAACAGTATTAGCTAAATAAATACCTCTAAAGCCCGCATTCCACTCAGTTTGAATTCTTGAATGTGACGCATCGTAAGAACCATTTTCAATATTGTATTCAGCTGTAAAAGTGGTATTGGTATGTCCAATATCTGTAACCCCATCTAAATTAAACAGGTTTACTGCGTCTAAGCTTGTATAGATTGCATTTACCGCACTCTTTGCATCGCTTTCTGTTTTCCAATAAATCTCAGAAGAGATTCTATCATTAGGTACTGTATCTAGAATATTTTTTTTACATCCAGACAACAAAATAAATGTTGCAAATGTAAAAATTGATATAAAGATGAATTGCTTTTTCATAATATCGTTTTAAAAAATTAGAAATTAATGTTTGCGCCAAACGTAATAGTTCGAGTTTGTGGATAATAAGTACCCCTACCTGATTCAATTTCGGGATCAAGATCCCATTCGTTTAGCTTAGAAAAAGTAAGCAGATTAGTTGCTGAAGTATAAATTTTCACTCCATTGATGCTTAATTTTTTACATATAGAAGCAGGTACATTATAAGTCAACTGTAAATTCTTTAAACGCAAATAAGAACCATCTAATATCATTCTATCTGAAGTATTAACGTTTCTACCATCACTTTTTCTAGGTAATGGAAAATATGCATTTGTATTGGTGGGCGTCCAATAATTATTTGTAACCAACTTAGTTGCAAATCCTTCAAAAATACCTATCTCAGAAAGTGCGCCAGATAAACGAGTATCTACTTGTGCAGCACCCTGGAAAAAGAAGTTTAATGCAAAACTTTTATAACTCACTTCACTATTTAAGCCAAATGTGAATTTTGGAAAGGGATTTCCAATCATAGTCATATCATCTGCATTTATCTTTCCATCATTATTTAAATCAACATATTTTACATCCCCTGGTTTAGTTCCAGTAAGTATTGTTGGATAACTGCTAATCTCTGCGGCAGTTTGAAAATAACCTGCCGTTTTATAACCCCAGTGTGCATTAAAAGGAAGACCAACTGCCACTATGTAGCGAGGGTCAATATCAGAACCTGAAATAAATGGCCCTGACCCTTTTAAATCAAGCACCTTATTTTCAGATATTGCAAAGTTTCCAGTAAATGCATAATGTACTTTATGATCTGCATTTTTATAGCCCAACATAAATTCCCATCCTTTATTTTCAATTGTACCAGCATTTTGGTTTGAAGATGTAAAGCCTATAACAGTAGGTAAAGGCAATGCCAATAAGATTCCTTCAGTAGTTTTTTTATAGTAGTCTACGCTAAAACTTAACTTATTTTTTAATAGTTCCCCTTCTATACCAATATCAGTTTGAGTATTCGTTTCCCAAGTAATTGTTCTGTCAGCTAAAGAAGTAGCAGAAAATGTGGTAGCAGCAGCTCCATTAAATGTATATGAGCCCTGAGTCAATGAAGAATAATAACTATATAATGGTACTGTCTGATTACCTGTTTTTCCCCAAGAACCTCTTAGTTTAAGTTCATTAAATGGCAAGTGCATTTTTTCGAAAAAAGATTCTTTCGTCATTCTCCATGCACCAGAAAAAGAAGGGAAAAAGCTATACTGGTTTTCACTTGCAAAACGTGAAGAGCCATCATATCGTCCGTTTACTTCTAATAAATATTTTTCGTCGAAGGAATAATTGATTCTTGCAAAAGCAGATTTAAGTCCATACTCATAATCTGATCCTCCATTATTTCTTGTTGCATCACTTGCACCTTGACCTAATGATTGAATATCATTATTATAGAATCTTTCTCGATATGCAGAAACGCTATTGCCATTATTATAAATTTCTGAATATCCTAATAATGTTTTAAAATCATGTTTATTAATACTCTTATGATAATTCAATAAATAATTAGATGTCAACTCATAATACCTAGATCGATTCTCATTTAAAGTATTATTTGCTACTGAAAAAACACCTCCTGTATTTTTATCTGTATTGGAATAAGCATTCTGAAAAGACTTCTGCTCTTGATAATTAAATACACCAGAAATTTGCGCAGTAAAAGTTAAGTCCTTTATAATTTCATAATCTAATTTTGCTGTTGAATAAAGATAATTTGTTGAAATTTTATCATATCCACTCATTTCTGCAAGCATTAATGGATTTGAATTTTGAGGACTCAATCCATAAGTACCGTCTGCATATTTTGGCACAGCCCAAAGCGTACCATGTAAAAACCTATTAAAAACATCTGTACTATAAGGCTTACTTGAATAGTTATATCTGTAATTTAAATCAGTACTTAATTTTAATTTATTGGAGATTTTTAAATCATTATTTACCCTTAACTCACGAATAGATGCTTCATGATTGGGTGCAATTCCTCCTTGTCCAGTAGTACGGAAACTTATTCTTGTTTTACTAAATTCATTTCCTCCACTAAAAGAAAAATTATGACTAAACTGAGGTGCTGGCTTTAAAACAGTTTGGAACCAAGTATTTGGAAGTGGGTATTTTTCTCTATCAGTAGCGTTTACCCATGCTAATATATTTGCATCGGTATAACGAGTAGGAATTGCAATGCCAGCATTTAAGCAAGCCAATTGTTCATATCTCATAAACGCTTCCCCTTCCATCATTTCTGGACTATTCATAGAACGCTGAGAAGCATAAAATCCGTTATAGGAAACTTTTACTTGACCAGTTTTTCCTCTTTTTGTTGTAACTAATATTACGCCATTAGCAGCTCTTGAACCATAAATTGCAGTAGATGATGCATCTTTTAAAACAGAAACTGTTTCTACATCTTCTGGATTAAGATTAAAAAATGTTTGCTCTACTCCATCAATAATAATTAATGGAGAACTATTCGCCGAACTATTTCCACTAAAAGTAGTTATGCCTCTTATTCGCATAGTTGCTGTTGTACGACCAGGCTCCCCACCTCTATCTAATACAGTTAATCCTGGCGCTTGACCTTGTAATGCTTGTTGCAAGTTCGATACGGGTCTACGGGTAATCTCTTCTGATTTTATCTGACTAACCGCACTTGTCATACTCACTTTTTTTTGTACACCATATCCAACAACAACAACATCATTCAAGTCGGTTTTAGACGCTGCCAATTTAATATTAATGATAGCTCCTTCTTTTTGAATTGTAACAGTTTGATTAATATATCCAACATAACTAAACACTAATTGGTCTCCAACTTTTGCATTGATTACAAACTGTCCATTAATATCTGTAGTTACTCCTTGTTTGGTTCCATTAATTAATACACTTACACTTTGCAAACCCTTACCATCTGCATCCGTAACAAATCCTTTTACTATACTTGGCGCAGATATAAGAGGTGTAACTTCAATGGGTGTTATAATAGTTTCAACCTTTTTTTCCTTAGCTTTTACCACAATAATATTATCTACAATTCCATAAGTGATTGGAAGATTTTTAAAGCATATGTTCAATGCTTCTTCAATAGGAACATTACTGACAATAAGGTCTACTTTACCGGCCTGGTTTAACAAGTTATCTTTATAAAAAAATTGATAGCCAGTTTGCCGATTCATTTCTTTGAAAATTTTCTGTAAAGAAGTATTTTTTTGTGAAATTGAAACAGTTTGACTATTCACACTAGCAGCAACTTGCAAACAGGAAACTAGTAGAATGAATGTTGAGAGTTTCATGATTTTTAACATTTTAGAAATGCCTTTCTGCTTATCAGTGCAGCAAAAAAGAGGATTTAAATTCATAACTTTGAATTTTGGGTTAAAAGATAAATAGTCCATAGACGGTTTGTTTATAATAGATAGCCCAATTCATTTCCGCTTCGGTTGCACCCGAGGCGGTTTTTTAGACTATTACATAAAATTTAATTGATCACAATTATTTTTTTTCCTTCAATTTTAAATTTAATACTTGCCTGTTCTAATACTTTTAATACTTGAATTAGACTTTTATTTCTACTTACCATTCCTGAAAATGTTTCAGTAGTTATTTTGCCAGAATATTCAATATCTAAATCATACCAACGTCCAATCTGGCGCATGATATTTTCTATATTCGTTTCATTGAAATTAAACATGCCATTTTTCCAGGCCATTACTTCGTCTAAATCTTGGTGTTGATTTACCCTTATAAATCCTGTTGAATTAACTACTGCCTGTTGTCCGGGTTCTAAGATGGTTGGGGGAATATTTGTTCGAGTATTACTAATGCTTAAAGATCCTTCAATAAGTGTTGTTTTCATATCAGATTCATCAGCGTATGCATTTATATTAAAGCTAGTGCCAATATCCGCTATCACTTTATTACCAACCTTAACCTTAAATGGCTTTTTTGAATTATGAACAACTTCAAAAAAAACCTCGCCTGCAATTTCAACTACTCGTTCTTTATCAGTAAAGTTTAAAGGATAATGAATTGATGATTGCGCATTTAACCAAACTTTTGAACCATCTGGTAATGTTAGCCGCCATTGACGCCCTTTATCTGTTGTAACAGTATTATACACTAGTTCATCAGTCTTACCAGTATAGATAATTTCACCATCTTTCTTTATGATTCCTAAATTGGCATCGCTTAAAGTTTCGCCATCTACTGCACTGTCAAGAATAACCTTTTTGCCGTTTGATAGAGTTAATATAGCACCATTGTGTCCTGGCTTTACATCATTAACTAACTGTTTATTGCTTTTATTTTTGGGGCTTTTTGATTCAAAATTTAAAAAACAAATTGACCCAATTAAAAAAACAAATAATGCTGCAACAGCATATTTAATGATAGACGTTTTCCTGATTGAAGGCTGCTGTGAGGCAATTAGTGCATCAAATTTAAGCTCCCAAATGGCATTAGATTGGCTATATTTCGGGTGTTCTAGCCATAGATTTTGTAATTCAGTACTTAAATTATCTGCAAGGCCATTTTCTTGTAGTAATTGCCAGAATTCCTTGCATTCATCGGCAGAAATTTGGTTATTTATGTATTTATCAAATAGTAATGGCAAGCGTTGCATGACAATAAGACGTTATTTTAGCGGAGTAGTACTAATCAATCGAAAAATAAACCTAGATAATTGTAATGATAAGTATTGAAGCAATATATGTTCCAATACTTATATTGCCTCTAATAAAGTTTAGCGCAGCGGATATATGATTTCGAACAGTATTTCTAGAAATTTTCATTTTTTCTGCTATTTGGTCGTAGGTTAAATTTTCTTCCCTACTCAAACGAAAAACTTCTTGTCTTTTTGGTGAAAGTTTATTTATTGACTTCTGCAATTCTAATTCAGTTTCTAACTTTATTATTCTTTCATCAGAACTGTCTTGAGATGCTAAATTTTGAAGGTCTGTCCAAATTTCCATTTGTTGAAGCCTACTACGTTTTGCCATTCTTAGATAATCAATAGCCTTATTATGAGCAACCCTAAAAAGGAAAGCATCTAAATTGTCAATTTTATATAAAAAGTCTCTACCATTCCATATTTTTATAAAAATATCCAACGTTACTTCTTCAGAAATAATTTGAGACTTAGTAACTTTTAATAGATAATCGTATAATTGATTACGGTAAAGCGCAAATAGCTCATTAAAAGATTTTTCATCTCCTATGGCAATTAGCTTAAGCAACTCTTTTTCTTTATATCGTTCTATAACCATTTTAAAAGTCAAATTGAATTTCAACTATTGACCATTGAATTTATTTTTTTCTACTGATTTACTGATTTAAAACAACTTAAAGTATATTTTTAAGTACTGAATATATGTTTTATTTATAAATTAAAAAAAAGTAAATTGTAAATAAGAGTGGCCTAAAAAGCCATTTATATGTGTGTAAGAATGTCTATTGTTTAGGAATTGGGATATAATAGTTGTGTATAAGGAAAAATGAATATTGCTAAGACGGCCAATTAGTAATCTACCACTAACTCAAAGAAACTATATATCCACATGCTTAACTTGAACAAAAACGCCCCCAATTCTATTGCATAGTTAGTTGGGATAAATTGCAATACTGTGTATATATTATTACTGCATTTAGCGAAAGCTTAGAGCATGCGATAGAAAAACAAAGAAATGAAAATTGATTTTTAAAAAATTGTATCTAGATGAAAAAAATACTTATTACCATTTCATTATACATCATAGTATTTTTTTGTGCCGCTCAAAAAAATGATAACACTAAACCTAATATAATTTTGATTCTTGCTGACGATATAAGCTATAATGATATTTCATTTTTTGGACAGGATAAATTTAAGACACCCAATATCGATCGTATTGCAAATGAAGGCATTGTTTTTACCAGGTCATATTCTGCTCAAGGAGAATGCGCACCATCACGATGTGGATTACTTACTGGCAAACATATGGGGCATGCTACTATTCGAGCAAATGAAAGTGTTAGAGGCGAAGAGTACTTAAAAAAATCTGACTATACGATTGCTAAAATGCTGAAAGCATCAAATTATGTTACTGGCTTTATTGGAAAATGGGGCGTTGGATTACCAGGAAGTGAGGGTGAGCCAAATAAACAAGGCTTTGATTATTCATTTGGTTTTTATAGTCAGTTACAAGCGCATACATACTACCCCACTTACCTTTATGAAAACAGCAAAAAGTTTGATATCCCAGAAAACAAAGGCTATGATATAAAAAAAATGTATGAATATAATTCTAGACCGATTAATAAACTAGCTGAATTTAAAAACCGTTATGATGCCGATGGAAACTATGTTGCAGAAGGAATTGCTAACCCAAAAAAAGCTGTGAATTCCGAAAATTTATTTATTGAGAAAGCATTGAATTTTATTCAAACAAATAAATCGAAACCTTTTTTCCTTTATTATGCAACGCAATTGCCTCATGGCCCTATTGTAACCGATAATTTAGGTGAATTTAAAGATAGAAAAGACTACCCATCACTAAAACACAAAGAGTATGCTTCAATGATAACACGTTTAGATAATAATGTTGGAAGAATGATTGATTTATTGAAAAAATTAAATATTGAAGAAAATACAATCATTGTTTTTGCTGGAGATAACGGATATAGTGCTTGGGGATATTTTGGAAGAAAAAGATGGGATGACGATGAGTTTTTCAAAAATAAAGGGCCATATTTCGGTGGAAAATTTAGTTTATACGAAGGCGGTGTTCGGGTTCCTACTTTTATTAAATGGAATAATAAAATAAAACCGGGTAGTAAATCAGATTTACAAATTGCTTCGTATGATTTCTTAGCCACATTTGCCAACATTGCAGGAAATACAAAAAAAATAAAAACTGATGGAATATCTTTTTTGCAGGAATTAACAGGAGATATCGATAGACAAACAAAACATAAGTTTCTATATTGGGAGTATACAGATTACCAAGTTGCTATAATAGATCATTGGAGAGTTGAAAGAGCGCATCCAGATTCTGCTTGTAAGCTTTATGATAATTATTTAGATGCCTATTCAAAAACTAATATTGCCGAAAAACATCTTGATATTATTGAACAAGCAAAAAAAATATTTAAAAATGAACACGTAAAAAGCAAATGGTATTCTAATCCGGGAGAAACTGTTGAAGAAAGGAAAAAATTAAAAAAATACGTTATTAAAAATAATTTAATCAATAACGCTGTAACACTATTTTGATTGCAATAAAAATAATGTGCATTTTTTAGAAAGTCTACGCTGATTTTAGATATAAGTAAATTATTCTCATCACTATTAGGCATTATGGTAAAAATTTCTCGATAAAATTGTACCAATCTTGGTTGGGAAGACAGAATACCATTTACCTTATATTTAACTG
>Ga0194060_10003008_pt1 | contig 11967 bp, 5 predicted proteins | sample SepL225m_MetaG_FD_163427 | JGI IMG/M metagenome (GOLD analysis project Ga0194060, IMG submission 163427) | Anoxic zone freshwater microbial communities from boreal shield lake in IISD Experimental Lakes Area, Ontario, Canada - Sep2016-L222-5m | ecosystem: Environmental > Aquatic > Freshwater >... | reverse complement strand
GTCTTTTTCTTTAGGAATGGCGACGCTTTGCGCAGGGTCTTTTGCCGCTTTGCGTTGGTCGTATTCGTTGGCATTGCCTTCGGCATACTCACCTGTTTCTAAATCGACCAGTTTGGCTTCAATTTGAGAGGAAAATACTTTTTCAATGTCGCTATCAGCTTGTAACAAACCTGCAACATCAAGAATATTTTTCTTCATGTCCAATTCTTTGTTACTGACTTGCAACGGTTTTAAAGCGACAGCGGCAAATGCCACTAGCACCGCACACACTAAACACAATGCGACTGCAATAGCGATGGTTTTTTCTAGGTTATCGTTGCTTAATGCTAAAACCTTTAGACAATAAGCTCTGAATTTTTGGTAATGCTCACATTGCTCTAATTTTGAGCAAAGTTTTTCAGTGTATTGGCATTTAAGCATGGCGTTTCATCCTTCTTCTGATATTTGCCTGCATGACAAAGTAATCGATAGTCGGGGCAAACATATTGGAAAATAAAATTGCCAGCATGATGCCTTCGGGGAATGCTGGATTAACCACGCGGATTAATACCGTCATACCACCCACTAACGCGCCAAATATCCAACGACCTGTATTGGTCATCGCCGCACTGACAGGATCAGTCGCCATATACACCATACCAAAAGCGAAACCGCCCACGGTTAAGTGCCAATACCAAGGAAACGCAAACATGTGGTTAGTGTCACTGCCGATCATGTTAAACATGACAGACGTTGCAACCATACCCAAAAACACACCGCCCATGATGCGATACGAGGCAACGCGGGTATAAAGCAAGAATGCCGCGCCCAGTAAAATAGCGAGGGTAGAAGTTTCACCTAAACAACCAGGCTCAAAACCAAAGAAAGTTTGAAACCAACTGTAATGTGCGTTGTAAACCGCTTCTAAACCACCGTTAGCCGCTAAGCCTAATGGCGTTGCTGCGGTATAACCATCCACTGCTATCCACACTGAATCGCCAGAAATAGACGCTGGATAAGCAAAATATAAAAATGCCCGTCCGCTTAATGCAGGATTTAAAAAGTTTTTACCCGTACCACCGAAGACTTCTTTACCAATCACAACACCGAAAGAAATACCCAAAGCGACCTGCCATAAAGGCATATCGGGTGGCATAATCAGTGTATATAACATGGAAGTGACTAAAAAGCCTTCGTTAACTTCGTGACCGCGAACGGTTGCAAAAATAACTTCCCAAATACCACCTATTGCCAAGGTAATGACATAAATAGGAAGGAAATATAAAGCACCATGAACGACACAGGAAAAAGGATTGTATGGATTGTAACCAAACATCGTCATTGGAATACTGCGCCAATTAGGAATTTTGTCCAAGTGCATTTCTGCCATTGCTACGTTAGCTTGATAGCCTGTGTTATACACTGCCATCAAAATACAAAAAAACGTCGCAATTACCACAAAAGTCATGGTACGTTTTAAATCGTTACCATCACGAACATGAGTTGTACCGCGTGTTACATCAGCAGGAGTATAAATGAACGTATCGACCATCTCATAGAGACCGTAATACTTTTCCAATTTAGCACCTTTGATAAAATACGGCTCTATGCTGTCTAAAAATTTTCTAGCCGACATTAGCCCTCCTTCTCAATTTTAGTTAAATTCGCACGCAAAACGGGGGCGAAATCATGTTTACCTGGATCAACAAAGGTAAATAAGGACATATCTTCGTCATCCAGCTCCAAGCAACCTAATAATTGCGCTTGGTCAGAATCACCGACGACTAGGGCTTTTAATAAAGGTGTAGGCAAAATATCCAATGGCATGACTGTTTCATAAATGCCCACAGGAACAATCGCACGATTACTGCCATTTTTATCGGTAGTTAGCGGAAATAAACGGTTATGTTTTTTATCCACGCTAGAGGTATAAACATTCAATGCTGAATACTTGTCTTTACCTGCAACTATCCAGCCGAAAAATTCACGCGCACGACCTTCTTGTAATGCCGAAATTTGCAAACTATAAGCACCTAGATAAGCTGACCAATCGGTTGCGATATGACCATATAATACTGAGCCTGAAATAACCCGACTTTCAACATCATCAAGTAATTCACCAGCGATTAAATCATCAGTATTAGCACCCACACGAGTACGCAGTAAACGCGGATTTTTAACGGTAGGACCTGCTAACGAAATAACACGCTCAACGTTTAAACGCCCTGTAGTAAATAACGCACCGATAGCAATAACCGCTTGATAATCAATATGCCACACAAATTTATGGATATTAACGGCATCAATAAAATGAATATGGGTACTGGGTAAACCCGCAGGATGAGGTCCTTTGAATTCAGCGACTGTCACAGGTGCATTACCTATCGCAATCTCATCACCCGTAGCTTTACAAAGATAAGTTTTGCCGTCGGTTAATTTAGCAATAACGCTTAAGCCATTGGCAAAATCATCCGCACGTTCCTTAATAATAAACTCAGGATCGGCGGCTAATGGACGCGTGTCCATTGCAGTCACAAAAATAGACGCAGGTTTGCTGTCTACTGCTGGAATTTTGCCATAAGGACGTGTGCGTAATGTCGTCCACAAGCCTGACGCTAATAAATTTTCTTGTACTTGTTGCGCGGTTAAACTCGACAAGTCTGCTGCTTTATACTTGGCAAACGTTTCGTGTGCAGAGCCATGTAGCTCAATAACCACCGATTGCAAAACGCGTTTAGCTCCGCGATTAATTGATTTCACTACACCAGCCGCTGGTGAAGTAAAATTGACACCAGGATTTTTCTTGTCAGAAAAAAGAACTTGACCTAATTTGACCTTATCCCCTTCATTGACCATCATGGTAGGCTTCATGCCTACATAATCCATTCCCAGAATAGCAACGGTTTTAACCTGATTGCCATTCTCAATTTCTTGTTTAGGACTGCCCGTAATGGGAAGGTCTAAACCCTTTTTAATAGTAAATTGCATAGTTGAAGCCTACCCTCCAAATCAAGTTATGGCGAAACCATCCCCTTAATTTTCAATATGAAGTAAGAGGCGCATTAAGACGTAAAACGTCGGTATTACACCACAAAAATACTGATTCCTCAACGCTGGATATAAATGCCGCAATATAATTGAAGTATATTGCCAATGCAGTGACTGCTAGAATACACAAATTAAATATGCAATATAATTAAAGAGGAAATATGGCAGAAATATCTCAGGCAAGTCCACAGCAACAGCAGCAGGCGTTACTTTTAAGTACAGTGGCATTCACCGTGTGTTTTGCGGTCTGGACAATCTTTTCTATTATCGGTTTACAGATTCAAAAGGACTTGGGCTTAAGCGAAACGGAATTTGGTCTACTCATTGGCACACCGATTCTTTCAGGCTCACTCATTCGACTCATATTAGGTATTTGGAGTGACCAATACGGTGGACGGATTATTTATGCCTGCGTCATGGTCACCGCCGCCATTGCCACCTTATTACTTACTACCGTTGATACTTACATTCTGTATCTGGTCGCCGCCTTAGGGGTAGGTGTTGCAGGTGGTTCATTCGCGGTAGGGATTGCCTACGTTTCGCGCTGGTATCCACCTGAAAAACAAGGTATTGCCCTTGGTATTTTTGGATTAGGTAATGTTGGCGCAGCCGTGACTAAATTCATCGCGCCTTTTGTGATGGTCGCTTTTGGCTGGCACGCGGTTGCGCAAGTCTGGGCAGTCATTTTGCTATTGATGGCGGCTGTTTTCTGGTTTATGACCGAAGACGAACCGACATTGAAAGCACGACGTGCAGCAGGATTGAAGCATGTGTCTTTTGCTGAACAATTAAAACCACTGAAAAATATGCAAGTCTGGCGATTTTCGCTGTATTACTTTTGCGTGTTCGGTGCATTTGTTGCTTTAGCTCTATGGTTGCCGCGTTATTTAGTCGGTGCTTATGGTTTTGATATTAAAACTGCGGGTATGTTGGCAGCCTCATTCTCTATTTTTGCCAGTCTGTTTCGTGCGTTGGGCGGTTGGTTATCTGACCGTTATGGCGCACGGTTAATCATGTACGCAACCTTCATTGCGGGTGCGATTTGTACGTTTTTCCTGTCCTACCCACCGACAAATTATATTGTACATGGCATCAGAGGCGACATTGCTTTTAGCTTGGCTATTCAACCAGTTGGTTTTATTTTACTTATTTCTATCCTCGGACTATTTATGTCCTTCGGTAAAGCAGCCGTTTATAAACATATTCCCGTTTATTACCCTGATAGTGTTGGTGCAGTCGGTGGTGCAGTTGGCATGGTCGGTGGTTTGGGTGGATTTTTACTGCCGTTGACATTCGGTATGTTAAACGACCTAACAGGCGTTTGGAGCAGTTGCTTCATGCTGCTGTTTATACTGGACATGATTGCGCTGACATGGATGCACTTCTCTATTGTTAAAATGGAGCGTCGAGTGGTGCCAGAATTGGCAAAAGTTTCCAGAGATTTGCCTGAATTAAGCCATCCATCACCCTTAGTGCTAACAGAATGGAATCCCGAAGACCCAACATTTTGGGAAGCCACAGGGAAAAAAATTGCCAATCGTAATTTATGGATTAGCATCCCTGCCTTACTGCTGGCTTTTGCTGTGTGGATGGTGTGGAGCGTAGTAGTCACCAACCTACCGAATATCGGCTTTAAATACACCACCAACGAATTATTCTGGCTCACTGCTTTGCCAGGTTTATCAGGTGCGACGTTGCGAATCTTCTATTCGTTCATGGTGCCTATTTTTGGCGGCAGACGTTGGACAGCTATCAGCACCGCATCCTTGTTATTGCCTGCGATGTGGATAGGTTTTGCCGTACAAGACCCAAACACGCCGTTTACGCTAATGCTGGTATTGGCGTTATTGTGCGGTTTCGGTGGCGGCAATTTTGCCTCTAGCATGGCGAATATCAGTTTCTTCTTTCCGCAAGCACAAAAAGGTACAGCCTTAGGTTTGAATGCGGGTTTAGGAAACTTGGGTGTGAGTACCGTACAGTTCGTTGTACCGTTAGTCATTACCGCTGGCGTGTTTGGCGCGTTTGGTGGTGATCCTCAAGATTGGATAAAAGGTGAAGTACACAAAGCCATGTGGTTACAAAATGCGGGCTTTATCTGGGTACCCTTTATTGTTGCTACCAGCATAGCAGCATGGTTTGGCATGAATGATATTGCCTCCGCCAAAGCCTCATTTAAAGAACAAGCGGTGATTTTTCAACGCAAACACAACTGGATTATGTGTTGGCTTTATACGGGTACATTCGGTTCATTTATTGGCTATTCCGCAGGATTGCCGATGTTGACGAAAACTTTGTTTCCTGATGTAAATCCTCTCCAATACGCCTTTTTAGGTCCGTTGGTGGGTGCGTTAGTTCGACCTTTAGGCGGTTGGTTAGCCGATAAATTAGGCGGTTCAACAGTGACCTTCTGGAACTTTGTGGTAATGACCGTGGCGGTATTTGGGGTATTACACTTTTTACCCAGTGGTACAGATGCGGGTAACTTCTGGGGATTTTTGACCATGTTTATTTTGTTATTCTTCAGCACAGGTGTTGGTAACGGCTCGACGTTCAGAATGATTCCCGTGATTTTTTTGACTGCCCAACAACGTGCCGCCACTAAAGGCATGGATGAAGGTCAAATTCGCAAAGCGGCGGCGAAAGAGTCTGCCGCTGTGTTAGGTTTTAGTTCCGCAATCGCTGCTTATGGCGCGTTTTTCGTGCCTAAAAGTTACGGCACAGCCATCAGTTTAACGGGCAGCGTTCATGCGGCTTTGTACTTTTTTGTTATTTTCTATATCAGTTGTATCGCTATTACTTGGTGGTTTTATGCGCGTAAAGGCGCGGAAATGCCCTGCTAAAAAATCGTTCAATTTTCAAAACCTGACAGTGTTATAAAACCTGTCAGGTTGACTTACACAAAAGGCGAAATCATGAATAAAATAAGCAGATTACTATTCTTTTCAATAGCATTAAGTAGCTTAACATCAGGCTGTTCCGATGAAGAAAAGTACAAGGCGATGGCTGAAAAATACACAGATTCTAAAGTTGAGTATGAAAAACATAAGTTAATGTCCCCTGCCGACATGGCGGCTCATAACGACAAAGAGATGTCACACGTTATGCCAAATGCCAATACCCCAAAAATTGGCAGTGATGAAATTTCGCGTAACGCTGACGATTTACCGCCACCGATTAACCGCACTCAAGAGCAAGTTGTGCGTGTTGATTTATACACCGATGAACTGGTGGCTGAAATGATGCCCGAAGTGACTTATCAATACTGGACATATAACGGTAAAGTACCTGCGCCATTTATTCGCGTCAGAGAAGGCGATACCGTAGAAATTCATTTACGGCACGGTAAAGCGGGAAGTGAGCATTCAGCCCACAGTGAACATGATGCCGCGCAACATGCAGCGGCAGGGCATTCCGCGCATTCTATTGACTTACACGCGGTAATAGGAGCAGGTGGTGGCGCACCGTTAATGCAAGTGGCACAAGGCGAAGAAAAAAGTTTTCGTTTTAAAGCCACCCGTGCAGGCATTTATATTTACCACTGTGCCAGTCCACATATTCCTACCCATATTGCTAATGGTATGTATGGCATGATTTTAGTCGAACCTGCCGAGGGTTTAAGCAAAGTTGACCGTGAATTTTATGTGATGCAGGGCGATTTTTACACCAGCGGAAAATACGGTGACAAAGGCTTTCAATCGTTCAGCAAAGACAAGCTTTTAGCTGAACATCCCGAATATTTTCTTTTCAATGGTCGAGTCAATTCGCTAAGCGGCGAACGGGCATTAAAAGCCAAAGTCGGTGAAAAAATCCGCTTATTTGTCGGGGTCGGCTCACACATCCCTGCAAACTTTCATATAATCGGCGCGATTTTTGACAACCTATATAAAGATGGTGCAATCACCAGCCCCCCATTAAAAAATGTCCAAACCACCACCATTGCCGCTGGTTCTGCGGTAATGATTGAGTTTACTATCGATGTTGCAGGAAAATATTTGCTTGTTGACCACAACTTAACGCGCTCGATTGATAAAGGAGCGTTGGCGGAATTGATTATTGAGGATAAATAAATCGGCTCTTCGCAATTTCGTGGTGGTAGTAATCATCAAAAATCCATTTGACTGAATGTTAATAGCTCAGGTATTTAAGTGGAATTGTTACGATTAATCCTTCATGGTAAAAATATCGCGATTTACAATTTTAGTTGGTAGTGGGTTAAATCTGTTGTTTTTACTTTTGGACATGACTGGCAGTCATTAATATCGCTATAACAGGTTTAACCCACTACCCAAATTCTCAGCGCAAATTAATAAGAATTTTTACAGTAATTCATTAGGAAATTAGAAAAAATATGAGTTTCTAATTTTTAGAAACAAACAAAAATATCACCCCAATCAAGAGGTACAAAATGAGTCACTTTCTCGACCGTCTGCTCTTTTTTAAGAAAAAAACCGAAGCCTTTTCAGGCAATCACGGCATCATGACCGATGAAAACCGCAGTTGGGAAGATGCCTATCGGCAACGCTGGCAACATGACAAAATCGTCCGCTCCACACACGGAGTCAACTGTACTGGCTCGTGCAGTTGGAAAATTTATGTCAAAAATGGACTTGTGACGTGGGAAACCCAACAAACTGATTATCCCCGCACTCGTCCTGATATGCCCGATCACGAACCACGCGGATGCGCACGCGGCGCGAGTTATTCTTGGTATTTATACAGTGCCAATCGCCTGAAATACCCAATGATTCGTAGCCACTTGGTCAAGCTATGGCGCGAAGCGCGACAAACCTTAGAACCCGTCGAAGCATGGGCTTCGATTGTAGACGATAAAGACAAAGCCCAAAATTATAAATCCAAACGCGGTTTAGGCGGATTTATTCGTGCCGATTGGGCAGAAGCCAATGAAATCATCGCATCAGCCAATATTTACACTGCAAAAAAATTCGGTCCAGACAGAATTATTGGTTTTTCACCGATTCCAGCAATGTCGATGGTGTCGTATGCCGCAGGTTCACGTTATTTGTCGCTGATAGGCGGCACTTGCATGAGCTTTTATGACTGGTATTGCGATTTGCCGCCTGCTTCACCGCAAACGTGGGGTGAGCAAACTGATGTACCCGAATCCGCCGATTGGTATAACTCCAGCTTTTTAATGCTGTGGGGATCTAATGTTCCGCAAACGCGCACACCCGATGCGCATTTCATGACTGAAGTACGTTATAAAGGCGCGAAAATCGTCACTGTTTGCCCCGATTATTCCGAAGCATCCAAGTTTGCCGATTTGTGGCTACATCCCAAACAAGGCACAGACGCAGCGTTGGCGATGGCGTTTGGTCATGTGATTTTAAAAGAATTCCATTTAGAAAACCCTAGCGAATATTTCACTCAGTATGTGCGTGAAACAACGGATATGCCGTGCTTAGTGCGTTTGGTGAAACAAGGTGAAAGTTATGTACCTGATCGTTTTATTCGTGCCAGTGATTTTACGGAAAATTTAGCGCAAGACAATAATCCCGATTGGAAAACCGCCGCCTTTAATGAACTGGACGGTAATGTAGTGATTCCACGCGGCTCTATCGGTTTTCGTTGGGGTGAACAAGAAGCGGGGCAGGGACGATGGAATATACAACAAAAAGATGCGCAGGGTGCTGAAGTTAAATGTCGCCTTAGTTTGATTGATGTGTCGGATGAAGTCGCCTCGGTAGCATTTCCTTATTTTGGTGGTTCAAAACATGAACATTTTACCCATACCGACCACGATACTATTCAACGCCGTAACGTACCCGTCAAAACCATCACCTTAGCCGATGGTAGCGTTGCCCACGTTGCTACGGTATTTGATTTAATGATTGCCAACTATGGCATAGATCGCGGTTTAGGCGGTGGCAATGTTGCCAGTTCTTTTGATGATGACGTGCCTTATACGCCTGCTTGGCAGGAAAAAATTACAGGAGTTAGTCGCCAGCAAGTGATTTTAGTGGCGCGTGAATTTGCCCGAAATGCTGACAAAACTCACGGCAAGTCCATGATTATTCTGGGTGCTGGTTTAAACCACTGGTATCACATGGACATGAACTATCGCGGCATCATCAATATGTTGATGATGTGCGGTTGTATCGGTCAAAGTGGCGGCGGTTGGGCGCATTATGTCGGGCAAGAAAAATTGCGTCCACAAACGGGCTGGTTGCCATTGGCATTCGCGCTGGATTGGCACAGACCACCCAGACAAATGAACAGCACCTCGTTTTTCTACAGCCACACTAGCCAATGGCGTTATGAGTCTTTATCGGTAAAAGAAATTCTGTCACCGTTAGCCGACCCCAAGCAATGGCAAGGCAGTTTGATTGATTTTAACGTCCGCGCTGAACGCATGGGTTGGTTGCCGTCCGCGCCACAGCTAAATACCAATCCCTTAGGGATATGTAAAGCCGCTGAAAAAGCGGGTCTGTCACCGTCTGATTATGTGGTAGAAAACCTAAAATCGGGTAAATTAAAAATGGCGTGTGAAGACCCTGATAATCCGCAAAACTTCCCGCGTAATCTGTTCGTGTGGCGATCTAATTTATTGGGTTCATCGGGTAAAGGGCATGAGTATTTTCTGAAATATTTGCTCGGTGCCAATCATGGTATTCAAGGCGTGGATTTAGGCGCACAAGGACTTACCAAACCCAAAGAAGTGAAGTGGCATAAAGAAGCGGCAGAAGGCAAACTAGATTTATTGGTAACGTTAGATTTTAGAATGTCCACCACCTGCTTGTATTCTGACATCGTGTTGCCAACGGCGACGTGGTATGAAAAAAATGATTTGAATACCTCCGATATGCACCCGTTTATTCATCCTTTATCCAAAGCCGTTGACCCTGCGTGGGAATCGCGTTCGGATTAGGATATTTACAAAGGCATTGCCAAAGAATTTTCTAAATTATCCGTAGGGCATTTAGGCGTAGAAAAAGATTTAGTCACCGTGCCAACACTGCACGATACACCGTCTGAATTAGCCCAAGCCTTGAATGTGAAAGATTGGAAAAAAGGCGAATGTGAGCCTATTCCTAATAAAACCATGCCGAATTTGGTGGTGGTCGAGCGTGATTATCCCAACACCTATAAAAAGTTCACTGCACTGGGACCGTTGCTGAAAAAAATCGGCAATGGCGGCAAAGGCATTGCGTGGAACACTGAAATCGAAGTAGATTTTCTTGCTAAATTGAATGGCGTTGTTACTGAGGTAGGCGTGAGCCAAGGAATGCCAAAAATTGACAAAGACATTGATGCAGCCGAAGTAATTTTAAGTTTAGCTCCTGAAACCAACGGCGAAGTGGCAGTCAAAGCGTGGGATAGTTTAGGTAAAATTACAGGCATCGATCATCGCCATTTAGCCCTTTCCAGCGAACATGAAAAAATCCGTTTCCGTGATGTACAAGCACAACCACGCAAGATTATTTCTTCACCAACGTGGAGCGGTGTTGAATCGGAACACGTTTCCTACAATGCAGGTTATACCAATGTGCATGAGCAAATTCCTTGGCGCACTCTGACGGGACGACAACAGTTTTATCAAGACCATCCGTGGATGCAGGCGTTTGGGGAAACGTTGTGCGTTTATAAACCACCCGTGGATACGCGCACCATTGAGTCAATGCTCAATAAAAAACCCAACGGCAATAAAGAAATCGTGCTGAATTTTCTGACCCCACATCAAAAATGGGGCATACACAGCACTTACACCGATAACCTGTTGATGTTGACTCTGTCACGCGGAGGTCCTTGTGTTTGGATTAGCGAAACTGACGCAACTAAAGCGGGCATTATCGATAACGATTGGGTTGAAACCTTCAACAGCAACGGCGCATTAACCGCCAGAGCCGTAGTCAGTCAGCGCATTCCCGAAGGTGTGATGATGATGTATCACGCGCAGGAAAAAATCACCAATACACCTGGTTCAGAAATTACGGGACAACGCGGCGGCATTCACAACTCAGTCACTCGCATTACCCTTAAACCTACCCACATGATTGGCGGTTATGCACAACAAAGTTATGGATTTAATTATTACGGCACAGTCGGTTCTAATCGTGATGAATTCGTTATATTGCGGAAAATGGATAAAGTTTTGTGGCTAGATGGCACCGATAAAGAAGATGCTATGCCAACATCAGAGGAGTTAGCACAATGAAAGTACGCGCACAAATCGGCATGGTGCTGAACTTAGATAAATGTATCGGTTGCCACACTTGCTCAGTCACCTGCAAAAACGTTTGGACTTCCCGCGAAGGCGTGGAATACGCATGGTTTAACAACGTAGAAAGCAAACCAGGTGTGGGTTTTCCTAATGAATGGGAAAATCAGGACAAATGGAAAGGTGGTTGGCAGTTACTACCCAATGGGAAATTAGTTCCGCGTATCGGCGGCAAACTAACCGTGCTGAAAAATATTTTCGCCAATCCAGATTTACCCGAAATTGACGACTATTACGAGCCGTTTGAATTCGACCACGCGCATTTACAAAACGCGCCCGAAGCCAAAGCTGTTCCCACCGCTAGACCTCGTTCACTAATTACGGGCGAACGGATGGAAAAAATTGTCGGCAGTGCAAATTGGGAAGAAATTTTAGGCGGCGAATTTGAAACCCGCTCAAAAGATAAAAACTTCGATAATCTGCAAAAAGCCATGTACGGCGAATTTGAAAATACGTTTATGATGTATTTGCCGCGCCTTTGCGAACATTGCTTAAATCCAACGTGCGTGGCAGCGTGTCCTTCTGGGGCGATTTACAAACGCGAAGAAGACGGCATTGTGTTGATTGACCAAGATAATTGTCGTGGCTGGCGGATGTGCGTTTCGGCGTGTCCGTACAAAAAAATCTATTACAACTGGAATTCAGGCAAATCGGAAAAATGCGTGTTTTGCTATCCACGCATTGAAGCGGGTGAGCCAACCGTG
>Ga0194060_10003007_pt1 | contig 11969 bp, 7 predicted proteins | sample SepL225m_MetaG_FD_163427 | JGI IMG/M metagenome (GOLD analysis project Ga0194060, IMG submission 163427) | Anoxic zone freshwater microbial communities from boreal shield lake in IISD Experimental Lakes Area, Ontario, Canada - Sep2016-L222-5m | ecosystem: Environmental > Aquatic > Freshwater >... | reverse complement strand
TCACGGTGTCGCGCGCCTTCCACAAGAACACGGCGTTCACCCTGGAAGGCCAGCACCTGGCGCTCGAGTGCAAGGCATGTCATTGGGACGGCGTGATCAAGGGCACGCCCACCAAGTGTGTCGACTGTCATTGGATTCGCCGGCAGGATGACCGGTACAAGACCCGCCTGGGCACCGACTGCGGCAGCTGCCATCGCCCGGTGTCCTGGACGGCGGTCAACTGGAACCACGGCGCGATGACCGGCGTGACGCTGAGCCCCGCACATCGGGCGCTGGGCTGCATCGGTTGTCACAAGGACGGGACCTTCGCCGCCGGCGGCGTCACCTGTTACTCATGCCACCAGACGCAGTATCAGTCAGCCGCCTCACCCAATCACCTGTCGGCGGGTTTCCCGACCACCTGCGAGCTCTGCCACTTGTCCTCGCAGACCGCGTGGTCCCAGGCGACCTTCACGCACGCGACGTTCCAGTTGGTCGGCCTGCACGCCACCCAGCCGTGTGCGGCGTGCCACGTCAACGGCATCTACAAGGGCACGACCAATGCCTGCATCGGGTGTCACAAGACGCTCTACGACAAGACGACAACGCCCAACCACGTCGCCGCGGGCTTCCCCACCGCCTGCGACGCGTGCCACAAAGCGACCGACCCGTCGTGGCTCGTGGCGGTCTTCAACCACGCGACCACCTACCCGCTGGTCGGACTCCACGCGACGCAGCCGTGCTCGGCGTGTCACGTCAACAACGTCTACAAGGGCACGTCGCGCGAGTGCGTCGGCTGCCACAAGTCCACGTACGACAAGACGACCAATCCCAATCACGCGGCCGCGGGCTTCCCGACCACCTGCGACAGTTGCCACAAGCCAACTGACCCCACGTGGCAGGGGGCCATATTCAATCACGCGACGGTCTATCAACTGGTCGGCCTGCATGCCACGCAACCCTGCGCAGCGTGCCACGTCAACGGTGTGTATAAGGGCACCCCGCGCGACTGCTACGGATGCCACAAGAGCACCTACGACAAGACGACGAGTCCCAATCACGCGGCCGCCGGCTACCCCACCACCTGCGACTCCTGCCACAGCGCGAGCGCGACCACGTGGGCGGCGTCGAGCTTCAATCATGCGGCCATCTACAAACTGGTCGGTCTGCATGCCACGCAACCCTGCGCGGCATGTCACGTCAACAACGTGTACAAAGGGACGCCGAATACGTGCGTGGGCTGCCACAAGTCCACCTACGACAAGACGACCAGTCCCAATCACGCGGCCGCCGGCTTCCCGACCACGTGCGATTCCTGTCACAGCGCGAGCGCCGCGACCTGGTCGGCCAGTTTCAGCCACACCGCCATCTATCCGCTGGTGGGGCTGCACGCGACGCAGCCGTGCACGGCCTGCCACGTGAATAGCGTCTACAAAGGCACGCCCAGAACATGCGTCGGGTGCCACCAATCCACGTACGACAAGACGACCAGTCCGAATCATGCGGCCGCCGGCTTCTCGACGGCGTGCGATTCCTGTCACAACGCGAGCGCGGCGACCTGGTCGGCCAGTTTCAGCCACCCGGCCACGTTCCAGCTGGTGGGCCTGCACGCGACGCAGCCGTGCGCGGCCTGCCACGTCAACAACGTCTACAAGGGCACGCCCAATACGTGCGTGGGTTGCCACTTGACGACGTACAACGCCACGACGAACCCCAAGCACTCGACGGCCGGGTTCCCAACCACATGCGACACGTGTCATAGCGCCAGCGCGGCGACATGGGTATCGAGCTTCAATCACGCGTCAACGTTCGCGTTGGCTGGGGTGCATGCGACGCAACCGTGCGCGGCCTGCCACATCAGTGGCGTCTACAAGGGCACGCCCCGCACCTGCGTTGGTTGCCACCTGGCCAATTACAACAAGACCACCAATCCGAATCACACGGGGGCTGGGTTCTCCACGACATGCGACCTGTGCCACAAGTTCAGCGACGCGACGTGGACGGCCTACGTGTTCAATCACACGTGGTTCCCAATCACGTCGGGTCGGCATACGGGCAATGCCTGCACGGCCTGCCACAATGATTCGAGCAGCTACAAGATCTTTACCTGCCTGACGTGTCATGCGAAGGCGACCACCGATAGTCACCACCAAGGTCGCGCCGGCTACCGGTACGACTCGGCCGCATGTTACTCGTGCCATCCCAAGGGGACGGCGGGTTAGGCAGGAAGAACGGACGACGGCGGCACCCCAACGCGGACGCGGCAACCCTGGCCAAGTTGGCTCTCGAGGGTGAGGCTGGCGCCGTGCTGGTCGGCGATCCATTTCGCGATCGACAGGCCGAGGCCGGCTCCGCCCGCGTCGCGGCTGCGGGCCTTGTCGGCGCGATAGAACCGATCGCAGACGCGAGGCAGGTCCTCTGGTCCGATGCCGATGCCGGTGTCGGTCACCTCGACGGCAACGCCATCGGACCCCGAGGTGAGCGACAGCGTCACACGGCCAGGCGCAGGAGTGTAACTCACCGCGTTGTCGACCAGGATGCGCAGCAGGCGACCGAACGCCGCCTCATCACCATCGATCTCCACCGTGTGGTCCGGGACCTCGACGCGCCAATCGAGCCCGGCGTGCTGACAGCGCGTGGCCAGCGGTCCCCTTAGCGACTCGACGAGCGCGCGCAGGTCGAGCGGGCCGACCCGCAGCGCCTCGACGCCGGCATCGGCGCGCGCCAGCGTCAGCAGATCCTGCACCAGCACCGAGGTGCGCTCGGATTCCCGAAGAATCGAAGACAACGCCTCGCGGTACTCTTCGACCGACCGCTCCCGCCTGAGTGCGATTTCCGCAGAGGTCCGAATCACCGCAATCGGGCTGCGCAATTCGTGCGACGCATCGGCGGTGAAGCGCGCCGTTTCGCGAAACGCCGCCTCCAGCCTGTCGAGCATGGCGTTGAGCGTTTCGGTGAGACGCTGCAGTTCGTCACCAGTTGGCGGCACCTCAAGTCGGCGGCCGAGGTCTCGCGCCGTGATGGCGCGGGCGGTGCTCGTGATGCGATCCACCGGGGCCAGGGCCCGGCGGCTAATCCAGTACCCTCCCAGCGCAGCGGCGACAATGCCACAGGGCACCAGAATGAGGACGGCCCAGCTGAACTGGACCAGCGCCTCCTGCAATTCGCCGAGTGGCATGGCGACATCAACGGTGTAGATCTCCTGCCTCGCCGCAATACGCGCGGTGATCATGCGGAGCGGGTGACCTTTCATCTGGACATCGGAGAACTCGCCCCCCTGCGGCACCGAGGCCGGCGCGACGGGCGGCAGCCCGGTGTCGTCGAACGACGGCGATTTGTAGACCGCCTGGCCCGCGGCGGTCGTGATGCGAACCAGATTCCACCCCGGGTCGAGCGTCACGTATTCGCGCAGGTCGTCTTCCATTTCCTGCGTCGACGCCGGACCCGTCTGCTGGTCGAGAAACCTCCCGATCGCGTTCGCCCGTGCCACGAGGCCGTTATCGATGGCTTCGGCGAGGCTTTCCTTGAGCGTCCACCAGGTCGAAACCGCCAGCACCACCAGCACCACACCGAGGACGGTGGTGACCCAGCCTGTCAGCCGCGCGCGAATCGACCATCGCCTCATGGCTGCACGTCCTGGCGCAGGCTGTACCCGACGCCGCGAATCGTCTGAATCAGCCGCGGCCGCCCGCCGCCATCGACCTTCTGCCGGAGCAGGCGGACAAACGCGTCAAGCGTGTTGTCTTCGATCTCGCGATCGTGTCCCCACACACCATCAATCAGCGCGTCGCGAGCAACCACCCGACCGGCCCGCCGCATCAGAAATTCGAGCAGGCTGTACTCGGTGCGCGTCAGCGCCAGCGGATCGCCACCGCGGGTGACGTTTCTGGTCGACGGGTCGAGCGCCAGATCGGCGACACGAAGGGCAACGCCCCGAACAATCGGACCTCGTCTGGCGACAGACCTCACGCGAGCCAGCAGTTCGTCGAATGCGAACGGCTTGGTGAGATAGTCGTCCGCGCCCGCGTCGAGCCCTGCGACGACGTCGGCGGTGGCATCGCGCGCGGTCAGCATGAGGATCGGCGTGCGGTCCTGCGCGCGGCGAAGCCGTCGCGCGACCTCGAGACCGTCAAGTCCAGGCAGCATCACATCCAGCACGATCACGTCGAACGACCCGCTTTCGGCCAACGCCAGACCGTCGGGCCCGGAGCGCGCAAGTGCCACGGCATGGCCTTCTTCGGCCAATCCTTTCCGAAGCAGTTCTGCCATGTGCCGATCGTCTTCGATGGTGAGGATTCTCATCTGCCGCCGTGCCTATTCTGCCCTGCGCCGCCTGAAAACCGTCTGAAGAAGCTCGTTCAGCAGATCTTCAGACTGATTTGGTCTACTACACGCTATGGGATCATGCGCCCAAACGGGACGCGCTTGGCGCGTTGCCGGGGCCACACGCCCGGTTCGACAGACTGCAGGAGGACGGTGATGATGAGGATTCGCACGACCGCACTTATGATGGCCTGTTCGGTGATGATCGCGACGATCGCAACGGCCCAGAATGCCGCGACGTCCACACAGACTCCAACGCCCGCCGCCAAGTCGGCTTCTGTCGCCAAGGCCGACAATCCGGCCGCCAAGTTGCCCAAAGCCGTTCTCGACGCCTTTACGAAGGCCTATCCGAAGGCCGTGATCAAGGGTGCCTCAGAAGAGAAGGAAAACGGCAAGACAACGTGGGAAGTCGAAAGCACCGACAACGGCCTGGCTCGCGACCTCGTGTACACCCCGAACGGCTCGGTGGTTGAGATCGAAGAGGAAGTGCCTGCGCCAACCCTGCCGGCGGCGGTCACCGCGGCTCTCACAACCACGCATGCGAAGGCGTCGATTACCAAGGCCGAAAAGATGACCAAGGGCAAGGTGGTCACCTACGAACTGGCGATCGCCGGCGCAGGCGCCGCGAAGTCGATCGAGATCTCGCCGGAGGGGAAGATCATTCCGAAGGCGAAGAAGGACAGCGCCAAGGAAGAGAAGGAAGACGACGCCAAGAAAGACGTCAAGAAGAAGTAAGCGTCCGATTCATCAGGCAAAGGACTTCTCATGAAAGCACTTCGCATTGTGGTCGTCGTCTTCGCCGCGCTTGCGGCCGGCCAGTTTTCTCTCCAGGCCACGCTGCGCGCGGCAGATGGCCCCTACAAACAGGTTGCCGAGATCAAGATCGGCGGCGAAGGCGGCTGGGACTACCTCTCGGTCGATTCGGCGGCGCGCCGCCTCTATGTCTCACACGCGACGAAAGTCGTCGTCATCGACATGGACAAGAACACGGTCGTCGGCGAGATCGCCCCGGCGAGCGGCGTCCACGGCATCGCCTTGGCGCCGGATCTGGGCCTCGGCTTCGTGAGCAACGGCCGAGACAACACGGCCAGCGTCGTCGATCTCAAGACGCTGAAGATCACCGCGACGGTAAAGACCGGCCTGAACCCCGACTGCATTTTGTACGAGCCGGGACACCGGGAGGTGTACACCTTCAATGGCCGCAGCAACGATGCGACGGTGTTCGACGCCAGCACCGGCGACGTGAAGGCCACCATCAAACTGCCGGGCAAGCCCGAGTTCGCTCAGGTTGACGTGAAGGCGGGCCGTATCTACAACAATATCGAGGACACCGACGAGATCGTCGCCATCGACACCGCCACGCACGCCGTGGTCGCCAAGTGGCCGATCAAACCGGCCGAGGGCGCCTCCGGCCTGGCCCTTGATCTGGCGAACCACCGCCTCTACGCGGTGACCGACAAGCTGATGGCGGTCGTCGACAGCACGAGCGGCAAGCTGCTCTCGACGTTCCCGATCGGCGGCGGCCCCGACGCGGCTGCGTACGACGCGGGCACCGGCCTCGTGTTCGCGTCCAACAGCGACGGGACGATGACGGTCGCCAAGGCGAGTGCGGCGGGCACGCTCACGCTGGTGCAAACGATTGTGACGCCCGCGCGATCGAGGACGATGACGCTCGACCCGAAGACGCATCGCGTGTATATTGCGGCAGCCGAGTACGGGGCGCCTGGCGCGCCGGGCGCCGATGGCAGGCCGGCGAGGCCAACAATCGTGGCCGGTTCTTTCCGGGTCGTCGTTTTCGAGATGACCGCCGCAACGAAGTGATGCAGTCATAACGAGGGAGTGCGTGGCCAAGTCCACCATGCTGCTGATAGGCGTCGCCGTGTCGGTACTGGTATATCCAGTTCCGACAGGCGCGCAGGGATCCGGCTCGCCGCCATCGGCCGGCGAGCCGGCGTTGACGTTTCGCGCCACGCTCGACCTCGCGACCGCCCAGAACCTTGAATTGGCGGCGGTCCGGCGCGGCCGGGCGATTCGCGAAGCCGAGTTGCGAACGGCTGGACAGTACGCGAATCCCGACGTGTCGGCCGACATCACCAAGGACGTGCCGCACGGCGACGTGTCAATTGCCTTTCCCCTGGATATCGGCCGCACCCGGTCGCACCGGATGGCGGTCGCGAGAGAGAGCCTCGCGATGGCCGACGTCGAGGAAAAAACGGCGGCGGTCGCCCTGCTCAGGAATGTCCGTCTGGCGTTCTACGGATTGATGGCAGCCGACCAGCAACACGCGCTGGCCGAGGATGTGCTGAAGGTCGCGGAGCGCGTCAAGGACGCCGCGCAGGCTCGATTCGACGAAGGTGCCGCGCCTCGACTCGAGGTGCTGCAGGCAGACCTGGGCGTCGTGAGGGCGCGGGCGGATCTCGACCTGGCGCGTTCGTCGCGTCGCGCCACGCAGGCCGAGTTGAATGCGCTCCTCAATCGTCCGCCCGGCCAGCGCCTCGTCCTCGCCGGGGACATGGCCGACGCGCCGCCGCTTCCGACCATCGATCGCGCCAATGCGGTCGCCACCACGGCCAATGTCGAATTGCTCGCGATCGACCGCGAGGCGGCCATCGAAGACCAGACCCTCGGCCTGCTCAAAGCCGAGCGTATCCCGATGCCGAGTTTCTCGATCGGCGCGGTGCTCAACGCGCCGGGCGAGTACACCGCGGCTCCGCATGCGGGCATCAGCCTGTCGCTGCCGCTGTTCTCGCGCAATCAGGGGGAGATTGCGGGCTCGAAGGCGAAGCGCGATCAGATCCGGGCGCGTCGCGAAAGTGTTCGCCGCCAGGTCGAGGCGAAAGTGTTCGCGGCCCTGGAGCGCGTGACTGCCCAACGGGCCCAGGTGGAGGCGTTCCGGACGACACTGGTTCCCACGGCCACATCCCTGCAGGGCCTGGCCGAGGAAAGTTATCGTCTCGGCCGCAGTTCGATTCTCGCCGCGCTCGATGCCCAGCGAAGTGTGCGGGACGTGAAGTACGACTACGTGCAGGCTCTGCTGAACCTGCAGTCGGCTGTCGCCGACCTGGAGGAGATCCTTGGTGGACCGATCCTGTAACCGATCACGCCGAGCCGGGCCCTGGGTGATCGCGACCGTCATGGTCGTGTCGGGCCTGACCGGGGCGGCGTGCGCCAAAAAAGCCGCCGAAGAGGAGATCGCCTCCGCAGACGTCCCCACGATCACTGCAGAGGTCGGCAGTGTGGTGCGCCGGGATCTGTCCGACCTGTTGATCGTCCGCGGTAGCGTTGTGGCGATGCCGAACCAGGACGTCAAGATTGCCTCGCTGGTGCCAGGACGCGTCGACAGCATGTCGGTGGCGGAAGGCGACGTCGTGAAGGCCGGCCAGGTGGTGGCCGAGATCGATTCGCGGCCGTTTGCCGATCAGCGGCGCCAAGCCGTGGCCAGCCTCGCGCAGGCCAGAGGAGCGCTGGAGAACGCCAGGCTGAACCTGGACCGCACCGATCGCCTCTTTCAGCGCGGGATCGCCGCCGGCAAGGAAATCGAGGACGCCCGCACACTGCGCGCCTCTGCCGAGTCGTCGGTCGAACAGGCGCAGGCGGCACTCGACACGGCCGACCGGCAGTTGCTCCGAGCGAAGATCGTCTCGCCCATCTCGGGACAGGTCGTCAAGCGCATCGTCGCCGTCGGCGAGCAAGTCGATGGCACCGCCGCGCAGCCCGTGCTCGAGGTCGCGAACCTCGACCACGTGGAGATCGCCGCCAACGTGCCCGCCGAGCATCTCGGCCGCGTGCGCGTCGGCCAGGCTGCGACGGTGGTGTCCGATGCCTACGGCGACCGCTCGTTCGCCGGCCGATTGATCGCGATCGCCCCGTCGGTAGATGCGGTGACAAACTCGGCGCTCGCCCGCGTCCGTCTGTCGAACCCGGATCACCTCCTCAAGGTCGGGATGTTCACGCAGGTCCACATCGCGCTCGGCGAAAAGAAAGGGACGTTGACTGTTCCGCCTTCAGCCGTGAGTAAGGTCGATGACGCCGCGGCCGTTTATCTGGTGGACAAGGACATCGCGACACGCACGAAGGTGACGCTCGGCCTCGAGACGTCTGACGCCACCGAAATTCTGTCGGGCGTGAACGCCGGCCAGAAGGTCTTGATCTCGGCCATTCATGGACTCGGCGAGCGGGCCCGTCTCGCGCAACCCAAATGAACGTCGCCCGCTTCGCGTCTCGCAACAACCGCGCCATCGCCCTCGCCATTGTGCTGCTGTCGGCGGCAGGCCTCTGGGCCATGACGACGTTGCCGAGCAACATCTATCCCGAGGTCGAGTTCCCACGCATCGTCGTGGTGGCCAAAGCCGGCGACCTGTCACCACGGCTCGTGCAGCTCGCGGTGACGCGACCACTCGAAGAAGCGGCCCGCACGGTGTTAGGAGCACGGCGCGTCTCGTCGAAGACGATCCGCGGGGCCTGCGAAATTTCGGTGCTGTTCAATCCAGACGCCGACATGCCGTACGGCCTCCAATTGATGCAGGGGAAGGTTGACGAGGTCAAGGGGTCGCTGCCGGCCGACACGAGCGTCGCCGTCGAGCGCATGACACCGTCGCTGTTCCCCATCTTCAGCTTCAACGTGACTGGCGCCGTGCCGCCTGCCGATTTGCGCGACCTCGCGGAGTTCGAACTGCGGCCGTTGCTGTCTCGGGTGCCAGGCGTCGCCAACGTCGAGGTGCTGGCCAGCGAAGAACGCGAAATATCCGTCATCGTCGACCCTGCGCGCCTCAACGCCTCCAAACTCACGATCGACCAGGTCGCCGACGCGCTCAAGACCACCAACGTCGTGTCGGCGGTCGGCCGGCTGGCCAAGGACTACCGCCAGTACCTGTTGCTCAGCACAGCAGAGTTGAAGAGCCTGGACGATATTCGGCGCGTGGTGATCGCCTTCCGCGGCCAGAACCCGGTGTACGTGGGCGATCTGGCCGAGGTGCGTGAAGGCGTGGTCGATCACACGTCGCTCGTTTCGGGAAGCGGCAAGCCCGCTGCCGTGGTGAGCGTCGCCCGCCAGATTCGCGGCAACATTCTCGAAGTGGTCAGCGGCACGATGTCGGCGCTGCGCGAGTACCGCACGTCTCTGCCGTCGTCGGTGACGCTGACGGTCGTTTACGACCTGGCGGAATTCGTCCGCAACGCGGTCGCCAGCGTCCGCGACGCCATCCTGATCGGCGGCCTGCTCGCCGTGCTCGTCCTGATCGTCTTTTTGCGCGACTGGCGGGTCACCACGATTGCCGCAATCTCGCTGCCACTGACGATGGTGGGCACGTTTTTCGTGCTCAACCTCGTGCAGGGCACGATCAATCTGATGTCGATGGGCGGACTGGCCATTGCCATCGGACTCGTGATCGACGATGCGATTGTCATCGTCGAGAACATCCACCGTCATCGCGCAATGGGCGAGAGCCCGGCACAGGCGTCCGAAACAGGAACGCAGGAACTGGTCGCCGCCGTGGTGGGCTCGACGCTGACCACCGTCGTGGTCTTCGTGCCTCTTGGACTCCTGCAGGGCGTGGTCGGCCAGTTTTTCGCGTCCCTCTCGACGACGCTGACGGCCGCCGTGCTGCTCTCGCTGGCGTACGCCCTGCTGTTCATTCCGAGTGTGGCCGGCCGGTTCCTGACCGATCACGGCCAGCGCACCTCCAAGGTGGATTGGTTGTCCGAGCACTACCGGCGTGGCCTGAGTTGGGCCATCAGACGCCCGGTGCTCGTGATTGGCGTCACCCTCGCCATCGCGGTGGTCGGCGCCGTGCTGTTCACGAAGCTCGAGACGGGCTTTCTTCCCGAGATGGACGAGGGCGGCTATATCGTCGACTACTGGACGCCCGAGGGCACATCGCTGCCGGAAACCGACCGCATGCTTCGCCGCGTGGAGGCCGTGCTGACGAATACGCCAGAGGTGGCGAGCTTCGCCCGACGTACCGGTGCCGAACTGGGGATGTTCGCCACGCCCCAGAACCGCGGCGATATCGTGGTCAAGCTGAAGCCCAGGTCTGATCGGAAGCGAACGGCAAACCAGGTCATTGCGGGCCAACGGGCCACGTTCGCCGCGCAGATGCCGGGCATGACGATTGAGTTCGTCCTGCTCCTGCAAGACATGCTGGGCGACCTCGAAGGCAATCCCGAACCGGTCGAGGTGAAGATCTTCGGCGACGATCTGCAGACGTTGACGATGCTCGCGCAACGCACGGCGGAGCAGTTGAAGAAGATCGACGGCATCGTCGACGTCGTCGTGCCGCAGCGCGGCAATCCCGAATTGAACGTCCAGATCGATCCGACCCGCGCCGCCAAGGCGGGCTTCACCGTGGATCAGATCTCGAGCCAGTTGTCGACGGGCCTGCTGGGTAAGGTGGCGACCTCGTTCCGGCGCAACGATCGGTTGATCGACGTGCGCGTCCGTTTCCGGGATCGAGACCGTTTCAACCTGGACTGGATCCGCGAATTCCCGTTGACCTCGGCCGCGGGCGGCATCATCCCGCTGTCGGCGACGGCCACGATCGGCACCTCCGAGGGAGAAACGGAACTGCACCGGGAAGACCTGCGCCAGATGGTGCCGGTCACGGCGCGGCTCGAAAAGCGGGGCCTGGGAAGCGGGAACCACGACGTGCAGGCCCTGCTGGCCGCCCAACAGTGGCCCATCGGGTATTCGTGGCGTCTGGGCGGGCAGTACGAGAGCCAGCAGACATCGTTCTACTCGATGATTCTGGTGCTGGCCATCGCGGTGCTCCTGGTCTTCGGCGTGATGGTGGCGCAATTCCGCCGGTTTACGCCGGCCCTGGTCATCATGTCGGCCGCGCCGGTCTCTCTGGTTGGCGCCTTCGGCCTGCTGCTGGTGACCGACACGCCGCTCAACGTGTCGTCGCTGATGGGACTCATCCTGCTCATCGGCCTCATCGTCAAGAACGGCATCATCCTGGTCGACTACGCCGAGCGGGTGATTGCCGGCGGGACGAATGCGACCGAGGCGCTCATCGAGGCCGGCAGCGTCCGACTCAGGCCAATCCTCATGACGACGCTCTGCACGCTGTTCGGCCTGATGCCGCTGGCGCTTGGACTGGGTCCCGGCGCGGAAATGCAGAAGCCGCTGGCCATCGCCGTCATTGGCGGGCTGTCGGTCTCGACGGTCGTGACGCTGGTCTTCGTGCCGACACTCTTGTCGCTGATCAAAACCCGCCGCGGCTGACGCGGGCGGCATCCGGGCAGCCGCGGGTGTGGGTAATTGCGCGAGGCGACGGATTCGCGCATACTATTTTCACGGCCCTGCCACATCCCTGTCACATCTGGGACGTCTAACCCTACGACCCACGTGGGTTGGATACGACGCAGACTTGTCAGCCGGCGCGCGTTGCCAGCGGGCGCCAGCAAGCACGCATCAAGAGGAGACGTCATGAACCGACTAGTGGCCTTGGTGGTTGGGGCGGCGATGGTTGGCGGCGCCGCATTCGTTGCCGCACAGGACAATCCGGCGGCTTCGGCGGCTGGCAAGACGGCGCCCATTGTGGGCGTGTGGAAGATCAACAAAGACCTCACCGACAAGCCGGCTTCTGACAATCAGCGCGGGGGCGAGGGCGGCCGTAGCCCAGTCGGCATGGGCGGAGGCATTGGCGGTCGCGGGGGCGGGATTGGCG
>Ga0194060_10003006_pt1 | contig 11971 bp, 13 predicted proteins | sample SepL225m_MetaG_FD_163427 | JGI IMG/M metagenome (GOLD analysis project Ga0194060, IMG submission 163427) | Anoxic zone freshwater microbial communities from boreal shield lake in IISD Experimental Lakes Area, Ontario, Canada - Sep2016-L222-5m | ecosystem: Environmental > Aquatic > Freshwater >... | reverse complement strand
GAAATCTAAATGAAGATCCGCATAAAGATGTTTATTAACAGTAATTTGCGAACTTGGTGCTAGTGCATTGAAAACGAGGCTTGCCATACTAATTACTTAGGATTAGGCTATAAAAGCCATAAGTAAAATTATACCTTTTATGAAGAACAGTAAGTTTATATCTCTATACGAAACTATTTATGATCGCTACAAGCAAGGCGCTGGGTTCTTGCAAGGTGATGTTGTTAAGCTCAAGAAGAACTATAAATCTGCTGAAGGATATAAATCCCTATCAGAGATGCTAAGACAGCGTTTAGATGACGCTGAAAAATCGGGTTATAACCTACGTATCGGAAGATTACATACCCCACAAACTAATGCGGGCTCTATGGGTATCAACGTAAGCTTACCTGCAACCCATGCTGACCTTTACCAGGAACCATCTCCTGGCTCATTCGGTAATTTAGTTACTATTCCAATCGACTTAATTGAATACGTAGATACTGGTGTTAATTTGCCTGAAGTTTCATCTAAAAACAAACGTCCAAATAAAGACTATATTAAACCAAGTAAAATGAAGGCTAATAAAGATGAACCAGAAACTAAAGAACAAAACCATGTAGGGGAAGAACAAAGATATGTTAAAAAGGGAAATTATAAGCTTGCTGAAAAGAACGTAAAGCCATCAGTAGGTGGTAACAAGTACGACGATGAAAGCCCTTCAAAATTTAAGCCTCTTAAAGGCACCAAAAAGTTAACTAAAGAGTCAGTAGGTCTAGAAGGTATCTACACTCAAATGATTACAGAAGACGCTACTAACGAAGTAGATCCACAAGGCTATTCTATGCCGGCAGAAGGTGATACCGAATTTGAAGTTCACAGTTATATCGAAAAACATTATGGCCCTGAAATAATGAAACAGTTTGAAGACGATCAAGGTATAAACGGCCGTGACTACCTTCTCAGTTTATCTTCCCCGGAGGAAGTAGATGAGTTGCTTGGCTCATACAAAAACGAAAATACTACCGGCATGTCTTCAGAAGTTGCGCCAAACTCTAGTGGCTCAGAACCAGCCGGGACAGTTAATCCAAATCCAGAAAATAGAGAACAAACTTCAGCTTATGAAGCTAAAAATCATATGGGCGAAAGAGAGTTTCAAACATATGAAGGATGGAAACGCGCTTGCAAAAAGATTAAGCCAGATGCTAAATTTACTGGCGATAGAGATATCGACGGGTGCGAAGTCGGCGAGTGGGACGGAGCAGTTGGTAGTATCTTTAACAAATCTATTAAAGCTGGCTCAAAGCAATAATACAAGAAAACATATTGATTTCCTGATCCATTACTAAAGCGCTTCTATATAAAGACTCTGAGACTTGCAGCAATGCAAGTCTTTTTTTGTCTTCAGGTAAAAAGCTCTTATAAACGGCATTAAACAGATCTTTTAATAACTTAGGATAGTCATTACCGAATGTTTGCTCACTCTCAATAACGAACTTACGTATAGACATTAAGTCGTCTTTAGAAGATAGTTTCTCCAGGATATCTTGTGCGAATCCCTCATTGTTAATGGTAGCTTGTAGATTGAGTGTGTTATTGATTACACTACGTTGTATGTAGTTAATAATGCGTCTTAAATCGGGGTAATAATAACGGATAACCTCTTTAACCCGGTCTACTTGATCGGCAGCGACTGTAACCTGCTCCTGCTGTAAGATATAGATTATTCGCTTAGCATACTCCCTAATAGGAGGAGTAAAATCAGTGAAAACTTGGCAGCGAGATTGAATGGGCTGAATAATACGATGTAAATAGTTACCAGTGAGAATAAAACGGGTATTACCGGAGTATTCCTCCATAACGTTACGCAACGCTCTTTGACCGGCGTCAGTAAAGTTATCGAATTCATCCAAAAAGATAACCTTAAGCTTACCATCCAGACTCTTAGTCTGTGCAAACGTAAGAATGGAGGTACGAACTTCATCAATACCGTTCTTCTCACTAGCGTTAATGTACAAGTATTGTGCATCTAAAATCTCATTTATAATAACCTTAGCTAAGGTAGTCTTACCAGTACCTGCATTACCCACGAGTAACATATTAGGTATCTCTTGCTTACGTCTACACTCTTCTATAAACGCACGGAGAGTATCAGAGAGAACCATATCGGCCAGTTTAGTTGGCCGATACTTTTCTACCCAAATGTTTTGAAGCTGTTCGTTAATTGTCATTATTCAAGACGGGCTGGTTTATTATCAACCATTACCTCGCTAAAACACTCGAGCTGCTTAAACATAACTTTATCGATAATATCAGACGAACCAAAACCCCTTTCGCCGCGTTTTGATTCACTTATTTCATTAGCCCATTCAACATCTGCTTGAATAAGCGGGTAAACAATAAGTTGCGCAATTTTATCGCCTGGTGCAAACGTTTGATCGACATCGCTAAAGTTATAAAGCTTAATACCCATGTCTCCACGGTAAGGATTATCAATAATACCAAAGTGAGGGAAGATATGCTTCTTAAAGCCCACACCGGAACGGCCCTCAACGCGGATCCAATAACCTGGTGTAATATAACCAAGTTTAAGACCGACTGGAACTACTCCGTACCCTCTAGCTGGAATAACTACAGTGTCAACAGAGGTAAGATCAAGACCGGAATCTCCTACATAAGGATCGGCATGATTAAACTTAGGCAGTACAGCAAGATCGTGAGTCTTAACAAATTTAATGGTTACTGGAAACATGGGTATATATTAACCTCTCAGCAAAGTTTCTCCACCGAAGTTATTGTTGTTTTCATTAACACCAATAGCTTTGTTGGATTGAAGCCAAGCAATAAGTTGGTAGACTTTATCAGCTGCAATAATGAAGGTTCCGTGGCCCTGTATAGTTACGATTACATCTTTCATAGTAGCTCTATATTATATTCATTGCTTGATAACTCAACTGCTTGCATAAATATTCTTAATGAATCCCCCGCTACCGGATAATAAGCCAGCTGATAACCAGCAAATTATCGATCAGATTGATACCTTTATAGCCGGTTTAAATCCGCCTCCAGGTACTACGGTAGCTACTTCAGTGGTTACTAAAACTATAGGTCAACCTAAGCCAGACGAGGTTAAAGTAGAGCCGCCCTCATCCGATGATGAAATGAAACGCTTTGTTTTAAAGCATAGCGCCGAGTTAGTTGAGAATAGTGTTAAAAGTATAATGGAACTACAAAAGCTAACAGTAGCTACCGGCGACCCTGAAATGATGGCAGGTTTGGCAAGTTTAATTGCTGCTAGTACTGGTGCAATTGAAACTGTTAACAAAATGCACATACAAAACAAAAAATTTGAAGATGCAAAGGAGCTTAGAAAGCTAGATCTTGAAGGCAAGAAAGAAATACAAAGACTCAAAAACGACGGATATCTTAACTTACCGGCTGGTAATACTAATATACTAGTAGCTACTAGAGAGGAGATTATTGCTCAGTTAACCGGCAAGGCTAAAGCTAAAGCAGTAGAAGGTACTATTGAGGTGGTGACTCTTTCAGGAGCTGAGCTCCAAGCTGGGCCTTATGTTGTACCGACGCCTTAATTGATTTGTGGTGTGCGCTCCAGAGCACTACTATTATCATTAAGCCCATTACAGAGCCTATTACCCACATTGGCACCATTATAGCCACATAGGCTAAACCAAATGCTGCGATACTTACTCCGAAAAAGGTCACACTCTTTAGTAAACCACCGAGTATTAAGAACAGTATACCGACCCCTACCATAGCTTTAACCATATAGCCAAGCATTTCTTGACGCTGCGCTTCCTTAGCTAGAGCAACCTTATCGGCCGTGTCTTTTGCTATACGCTCCATCTCAATCTTTTTGTCAGCTTCAAGCCTGTCGATGGTTTCTTTATTAGCCTGTCTAAGAGCGTCTTTTTCTTTTTCTTTTTGTAATATTAAAGCTTCTGCAGCATCTAAAGCAGCTTTTTGCTTAACAGCTAAGTCTATATTGTCTTTATACTTTATATAAAGCTCATCGATAGTCTTAGTTTTTTCTTGATCGAGCTCGTCTTTAATCTTTTCTTTTTGTGCTTCAGTAAGACTATCCGCTCTCATCATTATCTCTTTAGAGCGTAAATGTGCAATAGTGGTATTAATATCTATCTTTTTCTTTTCTTGGGTGATTTCATAAACACCATAGTTTAACTGACTAATAACATTAAAATTTTCGTTGTCTTTTTTAGTTTTATCGTCATACGCTTTTTGAAGCTCTTCTCTAAACTTAGCGTAGTCGAGTTCCATCTTTTTACGGGCTTCTTCGACTTTTTTATCTGCTTCAGACATTTTAGCGACTGATTCGCTCTCTTTTTGAGCGGCGACTACAGATGTACTAGTATTACCGCCAGCTAAACTTTTCCATTGAGCTGGCCACTTAACATTAGGGAACATTGAGCACCCGGAAACTAACAAGCACATTAAAACTACATATACATAGCGCATAGCTATATTTACACGTATGATTACTTTTTATAAAACTCAATAATTTTTTTAACATCAGCCTCGCACTTATTACACTCTCTACATACAGTTACATATCTACGCAAATCCTCTATACACTTGATACTCTTAAGGTTACATACTAGTAAACTTATTTCTTTATAGGTAACATTATGGCAATTACAAAAGCTATCAGATAATTGCTGCTGTAGCTGTCGGTCCATGTACATACTTATGGAACGGCAAGGTTTTATAACTTAAAGTTATCAAACGACTCTTCATTAAGAATATTATCCACCCCTTTTACATAAGACGAAATTTCAGTCTCTTGGGGTGCAACTTGCACTTTCTTGCTATCATAAAAGCTATCTAACCAACCAGCAAGCGGGTTAGACTTAGTATCGTAAAGCTTTTTAAGACCTAATGAGTTAAGACGATTGTTGGCGAGGTACTCTGTATACTGTTTTAAGGACTCTGGAGTTAGACCCACTAGACTACCTTTACTAAACAAGTAATCGGCCCATTCCTTTTCTGCCTCAACAGCTGCTCGGTAAAATTCGTAAATTTTCTCTTCACTCTTCTTGTATGTAGATTGAAAGCCCTCATCAGGATTATCTCTAAGGTATTTGATAACGTTTTGGGTAATAGCTACATGAAGATTCTCATCCCGCGAGATGAGGTTAATGATCTTTGCGTTCCCTTCCATTTTACCTCTGTACCCGAAATAAAACGAACAAGCAAACGAGACATAAAAGGTAAGACCTTCCATAATCTGAGTTGCAATAAGAGCTTCTAGAATTTGTTCTTTAGGGTCTTTAGTGCCACCCATTAAAGCATCATACTTACTTGTTAAAAAGTTAGCACGCTTTACAATCTCTTTATCTTCGAGTATCGAATCAAAGAATTTAGTGGCATCAGGGTAAACGTTCTGAAGAATATAAGTGTATGAGTTACTATGAATAGTCTCAAAGAAAGACCACACATTCATACAAATTTCAAGCTCTGGGTTACTGACATGATCCATCATTTGATGAATCGAGCGAGAAAGCATTGAGTCTCCCATTGTCTGAAACTTGAGATTACTATCGAATACAAAGCGTTCTTCGTCAGATAGTTTTTTATAGTCAGAAGCATCTTTAGTAAGATTAACTTCCTGTGGGCGCCAGAAAAAGTTAAGCTGTTGGTCGTAAAGCTCGTAGAGCTTGGGGTACTTTAAGCGATCGTAGCGTTGTATAGCTAGGTCCTTACCCAAAAACAAAGGCTGTTTGGTTGAATCTACGTTAATTTTATTTAGAACAGTTTTCATTATAGTGTACAAGCACCACCGGCACATCCTGAATCATCTACCGGCACTTCTTCCGGTTTAATTAACTCGGGTTGTATAGCAGTTGACTTGTTGTTGTTTAGTGCTGTTTGAGTATCACCGTCGTATGTGTTAGTGTAATAAAGAGTCTTTAAACCGTATTTATAAGCAGTGAGTATGTCTTTAATGAGATCATTTTGCGATACTTTTCTGCTGGGATATTTGTTTACGTTGTAATATAAATTTGCCGAAATACTCATATCTACAAACTTTTGTAGAGCCGCGACTACCTTAATATAGCCGTCATTATTAGGCATTTCAAAAGCTAGTGTATAGTTTTCTCCGTACTTTTCAACTCCAGGCACCACAGAAGGTACAATGCCTGCCTTAGAGCGCTTAGAGGTAATAAGGGACCGTGGCGGTTCAATACCATTTGTTGAAGATTGGATAACAGCAGAAGATTCACATGGCATTAAAGCAGTTAACGTACTATTACGAATACCAGTCTTACCAATCTTTTCTCTTAATGCTTCCCAGTCTTGATGTAACTTCTCAGTAACAAATTCGTCAATATCTCTTTTGTAGGTATCAATAGGTAAAATGCCTTTGCTAAACTTAGTTAAAGCATACTTCTCGCAAGGGCCTTTTTCGGCCGCCAGGTCCGCAGAAGCGTCTAACAGGTAATAGCTTACAGACTCCATTAAGCGCGCAGCTAGGTTGGGTGCTTTCTTGTCCCAGTACTTTACCCCATCCCGAGCAAAGACTGCAGCCAAGTTAGTAATACCTATACCGAGACTACGACGCTTCTTGGCGAAGTTTGCAGCAGCCGGTGCAAAATAGTTTTGATGGTCGATAAGCTCATCAAGCATACGAACGATTACGTCGCATGTTTGTTCCATATCGTGGTCATCTTTAATCTCTAATAAATTAACAGCAGCTAGAATACACACCCCAATCTCCCCGTTAGTGTCGTCGATATTATAAATAGGCTTGAGCGGATGGGTAACCTCAACACAAAGATTTGTAGTATCTACTTGCTCAAGCCACGAACCATGACTGTTTACGTGGTCGGCATTAAACACGTACATACGACCTGTTTCGAAGCGCTCTTTAGAGAATAACATAAACAAGTCTCTAGCATTTATCGTCTTCTTGTATTTTATATTAGGATTCTTCTCGGCTTTTTCATATGCTTCCTTAAAACCAGGCATACCGAATGTATTCCAAAGTTCAGGTGCTTCATGGTACGAAAACAAAGTAACGTTTTGATTCTTTAAAAACCGCTCGTAGAACAAGCCATCAAACGCAATACAGTAATCCAGCTTACGTACTCTGTTGTCATCAGTACCGGCATTATTCTTAAGAACTAAAATGTCTTCAATGTCTTTATGAAAGAAGGCGACGTTAGCTGTAGCACTACCACCACGAATACCGTTCTGATGACAGCTCTTTACAGCTGCTTCGAACATTTTGAGGTACGGTACCGGGCCGGTATGTACGACAGTGCCGTTCTGTACAGGGCTGTTGACAGCGCGTATACGAGAAAAATTAATGCCAATGCCATAACGATTGGCAGTAGCAAAACCAATAGCATTATTACTTGCGAAAATTGATTTGAGGGTGTCATCTACAGTAATGAGCATGCACGAGGCATAGCTCTTGAGAGTTGTACGAACACCTGCCATAAGCGGGGTCGGAAGGTTGATCTTATGTTTACTGAATGCATTGTAAGCTCTCTTAATGTACTCTAAACGCTTCTCGTTGTAGCCTTTAAACAGCGTCATTGCAATAAGCATGTATGCAAACTGCGGGGTCTCATAAATTGTCTTACTGACCCGGTCCTGTACAAGATACTTCTCACAAAGCTGTTTAATACCAGCATATGCAAAGTCAAAGTCTCTATTGTGATCAATAAAGTCGTTTAACTTATCGAACTCTTTCTTATCATACCAGTTTAAAATTTCTGAATCGTAAACTTTATTGTCTTCGATATTAACCTTTACAAAATCATAGAGCCTGGGCGCATCCTTACCGCCCCATACTTCTTTACGGAGCTGGTAGTTAAGTAAGCGGGATGCTACATCTTGATACTGAGGAGTTTGCTCAGAAATTAAGCCGGCGGCGGATTCAATTAGAGTATTATGAATATCCTTTGAAGTAATCCCGTCAAAAAACTGAAGATGGGCATTCATGGCGACTTGTTCAAAGGAAATACCTTTGATGTCGGCACAGGCCCATTGAAGTATTTTGTTAATTTTGTCAGCAGAGAATTTTTCTCTCTTACCTGAGCGTTTAACAATAGTAATTTCTTTCGACATAGGAGACGTCATTGTAATAGCGTTTTATAAAATTTCTAGCAACTGCAGGGAATATTATTTACACTCTTACCCCTTTTTGTTGTACAGTTCTAGCTTTTTTACAATGTATCTAACTATCTCACTACGTACGATATCTGCCTCTGTTAAATAAAAAGTATGAACCCCTTGGATTTTGCTTTCGTCGTCGTTAAAAACGTTGCACATCTTTTCAAAACCCGATTTACCGTTAATATCGGATTGCATAGGGTCCCCACAGATAAACAATTTACTAAAATGACCAATACGAGTGAGTAATGTGGTGAGTTCCTTGTACGTACTGTTTTGTGCTTCGTCCATAATGATAGCTTTAGCATTCCAACTTAAACCACGGAGATAGCCAGTAGGTTTACCCTCGATACGTTTCTCCTTTTGAAGGTTGTTTATGTCGGATGTATCCAGCATTTCTTCGAGCTTTTCTAGTAATGGCTCAAGATACGGAGAAAGCTTTTCTGATGCGTCACCAGGGAGAAATCCCATTTTATTGTCACTACTCTCTACAATGCTACGAATGTAGATAATATCACTGACTTTTTTCATGTTCATTAGCTCTAATGAAGCTAATACTGCTAAGAAACTTTTACTACTACCTGCCGGTCCTGATAAAAATATAATTTTAGTATTATTATCAAGCGCGAGTTTAAGAAACTCTTTTTGTTTGTTTGTTAAATCCGGTCTTTGTCTTATTACTACCGGTCTGCTTATTTTGTCATTTTGATGTACTATCAGACTTGTGTCTTTAGTGGGCGGTTGTTGGTTGTGTTTAGACGGACGCTTTTTTTTGCTCATCTGTATAATACTTACGCGGAACTATAAATATTATATATGTTATTCAATAATTTTGATGCAAGGGTGCAAAACCTATTAAAAGAATTCACTGAAACTTTTCCTGTAGAGGAACAGGGTGGTCGTTGCACCAAGGTTACTGGTCAAACATCTTCTTCTCGTAAAGATAAAAAATATATGCGTTGTGCCCGGGTAGGTGGAAAATTAAAAAGAGTGCACTACGGAGATCCTAACTTACGTATTAAGAAATCTAACCCAAAGCGCCGTAAGTCTTTTAGAGCGCGCCACAAATGCTCTACTGCAAAGCCAGGTACTGCAAAATACTTTAGCTGTAAGAACTGGTAATTGTTTCTGCTCGAACCTAACGTTTTTACTAGGTGGTAAGAACAATATATACAATAAGAAACCCGCCCATTACTGGGCGGGTTCTTTTTTGAACACCTATTAAGTGTAGACCTCTTAGAGGAATACGCTTTGTGTACCTGGTACGAAGCTTGTGCCAAGACCGGTTACAATAATGAGGTGGTAGTAGAGATTTGCACCGAAGATATGATCGATGACGCCGTAACGGGTCATTAAACCAACTCTTGGAGCGAAATCGTTCGGTCCGATTGTACGTTGTACCATTACAGGGATGTAAGGGCAGTAAACGATACCTGTGTCATAGTACTCTGTACCCTTGTAGCCTAGAAGAGCATACTCAAGGAGTGAACTACGTGTTCCAACTTGGTATTGTGCTTCTGTGCGGGTATCACGGTATACGTTGAAACGACCACCAACGGTACCAACTTTAGCGATACCTACTGGTTGTGTGTTGACGTTACCTTGCACTGAGAACCATTGGAACTCAGGTAGCATTTCTAACATTGCGCAAACACGTGGGGTAGCAACGATGAAGTTAGCTGCGCCACGGCGATTGCGGATAGCAACGCGGTTGGCTTCAACGATAACCTTGGCATAGAAGTCACGGTTACGTTCACCTAACCAACGACCATCAGCTGATACTGGCGACCAGACTGAGTATCCTTGACCGAAGCCAGCATTAATAGCTACTTGGCACATACGGATAATCATTTCACGGTCGATTTCAGCTTGGATTTCGTAGCTCATTGCATTGGTGAGTTCGTTATCGATGTCGATACCGTTCATGTTCTTGAGATCTTGCTCAAGTTCTACTGACCAACGAGCTGCTAAACGACGGGTACCAGCTTCAACAGCTGTCTTTTCGAATGCAACAACCATTTGTGGGATGTTACTTGATAATTCGAAGTTAGCTAAGAGATTAGCTACGCCCTTATCGTTTTGTGGGATTGAGAAGAGCTCTGCGCCTGTTGCGCCGGTAGCGCCACCTGATAACCAACTTGCGGATGTACCGGTAAATTGGGTATTTAAGTAGTTCCAACCTGCTTCAGTGCCGTCTGATGGTACTGTCCAACCTTGTGGGGTATTGGAAGTAGCACCGTAAGCGCCGTCTGGGCTTGTTGAGCCTAATGGATCTGATTCGTATTTATAACGAAGAGCAAATGCGAGACCAACTGGACCACTCATTGGTTGAACGCCAACGATTTCGTTGGTGATCAATTCTGGGAAGGTACGGCGGATCATCGGGATGAGGATCTTTGGAAGACGGGCATCACCAGAAGCGTAGAAGTCGCTTGATGGTTTACCACCGAATGAAGAAGTGGTGCCGAAAGCGCCACCTGTTGATGCGGTATTGCCACCTTCATTTAAGCACCATTGCTCTTGATTTTCAAGAAGAATAGCGGTGTTTAAACGTGTGTGGTCATCTTTGATTGCTGCGGTTGATTCATCAGCATGATCGAGCAATGGGGCCCACTTTTTGAGAAGGCTCGAAGCACGATCTTGATTGATGTAAGATTGTGATGGTTTGACTGATTTCATATTTAATAATGATTTTAACTTGACTACCTCAAGTACTTAAACAGTACTTCAACGATTGGATTAATACTTATAAAAAAAGCCCCCGTTTCCGGAGGCTTTTGTAAAAAAATCTGATTTACTAATTAGTAAGCTTTCTTGGTAAACTCTGTGACGTAAGCGTTAGCTACGTAGGAGGCACCGTCATTATCATCAGCTGATGAATAAGACTTTGATTCACTTACTACTTCTTCTTGTTTAGCGACATCTGCCCCTTTTGTCTTAGGCTTTGTGGATTCTTTAAGTGTCTCGATATCCCCTTCTTCTTTCTTGTCATACATATCAGAAACGTATGTGAAGTTTTCTTTAATAGACTCTAATGTCTTTTCTGAAAGAACGCGGGTCATATACTCCTTCTTAGATGACGGAAAGTTTACTAACTTCTTTTCTAAGAAAATTTGTTTTTCTGCATTTTCTGCCCTTTCAGTTACAAGCTTAAGTTGAGCTGCAATTTTCTTGGTTTGTTCATTAGCTTCCTCAATTTGCATCTTGCCATCGATAAGAGCTTCCTTTACGTTTTCATTAACAAATTGATCACTAAGACCAACTAAACGCTTTACTTCATTAACAATCTTACGGGAGCGAGCATTTTCAGTAGCTTCTTGAATTTGTTGTGAAGGAATTGCTTTATCGATATAAAGATCGATATAATTTGAAAGTTGTTCAATTAAAGTGCCTTTGAATTGAGCTGCTTCATTTTGAAGAGCGTTCTCATATAGTTTTACAATCTTTTGTAATTTAGCGCTGTGAGATTCATCTAATGTTGATAGAACGTGCTTAAACTTAGCAGAGTGGGTTTCGTCAATACGAGAAACAATTTTATCAAGTTTTGCAGTGTGGTCGGCGTCAATAGCTTCTAAAACTTGTTGAAGCTTAGTTGCGTATTCTTCGTCTTGCTGTACTAAAGCTGCTTCAACAGCGAGTTGGGCTTTATCGTCAGTCTTTTGTTCGATCGCGGTGGAGATCGCCTTAAGAGTGTCCTCTGAAAGGAGATCCTTAGTAGCTTCTTTTAAAAGAGTAGAAATGTCTTGGCTCATATATGATAGTTATATTTATAATAGTTGATACTGAAATTTAGGTATAAATCCTAAATTTATTACTTATTACCCTTATGGGT
>Ga0194060_10003005_pt1 | contig 11973 bp, 11 predicted proteins | sample SepL225m_MetaG_FD_163427 | JGI IMG/M metagenome (GOLD analysis project Ga0194060, IMG submission 163427) | Anoxic zone freshwater microbial communities from boreal shield lake in IISD Experimental Lakes Area, Ontario, Canada - Sep2016-L222-5m | ecosystem: Environmental > Aquatic > Freshwater >... | reverse complement strand
GTTCCAGAAGGGCGCCGGGGGCAGCGCCACAACCACCGCCGACATGATCGAAGCGAACGCCAGGCCCGCGAACCCCGCCCAGATCACTTTGCGCGCCCGGGCGTAGCCGTACACTTCGGTCAGGATGTCGCCGAATACGTAGGAGATGGGGAAAAACAGCACGCCGGCGCCGAAGCTGACCACGCCCAGAAGCGGGAGATCGATCTGGGCGATCTTCGCCGGCCCGATCAGATTGGAGCAGATCAGGACCGTGACGAACGCGGCCATGACGAGTTCGTAATAGCGGAACTGCCGTGCCTTGTGGTCGGATTGATTCATCGGCGCCATCCATTGTGCGTGCGCCATTAGACCCCGCACGGCGCACGGTGGTCAATTGTTCCGGCGCCGCGCCCTGAATCGTGCCGGCGCTCGTTACGCGGAGCGGCGCTTCGCCTTTTTCTTCGGTTTCGGCTCGGGCACGAGCACGGTGCCGCGGCACTTCTTCGCGCCGCACCAGCACGGCCAGCGCGACTTCACCTCTTTGGTGATGCGCTCGTTGGTCTCTATGCAATAGTCGTAGGAAAGTTCCTCGCCCGGCCGGATGTCGCGGATGGCGCGGATGAACATGCGCTTGTCCTTGTCGAAGGTGTCGCAATTCGGGTCGCAGGAATGGTTGATCCAGCGCGCGATGTTTCCCTTGGAGCCGCCGTCTATATTGTGGTCGTGCTCGATGCCGAAAATGAACGTGTGGTTCAGGCCTTCCATGTCCTCCGGATAGCGGAGCGCGACCTCGACTTCGCTGATGATCTCGCCCTTGTATTCGCACACGGTCTCGTCTTCGCGTATCTTGCGGCGGGCGTACACGCCGCGCCCGTGAATCCCGGACTTGCGCACGACGATGCGCGGCCCCTTCTTCTCGCTGCTTTTCATTTCGCCTCGATGTCTTCGCAAAGTGCGCATTGTCGTGTTGTCGGTGCCAAGATGCAAGCTTCGCCGCGCCGCCCGGCCCCGCGCAACCGGGAAACCGCGCTATCATCGGGCCCGGACCCATTGCCATGCACACATCCCCGATCCCATGACTGATTTTCGCGGCATCTTCCCCTACCTTGTTTCCCCCATAGACGAATCCACGGGCCGCGTGCGCGAGCGCGTGCTGCGCGATCTCGTGGAACATCTGATCCGGTGCGGCGTGCACGGGCTCTCGCCCCTGGGCAGCACCGGCGAGTTCGCCTATCTGTCGTTCGAGCAGCGCAGCGACATCGTGCGCATCGTGATCGACGCCGCGGCCGGGCGGGTGCCGGTGCTTGCGGGTGTGGCGGCGTTCGCCACGTCGGACGCAATCCGGCAGGCCGAGGCCTACGCCAGGCTGGGCGCGGCCGGCATGATCCTGATCCTGCAGCAGATGTTTCCCGTGCCGCCGCGCGGGATCGAGGCTTATTTTCGCGGCATCGCCGAAGCCCTGCCGCAGGCGTCGATGACGATCTACACGAACCCGGGGCTGCTCGGCGGCGACGTTCCGATGGACGTACTCGACGCGCTGTCGCACCTTTCCAACATCGAGTATGTGAAGGACGCCTCGGGCAATACCGGCCGCATCCTCACCATGCTCAACCGCATGGGCGACCGGATCAGGGTGTTCAGCGCCTCCGCGCACATTCCGCTCCTGGTGCTGAAACTCGGCGGTGTGGGATGGATGGCCGGTCCCGGCTGCGTCATGCCGCGCGAATGCGTGCGCCTGTACGATCTTGCGCGCGCGGGCGACTGGGAGGCAGCCATGGCGGAGCAGCGCCGGCAGTGGGCGATCAACGAAGTGTTCACGAAATACGCGCTCGCGGCGTGCATCAAGACCGCGCTGCAGCTGCAGGGCTTCGACGTCGGCGACGCGATCGCACCGCAGGAGGCGCTCAAGCCCGAGGCGGTGGAAGAGATTCGGCGCGCGCTGGCGCAGTTGCAATAACGACCGAAACCGCTTATTTCATTTTCGCCATCTTCTGCAGCGCGTCGCCCGTGACCCGCACCAATTTCCACTCGTGCATGATGGTCGCGCCCAGCGTTTCGTAGAAAAATATCGCCGGCTCGTTCCAGTCGAGCACCGTCCACTCGAAGCGACCGCAGTTGCGCTCCGCCGCGATGCGCGCGAGCTGCAGCAGCATGCCGCGGCCGAAGCCGCGGCGGCGGTGCGCCGGGCGCACATACAAGTCCTCCAGGTACAGTCCCCTGCGTCCGAGAAAGGTGGAAAAGTTGTGGAAGTACACGGCGAAGGCGACGGGCTCGTTTCCGGCATGTCCGAGCAGCACTTCGGTGTGGCTTTTCGGGCCGAAGAGTTCTTCCGCGATGATTTCCTCGGTGGCCGTGACCATGTGGCTCAGTTTTTCATATTCCGCCAGATCTTTCACGAATGAAAGCACCAGCGGCACGTCCTCGCGCGCGGCCCGGCGTATCGACAGTGTTTGCATGTTTTCCGTCATTTGTTCGAATAGACCGATTTCACCGCCTGCGCGAGTTCCATCACGGCGGCGGCATACAGGTTGGACCGATTGTAGCGCGTCAGCACATAGAAGTTGTTGAGGCCCGCCAGGTAGCGGGTCGCCTCGCCCGGCGTGGGCAGATCGATCAGGGCGCAGGGCGCATCGGCATCGGCGCCGGCGCCGACACTGACGCCGACGACAGCGCCGAAGCCGGCGAAATCGCCGCAGCGGTAAGTCGGCTTGATGCCCGCGTCGACGAGCTTGCGGTAATTGTCTCCCTGAACCTCGACCGGAAAGGCCACCGGCTGGCCGGCCTCCCATCCATGCGCCTTCAGAAAGTTGGCGACGCTGCCTATGGCGTCGGCGAAACTGCCGGACAGGTCCTGCCTGCCGTCCCCGTCGTGATCCACGGCGTAGCGGCGATAGCTCCCGGGCATGAACTGGGGAATGCCGATTGCGCCTGCGTACGACCCCTTCAGCGCAAGGGTGTCGATGCCGGCGTCGCGCGCATAGAGCAGGAAGTGCTCGAGTTCACCGCGGAAAAAGGCCGCGCGCGGCCGGTAATCGAAGGCAAGCGTCGTCAGGGCGTCGATGACCCGGTAGCCGCCGGTGTTGCGGCCGTACACCGTTTCCACGCCGATGATGGCGATGATGATTTCTTCAGGCACGCCGTAGAGTTCGACGGCGCGCGCCAGCACCTCGCGGTGTTGTTCACGGAATGCGGCGCCGGCTTCGATGCGCTGCGGCGTGAGGAACAGCGCGCGGTAGGCCTGCCACGACTTGGCGCGCGGCTCCGTCGGCGGGGTAATGGCCTTGATGATGTTCGGCTGGAAGCGCGCCTTGGCGAACAGCATGCGCAGCTCCTTCTTGACGAAACCATGCTTCTCCGCCATTTCATCGATGAACTGGCGCACGTCGTCGCGCTGCGCGTACGGCTTCGGAGTCGGCGCAGCGAAGGCGCTCGCGAAGAACGACAGCCACATGGGCAGCGCCAGCGCGAGCAGCAAGATGCGTACGTGCTTGCGCAGGCTCAAACCCGGAACTCCCGCACCAGCAGGCGCAACTCCGACAGCAGACGCGGGTCGGCCAACTCGCCGTAGCGCAGCGCGATGTAGCGCGCGCCGATGGCGCGTATGCGCTCGGCCTGCGCCGGATGGCGCTCGGCCGTGCGCGCGACATAATCGGCCGGGCCCTCATGTGCGGCGCGGGGACTGCCATTTTTCGCCAACCGGGCGCAGAACCGCAGCCAGAGCCGCTGCGCCGGATCGATCGCACTCATGCGCCGCAGCAGCCACGCGGCGAGCAGCGCGAGCAATCCGCTCACGCCCCAGAACAAGGTCAGCGCCATGTTTTCCCAGCTCGGCTCGCTCATGCCGACGCGGCTCAGGAATTCGCGCTGACGTTCCGGGTTGTAGCCCAGCACCAGCTGGTTCCACTTGTTCGCCAGGGCCTCCCAGTTGTAGCGCACTTCGAGCAGCCACTGCATGGACGTGCGTGACATCAGCGGCAGCGGGTCGGTCGAGGGTATCGCCGCGGCCACGCCGGACTCGACCCGCACCGGGGAGGCCGCCGCCGTGGGGTCGAAACGCACCCAGCCGCGTCCTTCCAGCCAGGTCTCGACCCAGGCGTGCGCGTCCGACTGGCGCACGATCATGTATCCGTCTACCGGATTGAGGTCCCCACCCTGATAGCCTGTTACCACGCGCGCCGGCACGCCGGCCGCGCGCATGAGGAAGGTGAAGCTTGAGGCGTAGTGTTCGCAAAAACCCTGCTTGCTGCTGAAGAGGAACTCGTCCACCGAGTCGCGGCCGAGGAGCGGCGGCTCAAGTGTGTACAGGAATCCCTGCTCGCGAAAGTAGGCGAAGGCCTTCTGTGCGATGGCGGCGTCGGACTTGACGCCCGCCGCCCACGACTGCGCCAGTTCCCGCGCGCGCGGATTGAACCCGCGCGGCAGCTGCAGGCCGCGTTTGATCTCGTCGGCCTCGTCGGCGCCGCGCGCGGTGAACGTGGTGTAGGAGCGCATGTCGTAGCGCATGCGCGCGCGGACCGGCGTGCGCGAGATCAGCATGTAGTCGGTGGTGACGTTGGACGCGGGCGGCAGCTTGGCCGCGAGCTCGAGCGCGAACAGCCAGTTGTGGTTGTGCGGCTCGAGCGTGACTTCGTAATCGTAGGGGATGCCGCTCGCTTCGAACTTGAGCTGCCCGAACGGTCTGAATTCGCCGGGGCGCCAGGTGCGCCCGTCGAAATGCCAGAACACCGGGCCGCGCCAGTACAGCTGCGGCTTGGCCGGGACCTCCTTCTGGAACTTGACGCGAAAGGCGATGGCGTCGGATTGGGACAGCCGGCTGATCAGCCCGGGCGACATCGAGTCGGACAGGCCGGTGACGCCGCTGTAGGCGTCCTGCGGCAGGCCCCACAGCGGGCCCTGCACCCGCGGAAACAGAAAAAACAGTATCAGCATCACCGGCGCCGCCTGCACCAGCAGCACGCTTGCGGTCTTCAGGTTGGCGCGCAGCGCGCGCCCGGGCGCGGCGAAATGCACCAGGCTCGCGGTGTTCATCAGCACCGAGGCCAGCATCAGCCCCGCGGTGGGCAGCGTCTGCGAATAGAAGAAATTCGTCAGCGCGAGAAAGTAGGTGAGCAGCACCAGCACCATGGCGTCGCGCGAGGTCTGCAGTTCCAGCAGCTTGAGCGACAGGAACAGCACCAGCAGCGCGACGCCCGAATCGCGGCCGAATATGGTGCGGTAGGTGAAATAGATGCCGATGGTGCCGCCGACGACGAGCATGGCCAGCAGCCATTTCTTCGGCAGCACGTGCTCGCCCAGGCCGAGGTAGATGCGCCAGGCGATCAGGACCACGGCGATCAGGTTGAGCCACCAGGGCAGGCGCGGCATGTGCGGTGCGACCACCAGCGCCAGTCCGGCGAGCAGCCAGAACACGTGGCGCAGCTGCAGGTGCACCACGCCTCTTGCCGCCGACCCTTTTGCCGGCGTCCTATTCGAGCGCATACAAGGCAAGCTCGCGCAGGCAGGTCAGGCGGTGGGCTTCGCCGGAATCGGGTGCCAGCAGCACGCCGGGCAGGCGCAGTCCGTAACGCAGTCCGTCCTTGTCCGCCGCAAGCACCCAGCGCGTCAGGCGCGACAATCTGGATTCGAGGTCCATGCTTTCGGGAAGCTGGTCCCAGGCGAGCCACAGTTCGGCTGCGGCGCGGCCGCTGAACACCTTGGTCTGCAGCCCCTGTTCCCTTGCGGCGGCCTTCCAGTGTATGTGGCGCGGCGAATCGCTGGGCTGATACGCGCGCAACCCGGCGAAGTCGTCGCTGCCGCCGCCGGCGACGCGCTTTTCACCGCGCCCGCCCGAAGGGTCCGGCAGCGGCAGCATGCTGTCGTCGGGTTTGGGATAGACGACGCAGTGCATGTCCGGCCTGATGTAGCTCCAGGCGCGCAGCAGGCCGACCGGAAAGCGCGTGTCCACGGTGATGCGCCCGGGCATCAGCCAGCCGCGCTTTTGCGCTTCGACCGGGATGCTTACCGTGGTGCCGCGCTGTGGCGGAACGTCGCAGCGCGTCGGCTTGCCTTCGTGCCACAGCGCGATGGAGCAGCGCTCGTAGCCCGAGCGGTTTTCTACGAACAGTTCGAACCAGGCCGTTTCTCCGGCGAATACGGGTTCCACGCGGCCGGCGGTGAAGCGCAGGTGCACCAGGTTGCGGAAGGTGTGCAGGATCGCCACCAGCGCCATGCTGCCGAGCAGAAAGGTGAGGATGTATCCGAGCGAGAGGTTGTAGTTGATCGAGCCGATCAGCATCACCGCGAGCGCCACGGCGAAGGCGACGCCGGGCCGCGTCGGCAATATGTAGACGCGTTTTTGCACCAGAAAAATGGTGCCCGGCTCCGGCAGGCGCGGACCGAAGAACAGATTCCAGATCTGCGAGCGGCGCAACAGCTTTTCAAACATCCCGCCGCCCCCGCCCGAATCCGGAACCGTTCGCCCCGAGCCGGCTGCACGCTTTGCGGCCGGGCTTGTTCAAGGGATGGGAACGGCCTCGATCAGCGCCGCCGTCACTTCCGATGAACGCTTGCGCGCGCCCTCGTGCGCCGGCGCCAGGCGGTGGCCGGCCACGCCGGGCAGGACGGCCTGCACGTCTTCGGGCAGCACTTTGTCCCGGCCCTCGAGCATGGTCCAGGCCTTGGCCGCGTGCAGTATGCCCAGCGCCGCGCGCGGGGACAGGCCGTTGGTGAATTCGGGGGCGCGCCGCGTGTGCTCGACGATCGCCTGGATGTAGTCGAGCAGGGCCGAGGCCGCGTGCACCTGGTTCGCGGCGGCCTGCAGTTCGATCAGTTCGCCCGGCGACAGGCATGGCTCGAGCGCGGATACCAGGTTGCGCCGCTCGGCCCCCTGCAGCAGCGCGCGTTCGGCATCCCGGTCGGGATAACCGAGTTCGATGCGCATGAGGAAGCGGTCGAGCTGGGATTCGGGCAGCGGAAAGGTGCCGACCTGGTGCGAGGGATTCTGCGTGGCGATGACGAAAAAAGGCTCCGGCAGCGGGCGGGTTTCGCCTTCGGCGGTGACCTGGTGCTCCTCCATCGCCTCCAGCAGCGCGCTCTGTGTTTTCGGCGTGGCGCGGTTGACCTCGTCGGCCAGGATCAGCTGTGAAAAAATCGGTCCCGGATGAAACTTGAACGAACCGCTGTCGCGATCGAACACGGATACGCCGATGATGTCCGCAGGCAGGAGGTCGCTGGTGAAGGAGATGCGCTGGAATTCCAGGCCCAGGAGCTTTGCCAGCGTGTGCGCCAGCGTCGTCTTGCCCACCCCGGGCAGATCCTCGATCAGAAGGTGGCCGCGGCCCAGCAGGCAGGCCACGGCCAGCCGTATCTGGCGCTCCTTGCCAAGAATCACCTTGCCCGCGTTGGCGATGACGCGGTGGATGGGCGTGTCGCGTGCGGCAAATTTCGTTTCAGCGCGTAGCAGCAAACCGACTCTCCGTTATGTGCGACCTTGAACGCGGAAGCTTTTTCAACAGGCGACCGTCATCTTACGTGGATTTCGGCTAATATTCATTAGAGGCCATTGCAGAATCACCGGAATGGCCCCTGACTTAGGGGAGCACGAGGGGAGGTATCCCCTCGTTTTGTAATATGTGCTCAACACCACTGGTATCAAGAGGGTAAATGGCCACCGCTTTCATCACCCATCCCCACTGCCGCAAGCACGACATGGGCGCCTATCATCCCGAGTGCCCGGAGCGCCTGGGCGCGATCGAGGACCAGCTGATCGCCTCGGGCATCGGGCAGCACCTGACGCATCACGTGGCGCCGTCGGCCGAAATGAAAAGCCTGGCGCGGGTGCACCCGATGGAATACATCAGCCATATCCGCAGCACGTCCCCGGCTGCCGGCACCGCGCACCTGGACCCGGACACCGCCATGAACCCGCACACATGGGACGCCGCGCTGCACGCGGCCGGCGCGGCCGTAATGGCCACGGACCTGGTGATGAGCCGGCAGGCGGACAACGCGTTTTGCAGCGTTCGCCCCCCGGGGCATCATGCGACGCGCAACCGCGCCATGGGCTTTTGCCTGTTCAACAACGTCGCCATCGCCGCACGGCACGCGCTCGAGCAGCACGGACTTGAACGTGTTGCCATCGTCGATTTCGACGTGCACCACGGCAACGGCACCGAAGACATTTTCCGCGATGATCCGCGCGTGCTGATGGTGAGCACCTTCCAGCACCCCTTCTATCCGTATAGCGGCACCGAACACCCGTCACCGAACATGGTCAACGTGCCGCTGGCGTCGGGCTCGGGCAGCCAGGCGTTCCGCGAGGCCGTGACCTGGGCATGGCTGCCGGCGCTGGAAGCGTTCAAGCCGCAGATGCTGTTTTTCTCCGCCGGCTTCGACGCCCACGTCGAAGACGACATGGCGATGATGCGCCTGGTCGATGCGGACTACGCCTGGGTCACGCAGCAGATGAAGGATGTCGCCGACAGGTTCGCCGAAGGGCGCATGGTTTCGGTGCTCGAAGGCGGCTACAATCTGTCGGCGCTGGCGCGCAGCGTGGTCGCGCACATCAAGGTGCTCAGCGGATTGTAAGGACCACCCGCGCATAAACCTAGCGCGGGCTGTTTCACTGCTCGTGCCTGCGATGCGTGTCGTTGCAGATCTCGCCGCATCGTGCCTTCTGCTTAGGGCGTTTGCGCGCGGTTGCTGAGTTTCGGCGCCTCGCGGTACTGTTCCATCGTCGTCACCCCATTGAGGTACCAGGGCTCGCACGAACCGTGGTAAGAACTGGTCCCGAGTTTGTCGAAAACCTTGTCCGGATCGCGGTGCACCGACGTGTCGAAATGCCAGGAATTGAGCGCGTTGTAGCGCACGCATAATTCCTCGCCGCCCTTGCGGCCCCATTTTTCGCAGCCGTTCACCGTCGTCACCACCACGCTCGTCTCCAGATCCTGCACGAAATGCACCGCGCTGCCGGTCTTGTAGTAACGCAGGCTTTTCGCGCCGGTCTGCCGGCTGGAGACGCCGCGGGCCCTGCCAGATGCAGGATCGATGGCCTCGATCACCAGCAGCATGTCGAAGCGCTCGCCCTCGAGCATGCGCCGCAACATGCTGCGCGGCTGGCCGGTGATGTGGAATTCGCAGATCAGGTCGCGCGCTTCGATCAGATCGTCCAGGGCGTCGCTGGCAGATCCCGGCGCGGCGAGCGCCACGAGGACAACGGCTGTAGTCGCCTGGATTCTCATGCCGGTGCGCGTATGAAAATGCAACCAGTACAGTATAGTACTTGGAGCGAATTTCAGAATCGGAATTTCAAAAATTGTCATTCCGCGCGGAGCGAGGAATCTGCTTTTGAATCAAACAAAAAGCAGATTCCTCAGCCTTCGGCTTCGGAATGACAGCTCATTGCGAAATAACCGCGGAATGCCAGGCGCGCCAGGCGGGACCTCGGTTCAGGGCTGGGCCAGCCGCCGCAGCGCTTGCGCGTCGATGACGCGGATCTGCTCGCGTCCGAGTTCGACCCAGCCCCTGTCCTGAAAATTGCTGAGCAGGCGGCTCACCATTTCGCGCACGCTGCCCAGTTCGTCCGCCAGGCCCTGATGGGTTGCGCGCACCACCTCGCCCTTGCCCAGCAGCAGTGCGGCGAGGCGCTGGTCCAGTTTGTGGAACGCCACGGCCTCGACCAGCGACATCAGGTCGGCCAGGCGTTCCGAGAACAGGGCGAAAACGTAATCGCGAAACGGCTTCTGCTCGGCCATCAACCGATGGAACAGCGCCGGCGGCAGGGCGAGCAGGGTCACGGCGGATTCGGCGATGCCGGTCGCCGAATAGTCGGTGCTGCCTAGCAGACAGCTGCTCGATAGCAGGCAGCTTTCTCCGGGTGTGACGCGGTACAGCTGGACTTCGCGCCCGTTGGGCGCGGACTTGACCACGCGCACGCTGCCTTCGAGCAGCATGGGAAAGCCGGTGCAGGGGCTCGCGGCTTCGAACATGATCGCGCCCGAGGGCGCCTGCCGGGCGGTGGAACTGCCGACGATCTCGTTCACTGCGGCGTCGGGCAGCTGCCGGAAGACGGGGAACAATTTCAGCAGCCGTGCTTTCAGCTCGTCCTGTTTCATGCCTTTGATCCTTCGAGTAGCCGTGCCGCCATGTTTTCGAGCGTCACGGAATCGAGCTTGGCCGGTTCGAGCACCTGCGCCTGTGCCAATTGCTCGAAATTCTTCAGTGTTGCGCGGCGATAGGCGGGATCGTAGTGGTTCTCGAGCAGATCGGCCACCAGTTCCTGCCATTGCGCTGCGTCTATCTGCTGCTTCCAGCGCGCAATGATTTCCTTGCTGTGCAGGCCGGCAAGACAATCGAGCTTCGCTTTCAGGTCCTGCGGGTCGCCGAGGAAATGGCCATACTCCCGCACCAGAAAGTCCACTCGCTCCGCCAGGGGCGCCTCGATCCGCACGCAGGGGCTCGCGCGCATGCAGGCGAGCAGCGCGTCTGGCACCTGCAGCTGGCCGATCTTTCTGCTCTCCGCCTCTACATACACTTCGCGTTCCGGATCGAACTTGCGCAGGGTATCCCACACGAGGCTGTCGAACATCTTCTGCGCCGGTTGCGCTATTGCGGGCAGGGTGCCGAGCACCGAACCGCGGTGGCAGGCGATGCCCTCCAGGTCGAGCACCTGAGCGCCGGCGAGAGAAAGCGCCTGCAGCAGGCGGCTCTTGGCGTTGCCGGTCGGTCCGCAGATCACGCGATAGCGGTATTTCCGCGGCAGTTCGGCCATCTGTTCCAGGATGGACCGCCGGTAGGCGCGATAGCCGCCGTCGAGCTGCGCCGCATGCCAGCCGATTTCAGACAGGATGTACGCCATGGCGCCGCTTCTCTTGCCGCCGCGCCAGCAGTACACCAGCGGTTGCCAGTCGCGGCCGTGGGCGAGGAACCGCTCTTCGATGTGGCGCGCGATGTTCTTCGCCACCAGCGCCGCGCCGCGCTTCTTCGCGTCGAAGGGCGACGCCTGCTTGTACAGGGTGCCGATCGCCGCGCGTTCCGCGTCGTCCAGCACCGGACAGTTGATCGCGCCCGGGACGTGGTCTTCGGCGAATTCGGAGGGCGAGCGCACGTCGATGATCTCGTCAAATTCGGCCATCTGTGCTACGGTTGCGACGTTGGGAAATTTCACGGATTTTCCGCTACAGCCGCGTTCGTTCCGGACGCGGCGCCTTTACTTGAAAAATCAGCCGCGAGTTTACACGCAATCGCCGCATTCAAACCGAGTCCCGTCCCCATGAACACTTCCGCCGATGCCGCGTTCCGCCTGACCGAGTTTTCCCACGGCGGCGGCTGCGGCTGCAAGATCGCGCCCGGCATCCTCACCGAACTGCTGGCGGCCACGCCCATGCGCGCGCTGCCCAAGGACCTTCTGGTAGGGATGGAGTCCAGCGACGACGCCGCGGTGTATCGCCTGAACGATACGCAGGCGCTGGTCGCCACCACCGATTTCTTCACGCCCATCGTCGACGATCCCTACGATTTCGGGCGCATCGCCGCCACCAACGCGCTGTCGGATATCTACGCCATGGGAGGGCATCCCATCATGGCGCTGGCGATTGTCGGCATGCCGCTGGACAAGCTGCCGATCGGGGTGATCCAGAAGATCCTCGCCGGCGGGGAATCGGTATGCGCCCTGGCCGGCATACCCATCGCAGGCGGGCATTCGATCGACGTGCTGGAGCCGATCTACGGCCTCGTCGGCCTGGGCCTGGTGCATCCGGACCGGGTCAAGCGCAACGACTGCGCCCGGGACGGCGACGTGCTGATCCTGGGCAAACCGCTGGGCGTGGGCATACTGTCGGCGGCATTGAAGAAAGGCAAGCTCTCCACCACCGGCTATGCGCAGATGATCGCGTCCACGACGCGCCTCAATACACCCGGCATTGCCTTGGGTGCGCTGCCGGGCGTCCACGCGATGACCGACGTCACCGGCTTCGGCCTCGCCGGGCACCTGCTGGAAATCTGTCGCGGCTCGAAGCT
>Ga0194060_10003004_pt1 | contig 11975 bp, 11 predicted proteins | sample SepL225m_MetaG_FD_163427 | JGI IMG/M metagenome (GOLD analysis project Ga0194060, IMG submission 163427) | Anoxic zone freshwater microbial communities from boreal shield lake in IISD Experimental Lakes Area, Ontario, Canada - Sep2016-L222-5m | ecosystem: Environmental > Aquatic > Freshwater >... | reverse complement strand
CACAAGCTACGCAACGTTCGCACCGAGCTGTATGGCGGCCGCCATACAGCTCGGTGCGAACGTTGCGTAGCTTGTGGTCGTCGGAATAGACGGTGATCAAGCGGAGCTCTCCGGCGGCTAGCGGAATGCCGCGTCGATGATCAGGTAGGCGGTGCGTCCCGGCGACGGTTCGAAGAACCGGCTGTTGGTCTCGTTGACGATTACGGTGCCGACGTAGCGGCGGTCAAATACGTTGTCGAGCCGCAGCGTTTCGGTGACTTTCCACCGGGCGCCCTGCTGCACGAGCCCGGCACGCAGGTTGCTGGTCCAGTAGCCGGCCGCGGCGGTGGTGTTGCGATCGTCCGCGTAGATCCGGCTGCGACCAACGGTCTCCGCGGTTGCCGAGTAGCGCGCGGAGGCGTCCTTCCAGGTCAGCGAGGCATAAACCGCGTTCGCCGGGACTGCCGGCAGGCGGCTGCCGGCGGCGACGGTCACCGGCGTGCACGGGGTTACGGCGCAGGCCACGTAAGGCGCGAGGGTCTTTGCGTCGAGGTACGTGTAGGCGAGCGCGCCGCTAACGCCGTGGCCGAACCCGGTGCCGAGCGCGAGCTCGGCGCCGCGCCGGTCGGTCGGACCGATGTTCTCGAGCACCGAGCGGCCACCGGAGTTGGCCTTGGTTGCGAGCTCGTCCCGGGTGCGGATGTAGAACGCCGCGAGCGTGGCGCGGGTCTGGCCGCGGATCCACTTTGCGCCGACCTCGTAGTTGTCGCTCTTGGCGGGCAGGAGCGCCGCGTTGAGGCCCGGCAGGCTGCCGTTGGTCGAGCGGTACGCGATGTCGTTCAGCGTTGGCGTCTCGAAGCCGCGCCCGTAGGAGGCGTAGAGCGACAGGTCCGGCGCGGCCCGATAGGTGACGCCGGCCACCGGGTTGGTCGCCGCGTAGCCGATCGAGGTCGGCGGCGTCGCCGCCAGATGGTTGTGGGAGACGACCTGCACGTCCGCGTGGCGCAGACCCGCGGTAACCCGCCAGCGGGTGGCCGGCAGCCACTCCGCCTGCAGGTACTCATCCAGACCCCGCACCCGATTACCCTCGTCGCGGCGCAGCGCACCGAGGTCGCCGAGGCCAGCCGAGTCGAAGTTGAGGTAGCCGCGGCGAGATTCCTCGAGCACGTCGTAGCTGACGCCGGCGGTGACCTCGAGTGGCATGCCACCCGGGGTGCGCCGGTCGGCAAGCCGGAGCTCGCCGCCGCGGTAGTCGCGGCCAAGGTCGATCACGCCTCCGGGGTGGGTTGCGCTCGCCAGTTCAATGCTCTTCAGGATCGCCTGGAACTGGGTCGTGTGCCGGTGGCCGCCGTAGACCATGGCGGTGAGCTGGTCGGCGTCGCTCAGCTGGCTCTCGAGCGTTGCGCCGGCCTGTTCCTGGGCGACGCTCTTGCGGGTGTTGTAGAGCAGGGCGCCGGTACCCGCCTGACGGGGGTTCGCTGCCACCTGCGCGGCCGTGAGGCCGAGGGGATCATCGACCGGCGGTGTGCCGATTACGTTTGCGACCAGCGTGAGTCGGGTGCGGGCGCCGAGGTCGAGCTTGAGCTTGGCGTTCGCGGTGTTGCGCTCGGCGCGGCTATGGTCACGGTAGCCCTCGGTGCTGAAGTGGGCGGCGTCGAGCACGTAGTTCGCGCCGCCCATCTCACCGCCGCCACGCAAGCCATAGCGCTGCGTCGAGAAGCTGCCGCCTTCCGCGGCAGCCTCGACGAGGCCGCTGGCCGGGGCATCGGCCGTGTAGATCGCGATCACGCCGCCCGAGGCGTTGCCGTACAGCGCCGAGAACGGTCCGCGCAGCACCTCGATGCGATCGGCGCCGGTGAGGTTGAAGTGCGAGTACTGCCCCTGGCCGTCCGGCATCGTCGCCGGGATCCCGTCGGCGTACAGCCGCAGTCCCCTCGCGCCGAAGCTCGAGCGCGCGCCGAAGCCGCGAATCGACAGCTGCAGGTCCTGGGCGAAGTTCTGGCGGTTCTGCACCGACAGGCCCGGCACCGGGCCCAGGCTCTCGGAGAGGTTGACGCCGAGTCCCTCGCGCAGTGTCGCCCCATCGACCCGGTCAACCGAGGCAGGAACCTCGAGCGCCGACGCGGCGTGCCGCGTCGCGAGCACGACGATATCTGGGAATGGCGGCGCCGGGTCGGCGGCCGCGGGATGTGCGAGCAGCAACAGCAGGGCGGGGCCGATCAGTCGCGGCATCGTGCATCCGGCGCGAGGGTGGTTTCGGCAGGGTACCACCGCGCGGGGACGCTGCGCGGCCGCGTAGCGTGCTACGGCGCGGTCGATGGGAAGGCGCTGGATCGCGGGCTGTCTGCCCCGATGCGGCAGGGTCCGGGGTTAGTTGGTCGACCGATCAAGCTCGTCGATCTGCTCGTTGCGGGCGAGGCAGTACTCGAGAGTGTCGTTTAGGCGTTGCAGCAGCGCCGACAGCGGCTCGTCCTGGCGGCGGGTGAGCGCGACCCAGAATTTCTGCGCGTCGGAGGCCACGGCTGCACATTCGATGGTCTCAATCCGGCCCACATCAATCGTGCCACCGGAGGTGATGAAGCGGTTGAGAACCGGGAACTGAGTCTCGTAGTGCATGCACGTGCTCTTCGTCGGTCGAATACGGGCGAATCGCGCCGTCGGCGCCAACGGGCGTCGACCAGTACCGTTGTACGGCCGGGGCCGGGGCCGCGCAATGGGGGAGGCATGGCAGAGGTTGGGGGAATCCATCAGGGAGGCCCGGCGGGCAGGTGCTCGCCGGGCGTATCCCGAGGATCACTTCGGTCGGGTCCGGCTGGCGAGCAGCCGGCCAGATCGATAGAGATGATCAGGTCGCGAGCTTCGCGCATTCCTGAGCGCAGGCCGCGCACGCATCGGCGCAGGCTTTGCACGGCGGATGTTCCGCATGCTTTCGGCACTCGTCCTCGCAGCCTTTGCAGACCTCGCGGGCGACTGCGGCGTAATGTGGCAGGTACGGCGAATTCTGCGCGGCAAGTACGGCGAGTGTGTGGCAGACCGCCTCGAGGCCGGTGACCGAGCGCGCGCATTCGGCGAGCGTCTGGTTGCCCTTTGCCAGCTGATCGAAGCAGTGCGCCTGGCAGAGCTCCGCGGCATGCACGCAGTGGATCGCGGAAGCGCTTAGTGGCGAACCCGCGACGTGATGCTGATGCTGCATCTCGTGACTCCCCGTCTGCTCGGCCGTGCCGGCGGCGGCGACCCCGGCGAGCGCAAGTCCCGAGGCAGCCAGCAGTAGTTCGCGACGTTCCATGATTGTTTTTCCTACGGTAGGTGAACCGATCTCGGCTGAAGCGATCGATTATCTCACCTGCGTCCCGGGTTCCGAGACTGCGGAAACCCGCCATGGCCGGTCGGCGAGCGCGATGGCGAGGAACGCGCGGGTCGCGGCCGAGGCACTGGCCGCACGGTGCGCGATCGCCAGTTCCGCGATGCCGTCGTAGCCATGGATCGGCCTGAAAACAACGTTCTCGAGCGCAATGCTGGTCACCGAACGCGGCACTGGAACGACGCCGTAGCCGGCGGCCGCCATCGCAATGGCGGTCAGGAAGTCGCGCACCCGATGGGTCTGCTTCGGCTCGAACCCGCCGCGCGCGGCAAGCGCGGCCAGATGCTCGGCAAAGCCGGCGCTCTCGTCGAACTGGGGGATCACGAACGGCTCGTCGGCGAGCGCGGCGAGGTCGATGCGCTGGCGTGCGAGCGGATGATCGGCGGCGATCGCGAGCAGCATCGACTCGCGATGCACGACGATCGCCTCGATGCCATCGGGATAGGTGCTGCGCGGTCGGACGAAAGCGAGGTCGAGCAGGCCGTCCGCGAGCGCTGCGAGCTGGCGCGGGGTCTCCATCGCGTTCAGCTGCACCTGCACGTCGCGTCGTGCGAGGCGGAACCGGCTGAGTACGTCCGGTAGCACGCCGCTGAGGACCGCCGAGGCGACATAGCCGATTTCGAGGCGGCCGACTTCGCCGCGCCCCGCGCGGCGGGTGGCCGCCTCGGCGCGCTCGAGTTGTTGCAGCGCGACACGCGCCTCGGCGAGGAGCGCCTGGCCGGCCTCCGTCAGCGTCACCGCGGCGCGCCGCCCGCGGTTCAGGAGCCGCAGGCCGAGCTGGGCTTCAAGGTCCTGCAGCTGGCGGCTGAGCGCCGACTGGGCGACGTCTAGGCGGTCGGCCGCGCGACCGAAGTGCAGCTCCTCGGCGAGGGCGACGAAGGCGCGCAGCTGGCGGGTGTCGAGCATCTATTTATGATAACCAATAAGCATCATAAATAACATTTAACACATTGAAAGTCATTAAAAGGGTCTGGCCTAATCTCGCTATGTGCCGCGAGCGTGATCGTGGCTGTTCAATTCCTTCCGAGGACCGACGTCATGGCCGACCCGAAGAGCGCCCCGCCTTTCAGCTGGAGCGACCCGTTCCTGTTCGACGAGCAACTCGGTGACGAGGAGCGGTTGATCCGCGACAGCGCGCGGGAGTTTGCGCAACGCGAGCTGATGCCGAAGGTGACGCGCGCCTACCTCGACGAGAAGACTGACCCTGAGATCTTCCGCCAGTACGGAGCGCTCGGTCTGCTCGGCGTCACGTTGCCCGCCGAGTACGGCGGCGCTGGCGCCTCGTACGTCGCGTACGGGCTGGTCGCGCGCGAGATCGAGCGCGTCGACTCGGGCTACCGCTCGATGATGAGCGTGCAGTCATCGCTGGTGATGTACCCGATCTACGCATTCGGCACCGAGGCGCAACGTCGCAAGTACCTGCCGAAACTCGCCGCGGGCGAGTGGATCGGTTGCTTCGGGCTCACCGAGCCCGGTGCAGGCTCCGACCCGGGCGGCATGCGCACGCGCGCCGAGAAGACGGCGAATGGCTATCGCCTGATCGGTTCGAAGATGTGGATCTCGAACAGTCCGATCGCCGATGTCTTTGTCGTGTGGGCGAAGTCTGCTGCGCACGATGGCGCGATCCGCGGTTTCGTGCTCGAGAAGGGCATGGCCGGCCTGTCGGCACCGAAGATCGAGGGCAAGCTGTCGCTGCGCGCGTCGGTCACCGGCGAGATCGTGATGGACAACGTCGAGGTCGGCGAGGACGCGCTGCTGCCGAACGTCTCGGGCCTGAAGGGTCCGTTCGAGTGTCTCAACCGCGCGCGCTACGGCATCGCGTGGGGAGTGATGGGCGCCGCTGAGGACTGCTGGCACCGCGCCCGCAGTTACGGCCTCGACCGCACGCAATTCGGCCGCCCGCTCGCGCAGACGCAGCTCTACCAGAAGAAGCTTGCCGACATGCAGACCGAAATCACGCTCGGCCTGCAGGCGGCGTTGCGCGTCGGCCAGCTGTTCGACGCCGGCAGGGTGGCACCGGAGATGATTTCGCTGATCAAGCGCAACAACTGTGGCAAGGCGCTGGACATCGCCCGCGCAGCACGCGACATGCATGGCGGCAACGGCATCCAGGCCGAGTACCACGTGCTGCGCCATGCGCAGAACCTCGAGACGGTCAACACCTACGAGGGCACGCACGATGTGCACGCTCTGATCCTCGGGCGCGCGCAGACGGGCCTGCAGGCGTTCTTCTAGGAGTCCCCGTGGAAGCTCCTCTGGCGGGCCTGCGGGTCGTCGAGCTGGCGCGCATTCTGGCCGGGCCGTGGATCGGCCAGACGCTCGCCGATCTCGGCGCCGACGTCGTGAAGGTCGAATCGCCGGACGGTGACGACACTCGCAAATGGGGGCCGCCGTTCGTCGCGACCGACGATGGCACGCGTGCCGATGCGGCGTACTACCACGCGTGCAATCGCGGCAAGCGCTCGGTCGTCGCGGATTTCTGCTCGGCGGCGGACCTCGAGTTCGTCGACCGGTTGATCGCGCGTGCCGATGTGGTCGTCGAGAACTTCAAGAGCGGCGGTCTTGAGAAATACGGCCTCGACTATGCCTCTCTGTCCAGCAAGTATCCGCGCCTCGTGTATTGCTCTGTGACCGGCTTCGGTCAGGATGGGCCATACGCGCAGCGTGCAGGCTACGACGCAATGATCCAGGGCATGGGCGGGATCATGGATCTGACCGGCGAACCTGGCGGCGACCCGCAGAAGATCGGCGTCGCGTTCGCCGACATCTTCACCGGCGTCTATGGCGTCATCGGGATCCAGGCAGCGCTCGCCCAGCGCGAGCGCACCGGCCGTGGCCAGCACGTCGACATGGCGTTGCTGGACGTGATCGTGTCAGTACTCGCGAACCAGGCCCTGAACTATCTGGTGTCCGGCAACGTTCCGCAGCGCCTCGGCAATGCACACCCGAATATCGTGCCCTACCAGACGTTTCCGACCAGTGACGGTCACGTCATGGTCGCGGTGGGCAACGACGCGCAGTATCGGCGCTTCTGTGAGGTACTCGGCAGGCCGGATCTCGCCGAAGATCCGCGTTTCAGCGCAAATGCCGGACGAGTGCGCGAGCGCGCGGTGCTCGTACCGGAACTCGCTCGCCTCATCGCGACCTGGAAGCGCGACGACCTGCTCGCGCGCCTTGCGCCGCTCGGCGTGCCGGCGGGCCCGATCAACACGGTCGCCGATGTATTCCGTGATCCGCAGGTCCTGCACCGCGGCATGCGCATCGATCTCGCGGCGGACGGGCTCGAGGGCGGCACGGTACCCTCGGTGCGCTCGCCGCTCCGGTTCTCGGCTGCTGGCCTCGCGCTTGGCCGCGCCGCGCCGCGACTTGGCGAGCACACCGACGAACTTCGCCGCGAGGTCGGCCTAGCGCCGGCTGGCGGCTGACCCACAGGACAATCTGGACATGACTGACGACACCAAGCTCAATCTGATCGATGGCCAGTGGGTCCGCGGACACGGCGCGCAGGCCAACGTCAATCCATCGGATCTCGACGATGTCGTCGGCGTCTACTCGCAGGGCGACGCCGCCGACGTGGATGCGGCGGTACGTGCCGCCGAGCGCGCGTTGCCGAAGTGGCGTGACGGCACGCTGCAGCAGCGCTCCGATCTTCTCGATCGCGTCGGCTCGACGCTGCTGGCGCGCCGCGAGCAGTACGGGCGTGTGCTGTCGCGAGAGGAGGGCAAGACCCTGGCCGAGGGCATCGGCGAGGCCACGCGCGCCGGGCAGATATTCAAGTTCTTTGGCGGCGAGGTGTTGCGCATCCCCGGTGAATCGCTGGAGTCGGTACGCCCCGGCGTCGACGTCGAGGTGCGGCGCGAGCCGATCGGCGTGGTGGCGCTGATCACGCCGTGGAACTTCCCGATCGCGATCCCGGCCTGGAAGATCGCGCCGGCGCTTGCCTTCGGCAACACCGTGGTCATCAAGCCTGCCGACCTCACCCCGGCCTCAGTGCATGTGCTTGCCGAGGTGCTGGTCGAGTGTGGCTGTCCGCCCGGCGTCTTCAACCTCGTGATGGGTCGCGGCCGTGTCGTTGGCGAGGCGTTGCTCGCGCACCCGGGCGTCTCGGCGCTGTCGTTCACCGGTTCAGTCGACGTCGGTCGGGACCTCGTTGCCCGTGCCGCGGCGAGCCAGTTGCGCGTGCAGGCGGAGATGGGTGGCAAGAACCCGATGGTCGTCATGAACGATGCCGATCTCGGCGTAGTGCTGCCGGCCTGCGTCAACGCCGCGTTCTACTCGACGGGGCAGCGCTGCACGGCGACCAGCCGGTTCATCGTCGAGCGCGGGATTCTGGCGGAGTTCAGTGAGCGACTGGCCACGGCCGCGACGGCTCTCAAGGTCGGCCATGCACTCGAGGCCGAGACCCAGATCGGCCCGGTCGTCTCCGAGTCGCAGCTCGCCAGCAATCAGCGCTACGTCGCGCTCGCGCGCGAGGAGGGCGCGACGGTCGTCGGCGGCGGAGTCGTCGAACGGCCAACCCGGGGGTACTTCATGGCTCCGGCCGTGTTCCTCAACGCGACCAACGCGATGCGCACCAGCCGTGAGGAGATCTTCGGGCCGTGCGCTTCCGTGATCGCTGCGGCTGATTTCGGCGAGGCGCTCGCGCTTGCGAACGACACGCCGTTCGGGCTCAGCGCGGGGATCTGCACCCGCGACCTGAAGCAGGCCCGCGAGTTCACCCGACGCGCGCGTGCCGGGCTCGTGATGGTCAACCTCGCGACCGCTGGAGTCGACTACCACGTGCCGTTCGGCGGTACGAAGGGATCATCGTACGGCCCGCGCGAGCAGGGCCGGTATGCGGTCGAGTTCTACACTACGGTGAAGACCGCCTATACGCTCGCCTGAGTGCGACGGACCGCGAGCCGGATGTCGGCGACCTCGATGACCGGCACCTCCCACGGGTGCCGTGCCGCGAGCACATCGACCAGCGCGGCGAGCCGCGCGCCATCGATCTCCATCGACACATAGGTCGTCAGCGTCGCCGTCGGTGACATCGAGCGCCGTCCGGCAGCCCCGACGGTCGGCTTCGCACCAGCCTGCGGCGTGAACGCCTCGATGCCGAGGCCGATCTCGCAGACGCCTTTGTAGTGCCCGAAGTCACCGAACTCCGACGACGACTCGATCAGCTCAAGGAGTGGCGCGATGCCGGGGTCGGCGGCGAGCGCGGCTACGGATCCGGTCGCCACGGCGCCGAGGGTCTCAGGCCTGATCGGACAGTGCACGGTAATGCGCCGCACGGCGCGCAGGGTCGGGGTCATGGGCTTCTCCAGCGGCGATAGAGGCAGCTTACCGATATGTGGCTTCCCGTGCGGCGACGGTGGGCGGCGCCCGGCCGTTCGGCTACAGTGCGTGCCGCAACCAACGGGGCATTTCACGTGGGCGAGGCGGTAATCTGGGTCGATGCGGACGCGTGCCCGAAGCTGGTACGCGAGATCCTCTGCCGGGCGGCCGAGCGGACCCGCGCTCCGGTGACATTCGTCGCCAACCAGCCGCTCGCGCTGCCACGTGTGCCGGGCGTGCGAATGCTGGTCGTGTCGGCCGGTTTCGACGTCGCCGACCACGCGATCGTGGCCCGTGCATCCGGCGGCGATCTCGTGATCACCTCCGACATCCCGCTCGCAGCCGAGGTGATGGCAAAGGGCGCTGAGGCGCTTAGCACGCGCGGCGAGAAGTTCTCGAACGACACCATTCGGGGCCAGCTCAACCTGCGCGACTTCATGGATACGATGCGTTCGAGTGTTGTGGTCGGCGGCGGGCCACCGCCGCTAGGCTTATCGGAGCGCAACGCGTTTGCCAAGCACCTTGACCGCTGGCTAGCGCACCGGCGCACGGTCTGAGGGCAGGCGGCTATACTGTTGCAGCGTGCACGCTAGGAGGTCGTCGAGTGCAACCCGGGGAAGGTTCTGGAAAAGACAACGCGGTAGCCGCTGCGCCGTTCGTGGCCGAAGAGCGCGACACGCCGCTCGAGAGCGGCGAGGACGTCGGCGTCACGTGGCGTACACTGACGAGTGCCGACCGCACTCCGACCCATACGCTCACGAGTGGGGTCTGCGAGATCGAGCCCGGCGGGTCGCTGGACCTGCACCGGCATCCACCGCTCGAGCTCTACTACTTCCTACAAGGGACCGGGATCGTCCAGCTCGGCGATCGCGAACAGCGAGTGGGGCCAGGCACGACGATCTCGATACCCGGCAATACCCCGCACGCGATCCGCAACGACGGCACGTCGTTGCTCAAGCTGTTCTACGTGTTCCCGGTAGACTCGTTCAGCGAGGTCGTCTACACGAACCTGTGATACGGGCCGGCGTCAGCGGCCGCGCGCCCGCGCGCACAGATACGTCCAGACGAAAGCGGATGCAGCGTTGCTCGTCAGCTCAGCGTGGTCGTACGGCGGGGACACCTCACACAGGTCCATGCCGACCCAGCCGAGGTCGCTCCACTCCTCGAGCAAGGTCAACACCTGTGCCGAGGTGAGTCCGCCCGGCTCAGGCGTGCCCGTTCCCGGGGCGTAGGCCGGATCCAGGCAGTCGATATCCAGCGACAGGTAGATCGGCACGGGGCCCGCCGCCGTGAGACGTTGCCGCACCGCATCGATTACCGGGGCGAGCTGGTTCGCGCTCTCCAGGCCGCGCAGGTCACGCGCCGTGTAGATGAGCCCGCCGCGATCAGCGACATAGTTGGCGGTCTCCGGCGCGGCCGACGAACGAATGCCGACCTGCACCGTCAGGGTCGGGTCGATCAGGCCCTCGACTAGCGCCTCGTGTACCCAGGTGCCGTGCCCGGACGGCTCGCCGAAGTGGTCCGTCCACGTGTCGCAGTGCGCATCGAAATGCACGAGCGCGAGCGGCCGACCGAAGTGCGCGCGGTAGGCGCGCAGCAAAGGCAAGGTGATCGAGTGGTCGCCGCCTAGCCACACCATGTGGTGGCGGGCGATTAGTTCGGCGACCTGTGGCGCCATCGCCTCGCGCATGCCGACGAGCGACGTATTGGGCAGCGTAAGGTCGCCGGCGTCCGCGATAATGCCGAGCGGCGATACACCCCACAGTGGGTGCGTGCCATCGCACAGCATGTGACTCGCGCGACGGATCTGATACGGCCCGAAGCGCGAGCCCGGCCGGTTGGTGGTTGAACCGTCCCACGGGATGCCCGCGATGACGACCGCGGCGTCCGGCGTCGCCTGCAGCGACGGTGCCTTCAGGAACCCGGCGTGGGTCGTGGAGGTCTGGAACGCGAACGTGTAATCGCCCATCGTCGGAAGTCCCGCAGTCGGCCTGGCAGGCGTTTAGGGTAGCAGAAGAGCGCGCGCGGTCAGTGCAGCCCGTTGCCGTCCGCCGTCGCGATCGAGGCCGGTCGCGTCGCGCGCAGCCGAACCGAGACCTTCTCCGCCGCGGTCAGTGCGCGCAGCAGGTTTTCGCCGGCGACCTTCGCGAGGTCGGTGTCCGACCAGCCACGGTTCGCGAGCTCGATGAGCAGCGCCGGAAACCTGTCGACTCCGCCCAGGCCCGCCGGAGTCTCCTCGATGCCGTCGAAGTCGGAGCCGAGGCCGACGTGATCGACGCCGGCGACCTTGCGGACGTGCTCGATGTGGTTCGCGACCTCGGCGAGCGTGACCGTCGGCTTCGGGTGCGCGGCGGTCCACGCCTCGAGCGCGGCATTGGCGCGTTCCGGCTGCCCGATGTACAGCCCGCCGTACGGCGGGCTGTTATAGCGCGCCTTTTCGGCATCACGGTCGGCTTCCCAGTTCGCGCGCGCCTGCGAAACGTACGGCGTGTAGAAGTTCACCATCACGACGCCGTCGTTGGCTGCGACGAGCTTCAGTACGTCATCGGCCACGTCGCGCGGGTGGTCGACGATCGCGCGCGCCGACGAGTGGGAGAAGATTACGGGCGCCTCGGAGGTCGCCAGCGCGACCTTCATCGTCTGCGCAGAGACGTGGCTGAGATCGACGAGCATGCCGAGACGGTTCATCTCGCGCACGACCTCGATCCCGAATGGCGTGAGGCCATGATGGAGCGGGTTCTCGGTCGCGGCGTCGGCCCACGTGGTGTTCGCAGTATGCGTGAGCGTCATGTAACGCGCGCCGGCGGCGTAGAACTGTCGCAATACCGCGAGCGAGCCGTTGATCTGGTGCCCGCCTTCGACGCCGATCAGCGAGGCGATGCGGTGCGCCTTGTGGATGCGGCGGATGTCGGCGGCCGTGTAGGCCATCTCGAGATCGGCCGGGTAGCGCTCCGCGAGCCGCTTGACGATGTCCATCTCCTCCAGCGTCATCTGCACGGCCTCGAAGCCCTTGGTCTCGACCGGAATCCAGACGGACCAGAACTGCCCGCCGACATGGCCGGCATGCAGCCGAGGCATGTCGGTCATCAGCGGCGGACCGCCGCCTGGGCCCGGAAGGGTGGTCTGATCGACCGACAGGTCCACCCCACCGACGTCACCCTTGTAGAGCTTGCGTATCTCCCAGGGCAGGTCGTTATGGCCGTCGATGAGCGGTGTCGTCGCGAGTATACGATCGACGCGTGTCGCCGCGTCCTGCGCGCCGGCGGCGATCGCCGTGGCGGACGAGGCGAGCAGTGCGGTGGCAATGGCCGGGAGC
>Ga0194060_10003003_pt1 | contig 11977 bp, 13 predicted proteins | sample SepL225m_MetaG_FD_163427 | JGI IMG/M metagenome (GOLD analysis project Ga0194060, IMG submission 163427) | Anoxic zone freshwater microbial communities from boreal shield lake in IISD Experimental Lakes Area, Ontario, Canada - Sep2016-L222-5m | ecosystem: Environmental > Aquatic > Freshwater >... | reverse complement strand
GATAAAGGGTGTAGGTTTTGGGCCCTCAGAACTGAGCGATGACTACTGAAGTCGGTAGATGTCCGTCGTACCGGTATGCTGCTTGGTCGAGCTCCAGCAATGAAAGGTCAGGGAAAAAACGCCTTTTCCGTTCAGGGTTGAATCGGCGGCGTTTGGCTTTTTCTTGGTCTTTTCTATCGTGATGGTGAAGGTCGCCGTTGATACGCTGCCATCGTCGCCCCCATCAGAAACTGTAGCGAGAGGCCCAGAGGCGCGATCCCCGTTGATAGGGTCATTGGTTGTCCCAGAGAAACTGCCTGTTGTGGCGGTTAATTTTAAAAGATAATTTCGCTTTGAAACGCTTTGAAGGCCGACAATCAAGGCAGCCGGTGGGCCGTTGCCATCGTCATAGCAGGTCGTTTGCAAAACGGCCTTGGAGGTCGGTGTGCTTCCGATGAAGGAGCTGTAGGTGTGCGCCATCGTCAAAGGGCTAACGGTCATCATCAAAAGCCCTAAGAGCTGGGTTGGGATCTTAATATTCACAAAGACCTCGGTTAATTAAGTGGTTTTGAGGGGTTCTATTCTAATCGCGCAATCTTTCGATACCTTTGATGAAGGCGCCTGTCCCATTCTAGGTGATTTGTTCTGAAGGTTCACAGTTCTGATTGGGTGGGCTTTTTATTCCATGCTCCCTGAAGAGGCGGCAAAGCCCTTCAGGGAACATGTCATCGTGTTACTTACCCCAGAATCCAGGGATGGGGAGGTCGCGATCAATCTGAGCATCGGTCGGCGTAACAAAGACATCGAGCCCATTGCCATTACAGGAGGCAGGCAAAGGATTTGATTTTGTATCACGCGTGATGGTGATCGTCGGCCAAAACTTGGCAGCCGTTGGAACGGCCGGTGAGGTTGCATCCGGTTGGGCGAGCGGGGCAATCCCATCAATATTGGGGTGGCTGAATTTTGCTGTCGGATGGTTAATCCAGACATTCGCTTCGCCCTCATGAGCCCCGGGTGGGAAGGCGTTCCGCTTACAAATATCGGCGATAGCGACTCTTATAACGAGCTTTTGAGCACAGGAGGTGGGTGCGAAGCTGACGCCGCCGAGCGCGAACGGGTAGGCGCCGGTTGAGAAGGGGTCAAGTTTGCCGCCATACGTTGCAAAGCCAACAGGGTTCCCTAAGGGATCGGTCTTTCTGACCCACTTGGGGAATACAGCTGTGCTGGGCATTGTGGTCAGAAGATTCGAGATACTGGCAAGGGATGCCACCGCGCCAGTGTGATCGGTCCACTTGAAGTTCGCGTCAAGACTGCTCTGAGTGCCCTTGATGTTTTGAGAGCCATCGGTCGCAAGGGGGTTCCCATAACCGCTGGGGGTCTTGGCGCTCGAGGCGAAGGTCTCAACGATCGAATCAGGATCGGTCGGGAATACGACACTGGTCCCAACCACGGGGACCCGGTTCAATTTTTGAAAAGAGGAATCTGTAAAGCAGCCGTGGGAGGTCTGCACGAAGTCATAGTCTTTCTTATTTTCATAGACGCCGGTGGGGAACACCGGGGTCTTGGCCGCATCGGTCGCGATGAATGGAGGGCTTGGTGGTTGGCGGACAGTGGTATGGGCTTCTAACAAGGGGGAGCCGATCACTATCACTAAGGCTACTCCGCTGAGTGAAATGTTTTTAAGTTCTGGCTTTATCACGGTTTTTCTCCATCTGTTTGTTTAATCCTTCGCCGTTTGATTTTTTGCGATCGAAGTTGGAGACGCTATATCAAGTTTCATGCCATGAAGCTGAAGAAACCAAAATAATTCTTCATCACATTGATATTAAAGGACTTATATGTGGGCTGTCCTTCTGGTTGGGGTTCTTTAATGGGTTTGACCAAATAAGACGGGCAAGCGGTAACTGCGGGATATCCCTGATGGGGGTGTGTGATATCCCCCATAAAAGGGGGGCTATAGACCCCTCATGCGGGTCTGGATCCGCATCAGGGGTGGGTGATCGTCTCAGTAATCGGGCGTATGGTTCGAGGATGAAGAGGAGGCATCCTCTCTTTAATGCCGGCCACTTAAAGGGGAGAGGCATCCTTTAAGGCGTCTCCAGAATCGTTTCACCGACCGCTTGAGTTCGATGAAGCACACTTTTAGCTAATGGCTCAATCTTTGCTATTAGCTCTATCGAAGATAGGCTGTCGTGTGTCGATGAGGTCGATCAGCGGATGACTCCAAGACCCTCTCTTATCCGGTATGCCTTCATCCGTGCTCCGTGAAGCTTTGCGCTCCCCTTTGGGGGGCGCTTTTTTTTCGAGATGTTCTAGCGGATCCAGGTATCTATGGCGATTCCAAGGCCGATCACTAACCCCACCCACTGATTATTAAGAAAGGCCTTGAAACAGCCTTCTGGGTGACGATCCTTGATCAAGAACTGCTGATAGCCAAAGAGAATAATGGCTCCAGCCAGTCCCGCCGCATAGCCCATTCCAAGTCCCGCTTCTTTCCCCACCAAGCCCAAGATCAAGATCATCGTCGCCTGAAGGAGGCCGATGATGGCCCGATCGTGGCGTCCAAACAGGATGGCGGTTGATTTGACGCCGATCTTAAGATCATCCTCTCGATCCACCATAGCGTACATCGTGTCGTAGATCAGGGCCCAAAGGACGGTGGCAAGAAAGAGCATCCAGACGATGGGGGGGAGATGTCCTATTTGGGCGGCAAAGCTCATCGGAACCGCCCAACCAAATGCGATACCGAGGTAGGCCTGAGGAAGATGGGTGTAGCGCTTGGTGAAGGGGTAGCTTCCGGCCAGGAAGGCGCCGGGGACGGCAAGGGCTATCGTCAAAGAATTGAGTTGGCAAACGAGGATTAGCGCCACGAGACAGAGGCCGACAAAAAGGATCAGGGCTTCCTTTGGTGTGACTTCGCCCGCAGGAATGGGGCGTTGCCGGGTGCGCTCGACATGAGGATCAAAATCACGATCGGCATAGTCATTGATGACGCAGCCGGCGGCCCGCATCAGGAGGGTCCCCAGGATAATCGCTAAGACGATGAAGGGATCTGGGTGTCCATGACCCGCGATCAACAGCGCCCAAAGCGAAGGCCAAAGAAGGAGGAGGATGCCAATTGGTTTGTCAAACCGCATCAAGCGCCAATAGGCGTTCAATTTTTTCATCATGAAGATCACTCTTGATCGAGGAGTGATGGCAGAAAGAATTCAGCCACCAGAAGGGGGTGCCCCTCACCCAGTTGGTAAAGGGAGCGCCGGCCCCAAAGAGGTTCTGGGTGTTGAGGATCCATACCGGGTTGACGGGCCCGAATGCTCTGAGGCTTCAGATAACACATTTCCAAGCTCTCTCGGGTGAGACGAGGGTCTTTGAAGAGGATATGCCCTAAAGGTTGGTTGCCAAGATGACCTAGGCGCCGATCGGCATCGATGAGGGTCGATTGAGGAATAATGCTCCGCGCCAAGACCAGAGGCTGATCGTTCCCTTGAAGGGCGACCTCCCGAATGATCGCCCGCTGGTTTCGGGCCAATCCTAATGCGCGGCGTTCCTCGGCATAGCCGGACCCTAAGTATTGTTGGAGGACCACCACCCTAAATCCTTGACCCACCCTTTGAATCAGACGCTCTGTCAGCGAGCCTGATTCCTCGATCCAAGAAGCGATGATCTTCTCGCGCTCCGTTCGGGGACGGACCCTAAAAAGGGACCGGCGCCACCTGGGTGAATGATTCAAAAAGCGGCTGGCCGGTGGCACGAATCGTCCTTAAAAATGGAATCATTCTAGCAAATAGCAAAAGAGGGCTCTTACCCCAAAGCGCCTGATGATGAAGCCTGAGGTGACGCCAATGCTAGAATCAAACGCTGACTTTAAGATGAGAGGGAGGGAGAGGATCGATGCTATTTAAGAGCGGACGCGAAAGCCAGAACGTTGAAGACCGGAGGCGTCAGGGGGGGCGAGGTGGTCTCCTTGGAGGAGGAAGAAGCCTTGGGGTTGGGACCTTATTATTGATCCTCGCCGGGGCCTATTTTGGACTCGATCCCCGCCTGATTCTGGCCGTTCTTGAACCCACAGGAGCGCCTACCAGTGAGATGAGACGGGAGGCTCCAAGGCCCTCAGCGAACGATCAGGAGGCCCAGTTTGTATCTATGGTCCTCCAAGATACCGAAGTGACATTCGGTGATCTCTTTCAGCGCCATGGGCTTCGTTATCAAGACCCAAAGCTGGTCCTTTTCAGTGGTGCGACCCCAACGGCCTGCGGTATGGGGCAATCCGCTATGGGCCCTTTTTATTGCCCGCCTGATCAAAAGGTCTATATCGATCTTCGCTTTTATGATGACCTTAAAAAGCGATTCGGGGCCCCCGGGGATTTTGCTCAAGCTTACGTGGTCGCCCATGAGGTGGGCCATCATGTCCAGAACCTCCTCGGTATCCAAGATAAGGTCCAAGGGATGAAGGCTCGTTTGAGGCCGGTCGAAGCGAATCAACTGTCTGTCAGGATGGAACTACAGGCAGATTGCTTTGCAGGCGTTTGGGCCCACAATGCCCAAAAGGCGCGCGAGGTGCTTGAAGCAGGTGATGTGGAAGAGGGGCTACGAGCCGCGAGCGCCATCGGTGATGATCGTTTGCAACGCCAATCTCAAGGTGTCGTCGTCCCTGAAAGTTTTACGCATGGAACCTCTGCCCAACGGGTAGCCTGGTTCAAAAACGGTCTCACCCAGGGCACCTTAGAGGCTTGTGACCCCTTTGCGGCTGAAAAGCTTTAAGAGGTGATGATCTGCCTGTGGGTATGGTAAAAGAAGACCTCGGAGTAACCATCCCATGAGCGCTATCATGATTCGACCTACCACTCTCAAGATTGACCCCGATACCAGGAAGCGGGAGCAACGCCTCGCTGACGTTCGCCAGCGCAGTGCGCATTGGCTGATGTTGGAAGCCTTCCGTCAGGACGGAATCAAAGCGTGGAATGAATATCAGGCGACAGGCCTTCACCTCACGATGGAGGTTGAGTCGCCGCCTCGATAGATAGCCTCGCGACATCCGTGTCGCTTCGGTTCTATCTATCGTGAGATTCAACCAGCCCACTCAATTGAGTAGACGACGATGAATGAAGAGAAATCGACACACCCTGAAATGCTTTTCCAGTTTCAGGCTCTGTGGCCAAAAGGAATGACGGTCGAGACGGTACAAGACCTAAGCCTTCGGCTGAACGACTTCATCGTTCCGGGCGAGGAAACCATTACCCGCAAGGGTGGAGTAATCCAATGAATAAAGTTTTTGTTCTGAGCAATACACTCAAACCTTTGATGCCTTGCTCGCCATCAAGAGCTCGGCGTCTTTTGAGTGGAGGGAAAGCGGCTGTTTACCGGATGCGCCCCTTCACGATTGTCTTGAAGTATCGCGCCGATGGCGATGTTCAGGATGTTGAATTCAAGATTGACCCAGGCAGTAAGAAGACCGGCATTGCTTTAGTTGCTCTCTTTAAAAGTGGGCGCGAATTAGTCTGGGGCGCAAACCTTCAGCATCGGGGCCAAGCGATTCGACTTGCCCTAGAATCTCGTTGCTCGCTTCGTAGTGGGCGTCGAGGCCGCAAGACTCGTTATCGCAAGGCTCGGTTTCTGAATAGGACCCGGCGTGAGGGATGGCTTCCACCATCACTCGAATCGAGAGTGGGGAATATCCGCACTTGGTATGACCGGCTTTTGAAGTATTCGCCTATTACATCGTCCGAAGTTGAGACTGTCAGGTTCGATATGCAAGTGATGCGTAACCCGAACATTCAGGGCAAGGAATACCAGCAGGGTGAACTTGCTGGATACGAAACACGCGAATACCTGCTCGAAAAGTGGAATCGGTGCTGTGCTTACTGCGGTGCCTCTGGTGTCCCGCTTCAGGTCGAGCACATCAAGCCTCGTGCCCTCGGTGGGTCCAACTCAGTCACGAATCTGACTCTGGCCTGTGAGCCATGTAATCGCAAGAAGGGGGCAAAGCCTGTTGAGGATTTCCTCAAAGGTAAGCCCGAGGTCCTGAAACGTTTACTGGCTCACGCCAAGCACCCTCTCAAGGATGCGGCGGCGGTCAACGCTACTCGGTATGCGACGGGGAACGCTGTGAAGTCTGTGGGCCTTCCTACTGGCTTCTGGTCAGGGGGTCGCACCAAGAAGAACCGGGTATCTCAGGGCTATGAAAAAGATCACTTCATAGACGCCGCTTGCGTTGGCGTCACGGGTGAATCTGTCTTTATCCCTAATGGCTTCCTTCCCTTGAGTATCAAGGCAACAGGCCGAGGTACCAGACAAGTAGTGCGGACTGATCGATATGGCTTCCCGCGAGGTGCTGCCGGTCGCGTTAAACGAATTCACGGATTCCAGACGGGAGACCTTGTTCGCTTGGTTCAGCCTTCTGGCAAATATGCAGGTGAATATGTTGGGCGTCTTGCTGGCATTCGTGCTGATGGTCGTTTCGACATCAAGACCGAAAGCGTGAAGGTCACTTCAAGCAATCGGAATTTTCAACTTATCCAACGAGGTGATGGATATGACTACTCAAATTCGTGAGCAGACTGAATCCCACCGGCGGCGACAATCAATTCAGAGCCGCTCTGCTCATGCTCCGCAACTGCGCGGCGGGGTCGTAGGCATCCTTGCCTCCTTCGAGGCCGATACCTGGCTCTCTCAGCTTGAATCTGGGATCGACGCGGAACCGCCCGGATGCCACGTTTAATCTGGTCCCTCAGGCGTTGATCGATGTTCAGCGCCTCGACCGATTCCCTGGCTGATCGACTTTAGCGACACCGGTGATATTGCGTTGTACCGCTTTGACGGAGAAATGGCGGTAACCTCTGGGGTTCATCACCAAATCGGAGAGTCATAGAGAGAGGATGTCGAGTACCGGATGCATATCTCGGCCATCAATCGCATGATCGGCACGTTCCCTGACGATGGGCTTTGCATCGAAAGCTATGGATATGCCTGCAACGGCCATCATTCGAAGGTCATTGGCGCCATCGCCGATGGCGACGGTTTGGGTCATGGGCGTGTTCGTTTCTTTAGCCCATGCCATCAAGGTTTGAGCTTTGGCTTCAGCATCCACGATCTCCCCCTGAAGGTGTCCTGTGAGTTCACCCTTGATGATCTCCAGTCGGTTAGCCTTCCAAAAATCAAGCTGAAGGGCTTCTGCAAGGGGATCTAGAATCTCGTGAAAGCCTCCAGAGACGACCCCAATATAGCCCTCTGCCCCCTTAACGCGGGCAATGAGTTCTTGAACGCCGAAGGTCACCGTGATCTCTTTTTGAACCTCTTCAAACACCGACACCTGAAGCCCTTTCAAGGTCATTACGCGCTGACGAAGGCTTTCTGCAAAATCCATCTCCCCCCGCATGGCCCGATCGGTGATGGCGGCGACCTCTAAAAGCGAGCCGGCCTTGGCGGCAAGAAGTTCTATCACCTCATTTTCAATCAGGGTGGAGTCGACATCGAGGACGACCAGATAGGGCTTTCGTTCTAATTCCATGGATTTGGGAGGGAAGGGCTCTAGGGGTGGTCAGATACCCGCCCCGTGGATGAAAAGTTCCTGGCGAACCTGGGCTTGGCTGATGTTGCTATCGGGGGGAACGCTCCTGGTGAGCCAGACGTTGCCGCCTATCGTTGATCCTTTGCCGATGGTAATCCGGCCGAGAAGGGTGGCGCCTGCGTAAATGACGACATCATCCTCAACGATCGGATGGCGAGCATGGCCCTTAATCAACATCCCGTTTTCATCGGTCGGGAAGCGTTTAGCCCCGAGGGTCACCGCTTGGTAGAGGCGGACCCTTTCGCCGATGATGGTGGTTTCCCCAATGACAACCCCGGTGCCATGATCAATGAAAAAGCTCGGGCCAATGTGTGCGCCTGGGTGAATATCGATCCCGGTCTTGGAATGCGCAATTTCGGCAATCATCCGAGCGATGAGTGGGAGCTCCAGGCGATAGAGTTCATGGGCAAGCCGATGATTGATGATCGCAGCGATACCGGGGTAGCAGACCAGCACCTCATCCACACTCCTTGCGGCAGGATCTCCTTCAAACGCCGCGAGGAGGTCATGATCGAGGACCTTCCTGATCGTTGGTAGGGTTTTGATGAAGGCTTGAACCTTGGTGAGCGAGGCCTCATGGAGCGTGTCCCAGGCCGGGGTCATATGGCCTTTTTGCTCTTCGGCAAACCGCAATTCCCGATGAATCTGGCCGACCAAAAGACGCAGCTTGGCATCGAGGGTGTGACCCACGTAATAGTCGATGCCTTCATCGGTTTGCTCCCCGGTTCCAAGGCGGTTCGGAAAAAGGACGGTGGCAAGACCTTCCACAATGTCATTGAGGACAGCCCGTGATGGGAGTTTAGGGGGATGTCTTTCGCGCTGACGATCGGCCAGCGATCGGTCCCGCATGCTGCGGAGCTCGCTAACGATGGGTGCGAGATTCAATGAAGATGGATCAAAGGGCATGGCGCGAAATTTTAGTCAGTCGCTCTAAGAGAATTCCTGGCCTTAAAGGGCCAAGCCTTGTGCATCAAAAAGGCCATCAAAGAGGGCCGTACTGAGATAGCGTTCGCCAGAATCTGGGAGGACGACGACGATGGTCTTGCCTTCATGTTCTGGGCGTTTAGCTAAGCGGAGTGCTGCAGCTGCTGCGGCGCCACAGGAAATACCGCAGAGAATGCCTTCTTCACGGGCCAGGCGGCGAGCAGTCTCAATGGCCTCTTCGTTGCTGACCTGTTCAATGAGATCGACCAGATCAAGATCAAGGTTATCTGGAACAAACCCGGCGCCTATCCCCTGAATCTTGTGGGGGGCTGGCTTTAGTGCCTCACCCGCTCTTTTTTGGGTGAGAATGGGGCTTGCAACGGGTTCTACAGCGACCGAGATAATCGCCTTACCCCGGGTTTTTTTGAGGTAGCGGGTGACCCCGGTGATGGTCCCGCCGGTGCCAACGCCTGCGACAAAAATGTCCACAGCCCCTTGGGTGTCTTCCCAGATTTCAGGGCCGGTGGTGGTTTCGTGGATTTTTGGATTCGCGGGGTTCTTGAACTGCTGCAAGAGGACATAGCGATCGGGGTTTGAGGCTGCGATTTCTTCAGCCTTGGCAATCGCTCCCGGCATCCCTTTGGCGCCCTCGGTCAGGATCAGTTTGGCGCCATAGGCGACTAGGAGCTTTCGCCGCTCGATGCTCATGGTTTCAGGCATCGTGAGGGTTAAGGGAATACCACGGGCGGCAGCGACAAAGGCGAGAGCAATCCCGGTATTGCCGCTCGTGGGTTCAACCATTTCCTTCCCTGGCCCTAAAAGACCCCGTTCTTCAGCATCCCAAACCATCGCCGAGCCGATGCGGCATTTGACCGAGTACGCAGGATTTCGGCCTTCAATTTTGGCCAGAACGGTGGCTTTAGCCCCATCGGTAATCCGGTTCAGGCGGACCAGAGGGGTATGGCCGATCGAGCGGGAATTATCTTCATACCAATGTGACATAAGACTCTCCAAGTCAATTAGAGGGTGATTCTGATCCTGAGTGAATCACAATCATAATAGAAACTTCAGCAGGAGGATCAAGGTCCCCCCTTAGGAGGAGTCATCTTAACAGGACCTTGAGGCGCCTTGAAAAATGACCGCTAGAAAATCGAGGGCTTTTAAAGGGATGCGGGTGGCGATGGCGATGCTTCGCCTTCGAGGGCTAAAAGGAGGTCGTTACGCGTAATTTCGCCAAGCAATCGCTGATCAGGTCCCGTCACAGGAAGGATCCTAGCCCCCGATTCAACGAAAATGACTAAGGCATCTGCAAGCGAAGCATTGACCCTCAAAAAAGCACGTGAGGGCGCCAAGAGTTCTTCGACGAGGGCGTTTTCAAAGGGCTCATCGGTGGTTGAGTCTGACCGGAGTTGATCGAGGGACAGATGACCCTGATAGCCGCCCTGATCATCAATCACCCAGAGCTGGTCGGCGGTGGTTCTGAGGAAGGCCTGGCCTGCGGCCTCGATGCTGGCTTTGGCGGCTATCACGTGGCTTGGAGCGGCCATGATATCGCCAATATGAAGGAGATGATGCGCACGTCTCCGCTGGTCATGGCGACCCATGGTTTGACTGTAGATCGATTTAGGGTGCAAGGCGCCACTGATGGTTCTGGCGGTCATGGCCACCAAAATCAAAGGGAGCAGCAGGTTGGCATCGAGGGTCATTTCGAAAACCATCAAAATGGCCATGACGGGAGCATGGGTTGTCCCAGCGAGAAAGGCGCCCATGCCTAAGGCGGCGAAAATCACCGGATCGATGGTGAGGCTGGGGATGAGGAGATGGGCTGCGACGGCTGAAAGCCAGCCTGTGGCGGCGCCAATGAGGAGACTCGGGGTGAAAACCCCACCAATGGTGCCGCTCCCCACCGCCAAGGTGGTCGCTAATATCTTGAAGAGGAGGATGCTCGCCACAAACGATAGGGTGAGAGGATCATTCAAGAGGGCTTCAACGACCGCATGACCATTGCCCCAGACTTCAGGGGTACTCATGGAGATCCACCCAACGAAAAGCCCGCCAAGTCCGATACTCAAGGGGGCGGTAGCCTTAAACGCTGGAATAGTTTTCTCGACCCATCGAGTAGCAGCAAGAAGAGGGGCGCAAGGATCCCTAGAAGGATCCCAAGGCAGATAATCGGAAGCACGTCGATGTCGACCGGAGCCGAAAAATCAGAGGCAGAAAAGATCGGCTTCATCCCGATCCAGTGACGGACGACCAAGGTGGCGGTCACGGCCGAAACGATCAGGGGCCCCAAGGCTTCAATCGCGAGCGTCTGCAGCACAATTTCAGCGATGAAGAGGGCGCCTGCCAATGGGGTGTTGTAAGCCGATGCAAGGCCAGCTGCCCCGCCGCAGGCGACGAGAAGGCGGAGACGAGGGCGCGAGACTTTAAAAAACTGCCCCACCTCCGAGGCTAACATGGCGGCCAATTGCACCATGCCTCCCTCCCGGCCGATGGAGGCGCCTGAACTGATCGAGAGTAACGACGATAAAAGACGCGGCAGGGTGGTTTTAGCAGAAATGACCCCATCACCGAGGGAGATCGACTCTAAATAATCCCTCGGTTTTTGACCTTTAGCGATGCGGTGCCCGAGGCTCAGGGCGATGCCAGCGAGAACACCCCCCAAGGTCGGTATCAGGAGGCGCATCTCAGGGCTTAAGGATTCAGCGATTAAGATCAAATCATTGGTTGATTGGCCAGTCAATAGCTCTTTGAGGCCCATATTCAGCCATCGAAAGCCCGCCGAGGATAAGCCCCCAAGAAGACCAATGAAGAGGGCCCATCCCAGCATGGCATGGGTCGGGTGGAAGGCTCTTCCAAATTGAACGCGGAGCCTTAGGAGCCAATGAGTCACCGAAATACCTTTTAGATCCTGATGAGCGTTGAAACTGTTCAGGAAGATTATCCGGTATTGCGCATTCCTGCGGCAATGGCATTGATGCTCCGAAGCAGTGGCTTCAGCCACGGGCTGGCCGAAGGGTTGTCTGGCGATGATTCACGGGCCTTTTTGATCAGAGCGACTTGGAGATGGTTGAGAGGACCCAAATAGGCATCGCGGCGAGCCAGCGAGGCAAGAAGGGCAGGATTTTCAGCAACCAGCTCTTTGATCTCGGCAATCGACAAAATGGCCTCTTTGCTCCTTTCATGTTCATCCCGAATGATCGACCAGATGGTCTTGCCGGCGATGGGGTCCACACACAGATGGGCGTACTCCGAGGCGATGGTCATATCCGACTTTCTAAGGGCCATCTGGGCATTGCTTAAAAGGTTCCTGAAAAAAGGCCACTCTTGATACATGGTCTGCAGAGTCTGAAGCCGATGGGGTTGGCCATTGGACCAAGTGTTGAGACTTTGTCCGATCCCAAACCATGCGGGGAAGGTTTGACGGGACTGCGCCCAGGCAAAGACCCAGGCGATGGCACGGACCGAATATTTGGAGCGGTCTTGTTTTTTTCGATGTGAAGGACG
>Ga0194060_10003002_pt1 | contig 11977 bp, 11 predicted proteins | sample SepL225m_MetaG_FD_163427 | JGI IMG/M metagenome (GOLD analysis project Ga0194060, IMG submission 163427) | Anoxic zone freshwater microbial communities from boreal shield lake in IISD Experimental Lakes Area, Ontario, Canada - Sep2016-L222-5m | ecosystem: Environmental > Aquatic > Freshwater >... | reverse complement strand
GGTACCTACATTCACGGCATATTTGACAATGATCTTTTCCGGGAGACCTACCTGAACCGCATCCGCCTCGAAAAGGGGATGCCGCTTCAGCAGGGGAGCCGGAACCAATCTCCTGACGACCCGTTTGACAGATTGGCCAGGCAGCTTGAGCAGCACCTTGATATGCCGCTTCTCCTTGAGATTTGTGGGATCGGCAGTGCTAACAGTTGACCCGGTTATCATCACACTGGCGCTGCTGCTCGATCTGACCATCGGCGATCCCCGCTGGCTGCCGCATCCGGTCACTCTGATGGGGCGTCTTATCAATCTCCTCGATGACCGCTTGAGACGCCGCTGGCTTGATCTGCGTCTTGCAGGCGTACTGCTGCTGGTGACAACTGTCGGCGTCTCGGCAGGGGTTGCATGGCTGTTTTTAAAGGCTCTTTCTCATCTGCATCCGTTGGCCGGTTTTATCGGTGCCGTCATCATCTCATCCACCTGCCTCGCCGCACGCTCGCTGCATAAAGAGTCAGCCAGGGTGGCAACGGCTCTGGCATCAGGTGATATAGAGTCAGCCAGGTGCTATCTCTCATGGATTGTCGGGCGTGACACTGATCAGCTCGAGGAGCCGGAAATCTGGCGAGCCCTTCTGGAAACGGTCGCGGAGAATACCTCGGACGGCATTATCGCACCGCTCTTCTGGCTTACGCTTGGCGGACCGGTTGCCGCTATCTCCTATAAAGCTGTCAGTACGCTAGACTCAATGGTAGGTTACAGAAATGAGCGTTATCTCCTGTTTGGCTGGGCATCGGCCAGGATGGACGATCTGCTGAACTTCATCCCTGCCCGCCTGACCGCACTGTTGCTAATAATCTCTGCGGCACTCTCCGGACACTCCGCAACCGGTGCGCTCCGGATCACTCTGCGCGACAGGCTCAAACACCCATCTCCAAACAGCGGCCATCCTGAAGCTGCGGCGGCCGGGGCTTTGGGCGTTCGCTTTGGGGGGGCGGCAAGTTACAACGGGATTTCGTCCATGAAAGAATATATCGGCAATGCGCGTTTGCCGCTTGATGCAGATAGTTACAGCGGTATGATCCAACTGATGTACATCTCAACAATTCTGATGGGTGCCGTCTGCATAACGGCAACCCTTCTCTCTGGAGGATCCTGTGTCACATTTAAATGATCATGGCGGCAACATATTCACTGTAGCCCGTACACTGGGTGTATCTCCCGACTCAATCACAGATTTTTCCGCCAGCATAAATCCGCTCGGCATCTCTCAAACTGTCAGAGAATCTTTGATCAGCGCTATCGACACCCTGGTGCATTACCCTGACAGCAGCCACCTTGAGCTGAAGCGGGCACTGGCCGAACACCACAATCTGGCACCTGTAAATTTTGCTATTGCCAATGGATCAACCGAGTTAATCTACAATCTCCCCGCCATGCTTTCCGGCAAAAAAGCGCTGATAGTATCACCCTCTTTCAGTGAATATGGCCAGGCACTAAGCCAGTACGACTGGGAGATTCAACACTTTATCCTATCGCCAGCCAGTAACTTTGCCATCGATACCGACAGGTTGGCAGTAAAACTGGCCGAAGGGATCAATGCGCTATTCCTCTGTAACCCCGGCAACCCAAACGGAACTCTCTACCCCCGGCGGGTGATTGAAAAAATCTACGGACTCTGCGTTGAGGCCGGCACATTTCTGGTGCTGGATGAAGCCTTCATGGATTTCTGCGAGGAAGCCTCCGCCAAACATTTTATCGTGCATGCCGACCACGCAATAGTATTCCGCTCCATGACCAAGTTTTTCGGTATCCCCGGCTTGCGTCTCGGCTACTCAGTCAGCAATGCCGCTCTCGCCAAACGTATGGATTCCCTGGGAGGCCCATGGAGCGTGAACAGTCTGGCTCTGGCCGCCGGAGTCGCCGCTTTTGAAGATATTGAGCATAACCGGCAGACAGTCAAGTATGTGCGTCAGGAAAAGCGATGCCTTATTGAGAAGCTCGAAGAGTTCCGACAGTTCAGGGTTTACCCATCCGCTGCAAATTTTCTGCTTGTGGAAATTAAAGATGGTACGAGTGCGAGAAGGCTTAAAGATCAACTGCTGGCACACCACCGTATACTAATACGCAACTGCTCGGATTTCAGGGGATTATCAGCTTCTTTTTTCCGTATAGCGGTGCGAACCAGCGAGGAGAACCAGCTACTGCTGGACTGTTTGCGGGATATTATGAAGTGATGCTGACATAAAAAAAGGGGCGGTCGTTATAAGACCACCCCTCTTGTTTGTTCATTCTCTCCACCCTGTCGTCGGCATAAAGAACCTCCGGCGTGTTCCCTAACGATGGAAATCAGTATGCTGTTTCAGGCAATTCCCGCGTATTGAGGGCAGCACACCACAGCAGGGAGCGACTTCCTTTTTGTATAGCATTCCGCCCGGGCGTTACAACCGTCGGGCAGGGCAGAGAGAACGATGCGTTGAACAACTATACTGCAAACGGCCTTAAATTGAGTTTATTTGACTTCGTAGGTTGGGTTAGCAGCCTCATCGCGTAACCCAACAGCCTTGATTGTTTTCAGCATGGTCATGTTGGGTTACGGCATACACCCGCCTAACCCAACCTACAAAAAGCTCAATTACTGACCTTGTGCAGTATATTACTTAACAGAATATTGCACTGACCGCCCGAGACAAGAATAATTAACTTCGCGCGTCACCATGCGGGATATTTTACCAGTTGCCATGTTAATCTTTCTTACAAAAATAACCACTTTATTATTGTTCATATAGTTATAAGTCCCAACTATAGCCTCAGTTTGTGCATACTCATCTTTTTTGATCTCATTCACGTTTCGCGTTAGCACAACCAGTCCATTCTGAGACAGTTTGAAGAATTTAGCGAATTCTGCTTGTATGATCTTGTAGCAGCAAACATTATTAAGGCTACCCCGCATCAGTTCCCCCATCAACAGACCGGACTGGTTTGGAATAAGCGTAATAAGATCGGCGAAGTCAGTAACGAGTACTGTCCGGGGGTTCATCTCATCGCGTGCCAGGCAGGTCGATTTTGCCTCCTTACTGTCTGGCACTAATGCAGCGCAGTCAGAACAAGTGTCTACGCAGAGTTCAGCGGCTATATCCTGGAACAGTACTTTCAGGTCAGTTGAATCAAGCAGGATCGGTAGCGACTTGTTGTAGCAGGCTCCGAACTTATCCGTCTGGTAGGTTACGCAACCGGACAACGTCTGTATGCAAAAGATAATGGCCACTAAGGTACTGGATATCCGCATCACCAATAATTCCTGCTTTCAGTAGTCGTTTTCATCCAAAATTTATTCCCATGAACTCGGTTCATCTCAGCGTTGAATTGGTGTCCCCGATAATCCTCATTGGCTTCAGGCTGTCCTCATTGAACAGCAGGGCGTCTGTGAACCAGTTTACCGGCATATGTACCTGCGCCGATGACGCGACCAAACCGGTATTGATGTCGATCACACGAGCGTTGACTATCACATGGTCGTTTGCCACCGAATAAGTGCCGGTTACGATGCCACCAATCTTGTACATGTCCTTGATTTTTTTGATGTCACGGCTCAGGGAAAATTCGCCGGCTTCATTGATGATAACATCCTTGACCAGTCTGACTTCGAACACCTTCCATTTACGCACCTGCAGTTCATGAATGACATTTTCCGCTACCAGTCGCCCAAAACCGGTTGTTTCCGAAAGTCGGTTAAGATTGGTAAAACTTGTCACAATGAAGGTGTTTTCAAGGCTCTTACGATCTGCGTTTCGTTCGATCTGATCAGCCATGAAAATCATTTGAGCGTTGAACCGACCAGGTGTGGTCTGGCTGAGTTGAACATCAAGAGGTTCATCAACGATATAACGCTGATTTGAATGAAGCTGCTCCAGATTATATCTATTGCCGGGATTAGTTGCTGAGTTCATGCACCCTGCAATGCAAAGGGCAAGGGACATGACACTGAGAACGATAACGGGTCTGGTGCAAATAAAAAATCTCATCTCATCCCTCCATTTTTAGCTCTTTCAGCGTATTCAGTCGGCATGAGTATACGTTCAATCCGATTTGATTCATATTCTCTCTGTTTTGTTCTATATGACACAGGATAATCACGCTCAGTCATTGGACACCAAGAGTCCCAGGCGATGTTATAGGTGTCGCGAAAACAGAAATTGTCGTTAGTACATGGTGTGAATACCCTGCTTTGGACTCCGTTGTCTATCACCAGCGGCTTTGCACATCCAGGAATACTGCCCAGCAAAATGACTAAAAATAACAGTCTGATCATCACATCCCCCTATCACTAAAATACACCCTGTTGGTAAACAGGCCGTGAATACTTTCACATACAGCCCACGTTGTCAAACAATAATACTAATCGCTTATTATTTTATTGAGTATGTGTCAGCGCTGTCCGGTTAGGTTTTTGCTTACTCCGAAATAGTTTGCCAAAAAGCATCAGAATCGAGTTTTTAGGCGCCCCCTCCTTAAAAACAGGCGGGGAGCTAAATGCAAAAACCTTGATAATTACTGGCCAATCGTTACATAGTTTGCTATATAACGGCACGGTTAGTGCTGTTGTAACAGGCTGTAAAATAGCTGATTTGCTAAGCTGTCTTTGCCAGATCAAAAACAGATGAAACTTATTTTGGAGGCTCATCAAATGAAAAATGCATTTAAGGTTATTACAGCTCTGTTCTGCCTGCTTTGTCTGGCTGCTCCGGTGCTTGCCGGGGAGGTTACTCTCTCCGTTGCCGCCAACCTTAAAGAGATCATCAACGAACTCTCCGACAGCTTTGCCAAAACTCATCCCGGCGTAAAGTTCCTCAAGAACTACGGCGCTTCCGGAGCGCTGGCCAGGCAGATAGAGAGCGGCGCTCCATCTGACATATTCATAACAGCCAACCTGGAGTGGATGGATTATGCCAGGAATAAGAAGCTGGTCGATACCGGCAGCATCTCTACATTTACCTATAACTCCCTGGTTTTTGCCGGTGCAGCAGGCAAGGCATCATCAATGCAGGATCTGCTGAAGCTGGAGCGGATTGCCATCGGCAGTCCCAAAAGTGTACCGGCCGGAGAATATGCCACAGAGGCATTCAGAAAAGCTGGTATTGATAAACAGTTGGAAAAGAAGCTGATTATGGCCAAAGACGTGCGCGAATGCCTTATGTATGCCGAGCGGGGCGAAGTCGATGGGGCTTTTGTGTATAAAACAGACGCACTTCTGGCCAAGCAGGCAAAGATTCTCTTCGTAGTCCCGCAAGAGCTTTATTCCCGCGTGACCTACCCGATGGCTCTGACAGTTGCCGGCGCAAAAAACAGGTGGGCTGCCGAGTTTTTTTCTTACCTGCATGGGGATGAGGCTAAGTCTCTTCTGACGAAATACGGATTCGTGTCGCGATAAAAGTATTGAGCAGAACTATTTCGCCATCCTCTTCAGAAGCGCTTCCAGCTTCCGCAGCTCCTCGCCATAACCTGACCAGTTCCCCTGACGCTGCAGGGTGATCGCCTTATCGTAGACCCCCATCGCCTCCTTCGCCAGCGCCGATGGTGTTGCCTGCGAATCCGCAGTTGTGGCCGTCTCGGCGGTGGTGGTGGAGCCGCTTTTTTTGCCCCCGAAGAGTCGTTGCAACGCCAGCTCAAGATTCTCCTCCATCACAACCTGATCGCCAAAGGCGACTATCACCCTTTTCAGTTCAGGGAGCCCCGCCTTGTCCGCCGCAAGAAAGAGCGGCTGAACGTAGAGGAGCGATTTTTCGATCGGAATAACCAGCATACTGCCGTGGATAACCTCCGAGCCACGCTGGTTCCAGAGTGTCAACTGCTGGGATATGAACGAATCCTGGTTGATGCGGGCCTCGATCTGTTTAGGTCCGTAGATCAGCCGGTCACGCGGGAAGGTATAGGCGCGGATTTTGCCGTAATTCGGCTCATCGCAGCGAGCGGTCAGCCAGGCGGAGAGGTTGTCCCGCTTTGACGGCGTAAAGGGGAGCAGCAGGATGTACTCCTCAACCTTCTCCCCCGGCAGCTTCATAATCGTATAGTACGGCTCCATCGGTTTATCCCCGAGGGATGGCACCTGCCAGAGGTTCTCCTTGTTGTAGAACACCTTCGGATCATCCATATGGTAGGCAGCAAACATCGCCGCCTGAAGCTGCAGGAACTGGTGCGGATACCGGACATGCCTGCGCAGATCCGGCGGCATCTCGGCAAGCGGCTTGAAGAGTCCGGGGAACATCCGGGTGTAGACCTTGACCAGCACATCAGCCGGATCGCTGACGTAGAAACTGACCGAGCCGTCGTAGGCGTCCAGAACCGCCTTGACGGAATTTCTCATGTAGTTGATGCCCCCTTTGATCGGCTTTGAACATGGCAGTCGATCCGAATAGGTGTAGGCGTCGATGATCCATTTAAGCCCCCCCTTTTCGTCCACCACCATGTAGGGATCGCCGTCAAAACGAAGGAATGGGGCGATCGCTCTGACCCGCTCGTTGATGTTGCGGTTATAGATGACACGGCTCTCGGGGGTGATGTCCGAGGAGAGGAGGATTTTTTCCGTCTTGAATCTGGCGGCAAAGATCGCTTTTTTGAGGAGCGAGTCAACCGGCACACCACCTTTTCCGGCGTAGGTCGTGTTGATATTGCCGGTCGCGGTCGGATAGCTGAACTCCGGAACCTTTGTTTTTACAACAACATAGTCATTCGAGAGTTCGCCGAAATAGATTTCGGGCCGTGTCACCTTGATGTCAGCCAGACTTACCGGGGGGATATCCTTGACGAAAAACTCCGGCAGCCCCTCTTTGCTGATGCGGCTGACCGGACCAAAGGTTATGCCGTTGCCGTGGGTGAATATCAGCCGCTCGTTGATCCAGTTTTTGCTCGGAAGATCAGTGTAGGAGAGCTCACGCGGCGAAAGCATGACCTGGGTGTACTGGCCGTTTACCTTGTAGCGGTCATTATCGACATCGAAAAATTTGTAGTAGGTTCTGATCTGCTGCAACTGGCTGTAGGTTTTGAGTAGCGGAGCGTGATCCCAGAGCCGAATGTTTTTGATTGTGGCGTCATTGTTGGCTATGTCGGCGGCGGAGAGTTTTGAATCGACATCAAACGGCACGGTTTCAATCTTTTCCAGGTCGTAGCCGAAACGGGTAAGCTTAATGTTGTTGACTATATAGGGGGTTTCAAGAGCCAGTTCGTTGGGGGCGACCTTAAACTTCTGGAGTACCCCCGGATAGAGGCTGATGCCGATGACATACAGCGCAACCACTATGACCGGCGGTAATAGCATGAGACGCCACGCCCCCTTCCATATCCCGGCAGCCAGCGCCACCCCCGCCAGCGGGGTCAGGAAGGTGAGCGCCCTGTACGTCAGAAGGCGTGAGTTGACGTCGGCGTATCCCGCGCCATAAAACGCCCCGTTATGAGAAAAGAGGAGCCTGAAACCATCCAGATAGAAACCGGCGGCGACCACGAGGGAGAAGAGCCCGACCAGTATCGCCAGATGCCTGCGAACCTTTTCATCTATTGTCGCACCTCTCTCAGTCAGCACAATTCCGCCACGGACAAAGTAAACTGCCCCGACAACGACAGCAGCAGCCATCAGCGAGAAACTGACGAACCCTTTACATACCTCGATAAATGGGAGGGTGAAGAGATAGAAACCGATGTCTTTCCCTATCACCGGATCAAGTGTGCCGACCTCCACCCGGTTAATGAAGAGGAGTGCCTCGTCCCACACTGTCGCGCCCCAGTTCCCTGCAAAAAGCGCCAGAAGGAGAGCCACAAGGATTGAGAGCGGCTTTACAAGGCGAATCGCCTCGTCTATAGGGATACGGAAGCTGGCTCCCCCGACGGTAAAAAATGCAGAGCGGCGGAAATTCCCCCTGTTGGCAACGATAAGATTTATCGCAATAACCAGAACCATAAACAGCCCAAAGAAGAGCGCCACAAAAGTTTTGGCGTACATGGTGGTAGTAAAAACCGACGAAAATCCGGTTTCGACAAAAAAGAGCCAATCGGTGTAGAGAGCAAGAAGAGATGAAGCGAACGGCAGTATCACCATTGCGATAACCAGAATAAGAATGAACCTGTTTTTAAGCATTGTTGCTCCTTTGCAGTTCACAGTTGTCATCTGCGCTTATCAATTGACACGTGATATGGTATTACATATACTACCACTTATGAAACCCAATATCGTACTTGATACAAATGTTCTTGTCTCAGCACTCAAATCATCGCGTGGCGCATCGTTTCGCCTGCTCTCCATGGTGGAGCTTACCCTTTTCACTCTGCATATTTCAACCACTCTCGTTACAGAATACGAGTCGATTCTAAAACGTGGGCTTACATCGCTATTACCTGAACATATTGATAATGTGATAGATTTTATCTGTTCAAGAGCAGTGCACAACAAAATTTTCTATCTTTGGCGGCCGGCGCTGAAAGACCCTGGTGATGATTTTGTGCTGGAACTCGCAGTCAAGGCAGATGCGATCATTATTACCTGGAACATTGCCGATTTTAAAAATGCCAAGCGGTTTGGGGTTCCCGTGATGACCCCGCGTGACTTTCTCATATTCCTGGAGGTAAAACCATGAGCGCAATCAGTGTACGTCTCCCCGATTCTCTCCACAACATGGCTCGCGAAATTGCCGGTGAGGATCATATTTCCCTCAATCAGTTCATCGCTTCAGCAGTAGCCGAGAAAATATCGGCGCTGACTACCGAATCTTACCTTGCCGAGCGTGCTGCCAGAGGTTCTGTAGATAAGTTCCGCGCAGCTCTGGCTAAAGTACCTGCTGACGAACCGGAAGAGTTTGATCGGTTGTGATTTCTGCTGCTCCGTTCCGCACTCGCCTCACCATCTCCACCGCCGCCAGCTCCACTTCCGGCGTAAGCCCCTCCCCGCCATTGATACGGGAAGAGGTTATCTGTTGACAAACTTCACCTCAAGCAAGTGGGTTGAGCAGGAGATGCAGGGGTCGTAGGCTCTTGCAAGCATTTCAAGGGCCAGGGTGATCTCTTCGTCGCTCCGGTCAACTATCTCCGGCACAAGTTTCGCCATATCATCCTCGATGTTCTGCAGGTTCTGCCCTGTCGGGATGATACAGTTGGCGGAGGTTATTATTCCGCCTTCGTCCACTTCGTAGTGGTGGAACAGCATCCCACGCGGTGCCTCCACGCAGCCGACGCCGCTTCCGGCGCGAACAGGAATCGCCCCCTTTTCGTTGAGACCACCGAGAACAACCTCCCGCTGTTCCAGACCGTTCGCCATGAAATGCTCCAGAATTCCTATCGCCTCCTCCGTGCAGTGGACACACTCAACCAGTTGGGCTGCCGTATTCATGTAGGGGTTGCAGCAGAGCGGTGTCAGCCCGATGGATGCAGCAAGTGCTTTCGCCTTTGGGTGGAGTTTGCCGGAGTTTAAGTTAAACCTGGCCAGAGCACCGACCAAATAGGAACTGCGGCTTAAGCGGGTATGTTTTGCGGAGGAGTGCGGGACAACAAATTCGTTGGTGATAGAGCGATACTCCCCCTTCGGCTTTCGTACACCATCTGTGGAGCCGATATCACCTGTCAGCATCGGATACTCATCGGAATCGCCGACCAGGGCAACATACTCGGTTTCTCGTTCGAAGTCAGGGAACTTGAGTGATGAGAGTAATTCCACAGTGGGGGGGAGTTCTTCTCTGATCGATGTCAGCAGGGCATGCATCCCGGCCAGCTCCTTCTGCTTCGGGAGCATGGTGAATCCGCCGACTACGCAGGAGATAGGATGGACATGACGCCCGACCAGAATATCACAGGCGTCGTTGCAGCACTTTTTCATCCTGAGTGCCCGCCGGACAGCATCGGAGTGATCCTTCATCAGCCCCATGAAGCTCTTCACCCCGACGAGGTCAGGCGCGGCAAGCAGGTAGATGTGGAGGATATGGCTGTCCAGGTTTTCAAGGTGCAGAAGGAGTCTCCGCAAGAGGAGCGTCTGTGCGCTCGGTTTAAAACCGATCGCCTCCTCCGCCGCCTGGATGGAGGCCAGGCTGTGCCCGCAGGCGCAGATGCCGCAGATGCGGGAGGTGATATGCTGGGCCTCGAAAATGGAACGTCCGACGAGGAGCGCCTCAAAAAAACGAGGTGCTTCGACAACTTTAAGCTGGCAGCTCTTCAGAACCCCTTCACGCATGTCAATGACGATATGCCCATGCCCTTCGACACGGGTTATGAATTCAACATTTATCGAGAGATTTCTACCCGCCATCGTCACCCTCCAGCCTCAGCCGCCCTCACTGTTTGTGGTACGCAGAAATACTACGTTCAGCGTTGAAGAGTATAGTCGATAAACCTGAGTTCTGCAAATTTCACCAGGGTGGCACTAATAACGTGTGATGCAGGGGGTATTGAAACGCCAGGGTAAATTGTCAGTATATTTGCAGGTTGCGTTGAACAGACTTACCGTGAAACGCAACAGGTTCTCGTGGTTCTCGTTACCAAGCTCCGCTTGGTAACGCACCGGCAGTGCAAGCTCCTGCTTGCAGAATCCGAATACGCCAAGCTGGAGCTTGACGTACCATTGCGTTACACAGCGGGAGCTGTGTAACGAGGGGCGGGAGCTGTGTAACGAGGGGCGGGAGCTGTGTAACAAGTAGTAACGCGACCTGCCCGCTAGTTACAGTAAGTTTTCTTCGGTTTGTCATCCTTAGCCTCTCCGGTTTTTTGCGGCTGTTGCTCCGTATTATCCTTATCCTTATCCTTTTCCTTATCTTTCGCTTTGTCACTGCTCCCGCTATCACGCTCAGTTGGAGGTGGAGGTGGAGGCGGAGAATCTTCCTTTTTTGCCACAGCGACAAGAGTTAGACCGGTTGGTGTAACCGGTGCAGTTTCAAACAGTGTCATATCTTTTACTATCTGGGTTGTACTCTGACCAAGTTCCTTTTTATCGTTTGTTGTCATGGCAGGAAGAACTGCGCTGCAGCCGGGGGTAGAGGGTGTTGACACACAGGTGGCGAGTGTCGGCAGAACCGCACTGCAGCCGGGTGTTGTCGGTGCTGTTGTACAGGCTGACACCGTCGGCAGTACCGATGAGCAGCCTGGTGTTGCCGGTGCGGTTGTGCAGGTAGCGACCGTAGGCAGAACCGCACTACAGCCTGGTGTTGTCGGTGCCGTTGTGCATGCTGACACCGTCGGCAGTACGGATGAGCAGCCTGGTGTTGCCGGTGCGGTAGTGCAGGTGGCGACCGTAGGCATAACCGCACTGCAGCCGGCTGTTGATGGTGCAGTTGTGCAGACTGACACCGTCGGCAGTACGGATGAGCAGCCTGGTGTTGCCGGTGCGGTAGTGCAGGTGGCGACCGTCGGCATAACCGCACTGCAGCCGGCTGTTGACGGTGCAGTTGTGCAGGTGGCCACGGTTGGCAGTACAACCGTGCAGCCCGGCGCTGTCGGCGTTGCTGAGCAGGTTGAAATGCTCGGCAGTACGCTGTTGCAGCCGGAAAGCGACGGGCTTGCAGTACATTGACTCAAGGTGGGAGGAGTTGTAGCAGGTGGTGTTGGTTCAGGCGTCGGTTCAGGTGTCGGAGTTGGTGTTGGTTCAGGAGTTGGTGTCGGTTCAGGAGTTGGAGTTGGTGTAGGTGTAGGCGAATTCAGATTGGCGGTTTTGGTGATTGTGCCGGCTGCTGCTGTTATGACTCCTGTTCCGGTTATGCTGTTGCCGGCGGATAGGATTATATTGCCGGTTGTTGCGGTGACAGGGCCGTTGATTGTCAGGTTATCGGTGGTGCTTCCTGCGCCGGTTGCACCGGCTATCAGCGTAATGTCGCTCCCGGCAGTTACCCCGGCCACACCTATGGTAAGCGGACTCTTCGCTTCCAGGAATACCGCTCCGGTTGCATTTATGGCTGTTGTGGCATCGGTTGTCAGTGCGCCGGTGTTGACAATATAAATGCCTCCAGCGGGGGTGTTT
>Ga0194060_10002999_pt1 | contig 11986 bp, 14 predicted proteins | sample SepL225m_MetaG_FD_163427 | JGI IMG/M metagenome (GOLD analysis project Ga0194060, IMG submission 163427) | Anoxic zone freshwater microbial communities from boreal shield lake in IISD Experimental Lakes Area, Ontario, Canada - Sep2016-L222-5m | ecosystem: Environmental > Aquatic > Freshwater >... | reverse complement strand
GCCTGGTACTCCAGCTCTGCCGCATCCCCCCTGGATCTGCCGACGGTTTGCCCCGCCCCCTGCAGCAACGGCAGCACCAGAGTGAATGAGAGGCGCATCGATGTATCCGCAGCGGAAGTGCCCCCATTGCCTGGTGCGGCGTCTGATATGTTTTTTTTGAGTTGAAGCGCCGGCCCAAGGGAAAAGCCGTAATAGGTTTTTTTGATAAGCCCGACATCAAAAAGTGAGTAGGTGATTTTATTATGGAGTGTTGACGCGCCTGTCGGAAGATAGTCAGCACCATGGTTCAGATTGGAGGAGAGCTCCCAGTCAAATTCCGAACGGGTCAGCTTGATCGTTCCACCACTTTGAATCTTCTGTTCCCGGCTGATGCCGATGGAGGGTTGCTGTTTAAGGGTGGTTTCAATCACATCACGCAGCATCAGCCCTTGTGAAAGGGGAATCGGCGCGGTCGCATTGGCGTAACTGGTCGATATGCCTGTAGTTAATAGCAGGATGGAAAGAGATATTACCGTTATGGTGGGGATATCTATTGTCATCTGGAAGCCACGCCGCCAATGAATAAATAGCTTTGGAATGTGGTGTAACGGAACCGCAATATAATCCAGGAATTATCAAAAGGGAATTGAAAAAGGGAATTGAAAAAGGAATTGAAAATGGAGTTGAAAAATGGAGTTGAAAAATGAAACGCGGAATTTGCGATCAAGATAGCATTATCGCTCTGCGCTGCAGCTTGCCGAGCAACAGGTGGGAGGGCTTCTGGGAGTATCGCGGGCAGCATGAGGAGCTGCCATAAATATGTCTCACTCCCTTTGGTTTTTTGCGGCAGTTGCGCCGGCCTCGATCGCCTTGATATTGGCAGGAATCAGGCGATGATTCCGTTCCGGCAGCGTTTTTTTCAGAGCCTCTTCCAGGGCAGCGAACGGCAGCGCACCGGTCATTTCTATATATGCTCCGCACGCCACCATATTGACCATTCGCACATCCCCCAGATCGACAGCCAACTGGTTCATAGGCAGCGGTAACAGCTCGATCCCCGGCAGTTCTACCCCTTCCGTGCTGACAAGGCTTGAATTGACGATACAGATCCCCCCCTGCTTAACCCTGGCGGCATACTTGTCAAAGGAGAGCTGATTGAGGATAACCGAAACGGATGGGTTTCCGACAACCGGTGAACCGGTGTCACCATCTGAAAACACCACCGTACACATGGCCGAGCCACCCCGTTTTTCGACTCCGTAGACAGGAAAGAATGATACGTTGAGACCTTCGTGAATTGCAGCGTAGGAGAGCAGATTACCGGCAAGGAGCGCCCCCTGCCCGCCATAGCCTGATATGAAAACATCGTAGCGCATGAATATCTCCGGAATTTAAAGGTTAGCGGTATTGCGGTATACACCGAGCGGGAAGTAAGGGATCATCTCGTCACCCACCCTCTTATTGGCATCCAGCGGCTGCATCCCCCAGTTGGTCGGGCAGGATGCCAGCACTTCGACGAATGCAAACCCCTTCTTTTCGACCTGGCAGCGGAAGGCGTTGTTTATCGTCTTCCTGGCCTGAATGACATTTTTCGGATTGTTGACCGCAACACGGGCGGAATAGACAACCCCCTCCAACTGCGACAGCAGTTCCGCCATCTTGAAGGGGGCTCCATCATTTTTAACATCGCGGCCATATGGTGATGTGGATGTTTTCTGCCCGGGCATGGTTGTGGGAGCCATCTGCCCCCCGGTCATGCCGTAGGTGGTGTTGTTTACGAATATGACGGTGATATCTTCGCCACGGATTGCGGAGTGGATGATCTCTGACATGCCGATAGCCGCCAGATCTCCATCCCCCTGATAGGTAAAAACGATCCGGTCGGGGCGGGCGCGCTTGGCACCGGTTGCTACCGCCGGGGCTCTGCCGTGCGGCGCTTCGATCACATCAATATCAAAATAAGCATAGAGAAAGACCGAGCAGCCGACCGATGCGACGCCGATCGTTTCATTGCGGATCCCGAGATCGTCCATCGCATTCGCCACGAGCCGGTGGACTGAACCGTGGTGGCAGCCGGGGCAGAAGTGGGTTTGAACGTCTTTCAGGCTTTCGGGTCTGGCAAATACCTGTTTCATTGTTTAATCCTTAAATGCTCAGGGGAGAGCCTGGTAATGTTTTTTGATCTGCGCGAAAAGCTCCTCCGGAGTCGGCAGCGAACCTGCCCCCGGAGGACGTCCGTAAAAAGCCACCTCGGCATCGCGCGCGACGGAGAGGCGAACGTCATCAATCATCTGGCCGGTTGACAGCTCTATATCCAGAAAGTTCTTGCAACGCTCCGAAAGTTTTGCGTAAGTTTCTTTCGGAAACGGAAAGAGCGTGATAGGACGCATCAGCCCAACCTTCATACCAGCCTCGCGAGCCATCGAAATAGCAGTTTTGGCGATTCGTGCCGGCGAGCCGAAAGCGGTTACGATCAGCTCCGCATCCTCTGTCCGGAACTCTTCCCATCGGCACTCCCTGTCGGCCAGCTCTTGATAGCGGGCATGCATCTTCCAGTGAAATGCCTCCATCTCGCCATCACCAAGATAGAGCGACTTGACCACGTTCTGCTGTTCCCCCTCACCTCTGCCGCGCACAACCCAGGGTTTGGAAGGGAGAGCAGTGACGGGACGCGGATTAGGTGTCACTGACTCCTTCATCTGCCCGATGACGGAATCGGTAAGAACCATTGCAGGCATCCGGTATATATCAGCCAGATCAAAAGCCAGCATCGTCAGGTCGTACATCTCCTGAACCGATGCGGGAGCCAGAACGATGATGCGGTAACCGCCATGACCGCCACCGTGTGTCGCTTGGAAATAGTCCGCCTGAGATGCGTCTATCCCACCCAGGCCGGGGCCGGCTCGCATAATATCAACAATCACACCCGGCAGTTCTGAACCGGCCATGTAGGAGATTCCCTCCTGTTTGAGCGAGATTCCGGGGCCGGAGGAGGAGGTCATGGCACGAGCGCCGGTCGCCGCAGCACCAAGCACCATGTTTATCGAAGCGATCTCGCTTTCAGCCTGAATGAACGTCCCGCCAACCTTGGGCAGCTCACGCGAAAGGTATTCCGGAATATCGCTCTGCGGAGTTATCGGGTAACCGAAATAGCAGCGGCAGCCGGCTTCGATCGCAGCCATAGCGACCGCCTCATTTCCTTTGAGGAAAACTTTTTCTGTTTTTTTATCACTCACAGCGGTCACTCCTTGAATACACAGATGGCCACGTCCGGGCACATCTCGGCACACAGCGAACAGCCGGTGCATTTTGCGGGATCAGAAAAAACCGCCACGGTGAGCCCCTGACTGTTGGGGGCATCACTCATCGTAACCAGCTTCTTCGGGCAAGCGGTGGTACAGAGCCCGCACCCCTTGCAGCGTGCTTCATCAATCTTGATATAAGGCATCAGTTTTCATCCTTCTTTTCAATTCAAAGCGGTTTGTTTAACGGATTTGTCAAGCTGTGAAGGGGGCGGGGATTCATACGTTTATTGGGTAACGTCTCTCACCAGCCATTTATCTATTATTTTGGACATTGCCACTATTTTTACAGGCTTTGACATAAAATCATTCATCCCGGCTTCAAGACACATATCCTGATCACCCTGCGCCGCATTTGCGGTCAGAGCTATTATCGGCACATCGTGGTTCAATACGTGAGATTCAGGGTCGCGGATCGCGGCGGTTGCAAGAAAGCCATTCATCACCGGCATAAGGCAATCCATAAAGACCAGATCATAATTTATCATTTCCAAAGCTCTGACCGCTTCCATGCCGTTCCCTACCACATCAGTATTGTAGCCGAGTGACTTCAGCATATGTTGGGCAACTTTTTGATTGATGGGGTTATCCTCAGCCAGAAGAATGCGAACAGACTCATGCCCGGCTCGAATCAGTGTATGACGGGTTATAATGCCTTGCGACTTCTGGTGGTCGGAATAGTTTTGAGGCTCCGCCTCCCTGTTCAATGCAAGCTCAAGGCAGCTATACAGTTGTATCTGCCGTATCGGTTTACCGAGATATCCGGTAAAGCCGATCTTGTTCATAACTGTAATGTCGCCACGACGTGCCAGAGAAGTAACCATTATCAGCAACGTTGATGCTAACAGAGTATCAGACTTGATCCGCTGGCCAAGCTCCAGGCCATCCATGCCCGGCATCTCCTGATCCAGCAGGGCGATACGGAAAGGCTCACCACTCTCCACCGCTTTACGCATCAACAGCAGTGCTTCGTCGCCATCAGCGGCAATCTCAAAACAACACCCCCAATGATTCAGAAGCGTCTTCATCAGCTTGCGGTTAGTTACGTTGTCGTCTACCACCAGAATTCTCGCCTTGGTAACATCAGATTGTTCTGAGTATTCCGGTTTCTTTAAAACTTTGACATCCTGCTGTTCAGACTGCTTTTCAAAACTGATCGTAAACCAGAAGGTGGAACCTTTACCCTCCTTACTGGTGACTCCAAAATCTCCCCCCATCAAATCTGTCAACTGTTTACTGATTGACAATCCGAGACCGGTGCCACCGTAAGTCCGCGTGGTACTGCCATCAACCTGTGTAAATGGTTCAAAAATAGCCGAAATCCGGGATTCAGGTATGCCTATGCCGGTATCTTTAACCTCAAACAGAATGGTTGCAACACCATCTTTGTCTGACTGGAGCGTTGCGCAAATAACAACATCCCCTTTTCTGGTGAACTTTATTGCATTACCGGTCAGGTTGATAAGGATTTGACGAAGTCTGCCGGGATCCCCTTTCAAATAAAAGGGAATGGAGGGATCTATGCTGCAGATCAGTTCAAGACCGGCATTTTCAGCACGCAGATCAAGCATCTCTGCAACATCTTCCAGCGTCAGCCTGAGGTCAAAATCGAGGATTTCCAACTCCAGCTTGCCGGCTTCAATTTTAGAAAAATCGAGGATTTCGTTGATGATGGTCAGAAGATTTTCGCCGCTTGTCTGGATTATTTCGGCATACTCTTTTTGAGTCTCGGTTAAATTGGTTTCGAGCAACATGCCGGTCATACCGATCACGCCGTTCATCGGGGTACGGATCTCGTGGCTCATGGTGGCAAGGAAAGAACTTTTGGCGACGTTGGCCGCTTCAGCCTGTTTCTTGGCGGTAGTAAGCTGCTCCAGCATTTTTTTCTTTTCTGTTATGTCCTCTTTGACAGCTACATAGTGGGAGATCGTCCCATTATTGTCACAAATTGAGGAAATTACAGCACGTTCCCAGAACAATTTGCCATCCTTGCTCTTATTGAGAAACTCCCCTTCCCACTCCTCAGATGTGGAAATTGATGCCCATAGATCCTGATATGTACTGAGCGGCGTTTCGCCCGATTTAAGTATTCGTGAATTCTGGCCAATAGCCTCCTCAAAGGTATAACCTGTGAGCTCTGTGAACTTGGGATTGCAAAATTCTATCGTTCCGTGAATATCTGTAATTACTATGGAAACCGGGCACTGCTCTATGGCACGAGTCAGTATCAATCTCTCCAGCTCAATTTTTCTGCGCTCTGTGATGTCCAGGAATGTGACAACGGCACCGGAAACCTGTCCGTTTTCAACGACAGGGTTTGACGAAAAAGCGGCTGGAAAAGAGGTGCCGTTTTTTTTCCATAACAGTTCATTCTCCGATCGGTAATGCGTTCCATTCAACAGAGCCATATGAGCCGGAGAATCTTCAATGTGGTAAACTGACCCGTCAAGATGGCTGTGATGAATAAGATTATGAATACTTTTACCAACGCAATCTTCGGTCTGTAAACCAAGTATCGTCAAACCAGGTTTGTTGATGAATGTGCAATTGCCTTGCATATTAACGCTATAGACACCCTGATCGGTGGATTGAAGCAGTTGTTCAAGACGGATTTCGCTCTTGCGAAGATTATCCTTTGCCAGATCTGATGCTTTTTTGATCCTGATCTGATTCGTTACCCGCAGTTGCAACTCTTCACGGTTGAACGGCTTCGCAATAAAATCACTTGCTCCCAGGGACAATGTATTGGTTACTTCACGGGAATTACCGGTCAGCACGACAATCGGTATGTCACAAAACTTCTCGCTGTTCTTTATAAAACTGATGAGCTTAAACCCATCCATGACCGGCATCTCAAGATCAACAAGCATCACGTCTACTTCGGGGTTTTCTTCCAGCATCCTTATGGCTTGTAACCCATCTCCAGCCTTGATGACTCCGCACTCCGAACCTGACAGCATGACATCCAGCATCTCAAGGTTCATATCGTCATCGTCTACAGCAAGTATTGTCGATTTATCAGTCATATGGTGCCTTTACGTTTGAATACTTACGCAGGAGGGTCTTTATACACGATAAATGAAATCATATCATCTGTTTTCTTCACCAATTAAACGTAAGGCAGGTATTCCCCCATAAAAACAATCGGGGAATACCTGCCTGAAAAAGCTGCAAAACTGCCGCCTGCAGCAAGTTTAATGCGCCACTCCCTACCCCTTCTTCACTTTTGGGATAAATATCTGATCCGGGTCAAGCACCTCATGGATAATCCGCAGCTCCTCGCACGTCGGAGGGAGCGTTTCCCCATTGACACGCGAAATATCCAGATCAAACTGGCACATATCCTTGATCTCTGCCGGAGTTTTGCCCGGATGATATGTATCCAGATACATCCTGCCGCTCTCTTCGTTAAAGCGGAAAACACCGGCTGTGCTGATTACCGCCGATGGGCCGCCACGGTAGGCAGCACCGTACAACTCGCGGCGATGGACAAATTCACCCCCCGGCCACTTCTTCACCCTCCAGCCGGGGCTGCTGATATAACTGACATTCTGCACAAACCGGCGCTTCTCGTGAACCATGATAAAAACTGTTCGACCGGCAAATGAGTTGATATCCGGGTTACCGCCGGTGCCGGTGAGGCGCAGTTCAGGGTTTAAATAGTCGCCGATGCAGGTGGTGTTGACATTGCCGTATTCATCGACCTCTGCGCCACCCAGGAACCCGAGATCAACCAGTCCTCGCTGCGCAATGCTGAAGGCGTCGTTCAGACCGGATGAGCGGGATGCGCCCATCTCGCAGCGGGCATCGCCGACTGATGTCGGGAGTTCGGGGGGACGCCCATCCAGTGTGCCCGCCTCAAAAATGAGTTTCAGGTTCGGGGCGTGTGTCTTCTGAGCCAGCATGATGGCCACCATTGGGAGGCCGGTGCCGGCAAAGACGATTTCGTTATCGCCAACCTCGCGGGCTGAGGCGCAGCACATAAGGTCTGCCAGGCCGAACTCTTCCGGATTTGCATATTCTGTTGACATGGTTACTTACCCCCCTTCTCACGAACGCTGTAATTGAGAGCCGTATTCGCCTTGATCTTCAACATACGCGGCCACCCCAGTTTTTCGAGATAGCTGATATGATCCAGACCGAAAATCCACTCTTTGGCAAAGTCGTCAAAACCCTCCTGAGTGCGGGTACGACCGTAGAAATCCTTCAAAAAATTGCCATCAACATCGTAGCGACCGAACATTCCTGTCGGATGCGCGCCAAACGGACATTCAAGGATATGGTCAACCTCAAAACTCGGAATTGTATTCTGATCGGCGTTGCGGCGCAAATACTCTTCCGGCACGATCTCTTCGGCTATGACGATGGTAATGTCCGCAGCACGGGCAGATTCAGGATCCGAATTATACTGCCCGTTGACCCGCACGGTTCCCTCTTCACCCACCTGCTGCACACATAACACGGCGACATCCAGCTTTACAGCCGGTATCAGAACCTGAGAACCGGCTCCAAAGAAGGGGTCCTCGGTAAATTGATATTTGTGGCGGGCGATGTGCGGATGTTTGCCGTCGCGCATACCGGCACGACCCAGCATATCGTATTCGGGGTTATGAAGATCTGTGCCGAGTGATGTCTGAGTGACCGCGTAAGCCGCTCCCGACGCAGCCGCAGAAAAGCGGAACATCATCTCGGCATGGCTGTAATCCTCGACGATGATCTCCTTTGTGCCAACCTTGCGTGACAGGTTGGCACCATACTTGCCGTACAGCTCGTGCCCGACCCAGCACGACTCCCAGATGTCAACGCAACCGGCGCCGACGAGGAATTCTGTCTGCGGCCCGCCGTTTACCTCGATCAGGTGAAGCCCTTTTCGTCTCTGCCGGATCAGTTCATAGATCAGGGCGAAGGGGCGCCGCCAGATGGTGAACCCGGAAAAGGTCAAACTCGCGCCGTCCTTGATGATTTCGGCGGCTTGCTGCAGGGTGATGCGTTTGTTTGTACTCATGCCTGCCTCCTTAGTTGAAGTTTCTCAAAATCTCCCTTGAAATAATTAACCGCTGGATCTCGTTTGTCCCCTCATAAATAGCTGTGATACGGGCATCCCTGGCGTAGCGCTCAACCGGGAAGTCCTGGGTATAACCGTACCCACCCAACATCTGAATCGCCTTGTAGCAGGCGTTGTTCCCCGCTTCGGTGGCAAACATCTTGGCCATGGACGCCTCTTTGGCAAATGTCTTCCCCGCCTCCTTGCGGTAGGCGGCGCTCATCAGCAGCAGACGGGCGGCTTCAAGTTCTGTGTAGGAATCGGCGATCATCCACTGTATCGCCTGAAAATTGCTGACCTTCTGCCCGAACTGAACCCGCTCTGTAACATATCTGGTAGCGTAATCCATGGCAGCCAGCCCGACACCGAGGCCGAGCGAGCCGATACCGATTCTTCCGCCAGCCAGCTCACCGGCGGCAATCCGGAAACCGTCGTTCAGTTTGCCCATCAGCGCAGATTTTGGAATACGGCAGGAGTCAAAGATCACCTCGTTTGTGGCTGAGGCGTGCTGCCCCATCTTCTTCTCCTCCTTGCCTATTATGAGACCAGGCGTCCCCCCCTCCACCAGGAAGCAACTGATCCCTTTTCCTTTGGGGGCAGACTTGTCAGTGACCGCCCACGCCACGAAAACCCCGGCGTAGGGGGCGCTGGTGATAAAAATCTTGTTGCCGTTCAGCACCCAACTGTCGCCGTCGTCCAACGCCTGGGCGCACATTCCGGCCGGATCAGAACCGGCGCAGGTTTCGGTCAGTGCAAAGCCACCGGCCGGGTATTCGCCTGAGCAGAGTTTGGGGATATAGGCTTGACGCTGCTCTTCTGTGCCAACCGCCTGGATAACCTCCGCCACCATGTTTGTAACAGACACCGTCACGGCGGTTGAGGCGCAGGCTCTTGCAATCTCGGTGATGGCAAGGCTGAAGGGGATAACCCCCGCCTCGGAACCGCCATATTCCGATCTGACATTCAGCCCCATAAAACCGAGATCGGACAGTCTTTGGAGGTTAGCCAGAAACGGCGCCCGATCCCCCCCCTGGTCAAGTGCCGCAGACACCGGTTCCAGTTCTGCCTTCGCAAAATCCCTGGCGGTATCCTGAATCAACTTCTGCTCTTCGGTAAGGTCAAGAAACATGCACACCTCCTCTAATTTTAATTTGCCCGGCCATGCGGCAACCGCGATGTCATATGAGACTCTTGCAAAAAGATTGTCATGCCGGAAGGGTTCTGTCCGGCATCCAGCTTTTCAGGTATTTACAAACTGGATTCCGGCCAGAAACCTGCCGGAATGACAGATTTTTGGACTTTTGCAAGAGGCTCATATCAAAATTTTTATCGTTCCCACGCTCCAGCGTGGGAACGCAGCCCCAGACGCTCCGGCGTCGAGTGTTAAGGTGTTGTATCGCTTGCGCTCTGTTCTTCTGGCTCCTCACAATCCATATATTCCCACATCTCATTCTGATGTAACCATACAGGATCAGCATTCATTTTGATAAAATCATCAAGATCGATGCCGTCGATGGTCGGTGGACGCCTGACTCGTTTTTGCTTTCCGTTAAGGAATATGGTCATGAACTCCAGGTGATTTCTGCTCATATTCACTCGTAACAACCTGATTTGCCCTGTTCTTTCGTCGTTTCAGATTTTGGCTTTTCAGTCTTTGTCTCGTGTCAAGGTCTGACCCTTATATATATGCTTTAATGGCTCTACTCGAAATGTCTTGTAAGTCAGACCCCAGGCTGGTTCCCCAAAAACTACGCAAAAGCTGAAACTTCAACAGTTCTTTTTTGTGCAAAGCTATGCCGATGCATTTTGATTCGCTCTATTTCGTGCATCGTCTCCGCCAACATATAACTTTCTCCACAAGAGGGGCACGACAACAGAGGAATATCCTCTATTATCAACAGATTTGCTTTCTTGCCGAAACTTCTGGTTACTTGCTTTGTTGTTGCGCCATCTTTTCCACACATATCGCATATCATAATCTGACTCCTTTATGTTGCGTAGACTGTAATTATCACAAGTTTTCCTGTAATACTGATTTTGGCTACTACACACATTCCCTTCTCGTGGAAGGTTACGCCACGCAACAGATATTTCCATTCCGCCGAAGTTTTTTCCTTTTGTCGTTCAACAATTTCGCCATGCAACAGGCAATGTTCGACATCAAAAATCGAAAAATCGTCATCATCCATCTCTTCAGCAGCATGTATTGTGACGATGTACTTTCGCAACCTTATGGCTTCTCTGATTTGCTTTAAAATATGCGAGTACATATTATTTGCTCCAGAGTATCTTCGTTTTATCCGTTACCTTTTCAAACTCTTCTTCCACTGTTTTGGAGAGCTCTTTTGCCTCTTTCTCATCGATAACGCCAACAAAACGCATCAGTGGATGCTCTTTTTTACGAGATACAACGATATTCAGTTTAACCGATTGATTTTCCAGTAAACCACTTACAGGTAGTAGGGGGACAAAGTGGCCATTCTGGTATATTGCTGATATTGCTTGTGACATGGTTCATCTCCTTTCAGTAAGAGACGTGTGAGTTCCTCGTTATCCGCACGCCTCTTCAAAGCTCACTCTATGATTTTTCAGGTTTTCAGTCGCCTTATATCCGTCCCATTCAAACTCAAGAACCATGTAAATATTCTCTCTTCTTTTCAAGTTCACGTAGTTTTGAATTTGCTGGAGATCATCGGCGCTCTTGCCGCAGTGGTTAAAGCTTAGCCAATAAGTTGCCTGTCCCATTTTTGCCCCCCGGCACTTTCAGCCAGACCCCAGGCTACTCCCCATGCAAGTGTTAGAGCATCGTTTTTTCTCAAATGTGAATATATGAAGGGCGTTCCCAAAGATTCCTTATTCGTCTCAATAATCAGCCTGTCCCCTTATACGACCCTGTCCCCTTTTTGCCCCCCACCCGGAGAGACCGCCTGACCAAACCGTATTGACTTGCTCCGTTTGTTATCAATCACCGTAAATCCTGACACGCCGTTCATCAACACTCCAGATGGTACCAGCAAGCTTCTCTCTTTGCAGCAAACCCACAACTTTTTCCATAATTGCTGATACGTAGGGGATACTGTGATTATGTATCCGCAACACGATAAAACCGGGATACTCTTTGGGCGGATAGGTTCTGATATCAGAAAAGTCCAGGTCAAGAGTTATCAGCGCTCGCCCCTCTTCTTTGCAAACTGCCGCAAGAGTGGTATCAGAGGCACCACCCAACCCTTCGTTCAAAACCGTTTCCGCATCAAAACCGGCATCCCGCAGAATCCTGGCAGCGGTTTCGGGAAGGTTTTCATCCACCTTGAATTTAAGACAATCAGGCGGCATCGAGATAAACCATCCGCTCACGTGCCAGTTCGGCTCCATATGAAATGGCTGCGCGAATATCGTCATGTTTCAAGGAAGGATACTGCCGCAAAATTTCGTCCTCTTTGCAGTCGTCAGCAAAGCTGTCAAGGATTGTTGAAACCAGAACCCGCGTGCCAGTTACACACGCTTTGCCATGACATACTGACGGATTAACCGATATTCTCTCTCGCCAGTTCATATTCCTATCTCCTTTTTTGTCCCGGCTGAAATTGTCGCATCTCTATCCGTCCCACTCAAACTCAAGAAACTGTGATATTCTCTCTTCTTTTTCAAGTTCACGTAGGCC
>Ga0194060_10002997_pt1 | contig 11990 bp, 11 predicted proteins | sample SepL225m_MetaG_FD_163427 | JGI IMG/M metagenome (GOLD analysis project Ga0194060, IMG submission 163427) | Anoxic zone freshwater microbial communities from boreal shield lake in IISD Experimental Lakes Area, Ontario, Canada - Sep2016-L222-5m | ecosystem: Environmental > Aquatic > Freshwater >... | reverse complement strand
AACCCGCTGGGGCGAAACTGCAGAGCTTATGCGGTGGAGAACTTTGACGTTCATAAAATTGGGGGACAGCATCTCGCCTTGATTGAGAAGGTGCTCGCTTTATGAATTTAAAATTTATCACACGATTACTATTGAAAAATCCGATTTCATCACTATTTGGATTTGATCGGGGGATTCCCATTGACCGGTATTATATTGAAGCCTTCTTGTCCGAAAATAGAATGCATATTAAAGGGATGACCATAGAAATTGCGGATAATGCCTATACCAAAAGGTTTGGAGAAAGGGTGACAAGATCCCTGATTTTGCATGTTTCCGATAAAGGAGCTGATATTATTGGAAATCTTGAAACAGGGGAAGGGTTGCCGGTTGAACTTGCCGACTGCATAATCATGACCCAAACATTGAGCTTTATCTATGACATAAAATCCGCAGTAAAACATTCCCTGCAAATGTTGAAAAAAGGGGGCTGTTTATTAGTCACAAATCCTGGAATTACTCAGATAAGTAGATATGACTATGATCGCTGGGGGCAGTATTGGTCGTTTACGGACAAAACAATCCGGCGTTTATTCGAAGAGCATGTTCCCAAGGAAAACATAACAACTGCCACCTATGGCAATGTTAAAACGGCTGCGTGTTTCCTTTATGGGATGGCCTCTGAAGAGCTGGTGAAGCAAGATTTGAATTATAATGATCCCAACTATCAGTTAGTGGTTGCGGCAATCATCACGAAATAAATGTTTGTGATGTTTTCTCTTGGAATAGAGTTTGAATCCCGCATGCGGGATCGCGAAGAACGCGAAGTGAAAATAGGTTACGTTTCCTCGTCTCCCTCTCCCTTAAGGGGAGAGGGTTGGGGTGAGGGTGCTTACAACCCGGGAAATACCCCTCACCCTAGCCCTCACCCGCTCGTCAGATCCGCCTGTGGCGGAAAGGGGCGAGGGAACAGACTGTCAACGCGTTATTAACTGTCTCACAATTGTCTTTTTCAGCTTCCCTCTAGCGACTATCCATGCCCGGAACCCACCCCCAGCCCCATAGCTATCAAGCTAAGGGATCCAGAGAGGCGGGAACCACCTGGATGGGCAGCCTGTCCGCCTGTGGCGGAAATCCCGCTTTGGCGGGATGAGCCATGCCCATAAATGGGAGCCTGAATAAGTGGAATTGTTGACGTACCGTCATTTTCATTTTCCCAGGCACCGTCAATGGACGCGGCTCATCCCGCCAAAGCGGGATTTCCGCCACAGGCGGACAGGCGCCCATCCAAAGTGTTTACACCTGATTTTAACGGTTTTATGTTCCAAAATCCTTAGCTTGATAACTATGGGGTCAGGGGTGGGTTGCCCTTGAGTCGGCTCCCAAATGTCTTTTCTATTATGAGACGATTAATAATGCCTCTCGTTTCCATATGTCTCCCTAATCTGAATACCCGGCCATATTTGCAGGCGCGGATGGATTCGATTTTCTCACAGACGTTACGGGACTGGGAACTCATTGTCTGTGACAGCCATTCCACTGATGGGGCGTGGGAATATTTCCAACAATTCCGTGATGATCCTCGTGTGCAATTATCCCAGATTCCGCGGGAAGGCGTCTATGCTGGCTGGAATGAGTGTTTAAAGCGGGCGCGGGGCCAGTATGTCTATGTTGCAACGAGTGATGACACGGCGGAGCCGGAACTTTTGGAGCGAATGGTTGGGATGTTGGAACGTCATCCAGATGTGGATCTGGTGGTGTGCAAGTTCGAGTTCATTGATGAAACCGGGCGGGAAATGTCACCTTCGCCATTCCAACAAGTGGGCACCTTTTATGATCCATGGCGGGAAAAGGTGCATCGGCGGAGTGGGTTGCTGGAATTCCTCGTGCATGTGGGGTTGGATTGTCCCTCCTGGACCTCAATTACTTCAGTAGTGTTCCGGCGGCGTCTGATTGAAAAGATAGGTTTTTTTAAAACGGATTGCGGGACTTGCGCTGACCGTTTGTGGGCCATGAAAGCTGCGCTTGTCACGGATACCATCTCTATCCCTGACTGTTTGGCCACCTGGCGCCAACACTCCATGCAGGCTTCCGGGATACGCCCATCTATTAAAAAGGTGCGTCGCAATTGGTTGCTGTCGGCGGAAACATTATTGGCCTGCGAGGACCGGTTACCGGATGAGTGGAAGCGGGATGTCCGGTGGCGGGAACGAATCTTGCGCAATGCGAGAGGGCAATATTTCAAGCGTATTGGGCTGGATCGATCAACGTTGCGAGTTAGGCCGATGGAGTTCCTGCGCGGAATGGCCTATGCGGGTATTCATGAGCCCGGTTATCTCGCGCGACGAATTGCGACAGGACTGACGTGGTGTCAGAACGATTTCGGAGATGAAGAGCATTATTTGAGGCAATTGATCCAGGATTGGCACGTTCCGTGGCCACCTGAGCCTCTTGCAGAGAGTTGTTGAGTTGTCAGGTTGATAAGTTGTTGAGTAATAGTGCTCTGATTATTCCAATCCACTGGCGTCCCGCAGGGCCGCCATGGTTATACGTTATACGTTATTTGTTATTGGGTTAAACAGGAAAATGCTGGAATAGAAAGATCGAAAATAAGATGGAGCGAGATAGTCTGTATTTCCTAACAACTTATAACCAATAACCTAATAACCGGCGTCCTGTGGGACGCCAATATTTCCAATCTCCAATGAAACGAATGAACCCAATCCCCAAATTCCCCGACATCGCTTTCATTATGCCTTCACTGGCGGATATGCAGCCCAGCGGGGTGACGACATTTGTGCGGCACATGGTCGATGGGTTCGGCAGGTATGGGGATCGCTTCAGAATTGTTGAGATCCCGCATGGGGGGTGGCAGACCACAGACCACAGCCTGCCCTGCATAGTCCCGCAATGCGGGACGACGCAGGGACCACAGCCTGCCCTGCATAGTCCCGCAATGCGGGACGACGCAGGGACCGCAGACCGAAGACCGAAGACGGCCGGCAACGCACATTCTATATCGCACACACCTTGGTTGCCTTTGATGTTGTCTTACGGAGCCCAGTTGCTTCGTGATATTCATCGGGTGTGGCGGGTGAGAATACAGATTGGGCGGCGTGTTATCGTCACGAACCAATTTGGATGTGAGACTCTGCCGGTCGCCTTGCGCATGGTGTTTCCCTTTTCAAGGATTGTTGCCATAAGTCATACCCATCCCGGCCAAGAGAAGGCGGCGGCGCATCCTGTGCGATGCTTTGTTGAACGGCTATGTTATTGGAGCCTTAACGACATCCTCTATAACTCCGACTCTTCCCGGCGCGAGTGGGGGAATAAATTGAACATCCCTGCCTCCAAGGGGCAAGTGATTCATCTCGGCACCGAATCTCCGGATTTGAGTGTTCCTGACGACTATCCTGCACGATCGATCGGGGTTGTTGATTTTCTATGTGTCGCCCGATTCGTGAGCTGGAAGGGGCAAGGCAATTTGGTGAGAGTGTGGAGTGACGTGCAGAGGCAGTCCTCGATTAAAGCGCCATTGCACAATAACTTAACAACCCAGCAACCTGACAACTTAACAACTGACAGAGGCGCCCGCTTGATCTTCATCGGCGACGGGCCATGCCTTGATGCTGTGCGACGGGATGCGGACGAGGCTGGCCTCGGATCCTGTGTGGTGATTATGGGCGGGCGACCCAATGCGGATCGCTATTTCAATGCTGCTGATGTGGCGGTGTTGTTTTCCTCTGAGCCCGAGGCCTTTGGGCTGACGCTGCTTGAAGCCATGAGTCGTGGTAAACCGGTTTTGGCGAGCCGTATGGGTGGGATTCCTGAGATTGTTGTGGATGGTGAGACAGGACTGCTTGTAAGTCCCCATGATGACGAAAAAGTGGCTGATTGTGTGTGTGCATTGGCTGCGTCAGCAACTGAACGTCAGCGACTGGGTTCGAATGCCCGGAAACGATGGGAAGACCATTTTACAGTCGAGCGGATGATTTGCAGGTATGAGTCCTATTTCATGGGTTTGGATATGAAGGGAATGGGATGAAAATAGGATTCTTCACATCTATAGAAGGCTGGGGTGGGTCAGAGACATATCTGTTAACTCTAATGAAGGGGATTCGGAAGGCCGGACATGTGCCGGTTTTGTTTGGGATTGAGGGTACGCGACTGTTTCGGGATGCCCGGGATGTGGAGATTGAATGTGTGGCGTGGAAAAGGATAAGCCAGGGCGAAGAAGTGGCTTCTGTGGGGACGGGAGATACCCCTCACCTCAATCCTCTCCCACAGGTGGAGAGGAAGGGGGGGGCGCCGGGGAGGATTTTAAGAGAATTAAAAAAAGCCACCCTTTTTCTGATCCCTGGCTGGTTGAAGTTGTTGGTTGGTAATGCTCGGGAGGTGCTGACATTGCGGAGGGTCTTTGCGCGGCATCGGGTGGATGTCATGCATGTGAGCAATAGTGGATATGAGGTGGCAGGCATCGCCTGCAAGTTGTGCAACATACCCTCACTGGTGATGAATATGATCACTCCGCCCCCGGAACCCAATCGGGTTCGCCGTTGGCTGATGAAGAATACATTGCGCGGATATGGCCATATCTCCAGTCAGTCGCGGAATTGCACCGAGGCGTGGATCCGGTTTGCGGATTTGCAGCCGAAACGTTGTTCGTTTGTATGGAATGGAGTTGATCTGTCCCGATTCATGGAGGGGGGGCAACGGTTACGAAGGGTGGATGATCCTTTCAAGGTGGTTTCACTTGGCCGGTTGCATCCTATGAAGGGGTACCGCTACTTAATCGAGGCGGTGCGAATGATTAATGATCCGCGATTGAAAGTCGATATTTACGGGGAGGGCGAAGAGGAAAAGGTCCTACAGAGTCTGATCCGCGACTTGGGGATTGAGGGGCAGGTGTTTCTGCGTGGATATATTGAAAATCCAGAGGAGGTGCTGAGAGAGGCTGATTGCTTTGTACTTCCCGCGGTAAGCCACGAGTCTTGCCCCGCCGTAGTGCCAGAAGCCATGGCCTGTTGCCTGCCCGTTATTACCTCGGATTTCGGACCACTCCCGGAAATAAATATAAACGGAGAGACCGGGATTGTTACGTTGGCAAGGGATGTGGCGACACTGGCTGATGCCATAAGGACATTGATGAAGGATCCTGCTCTGTGCGACGCCATGGGGCGATTAGGGCGCAGTCGGGTGGTGGCCTGTTTTACGGTTGATCAGATGGTTGCCAAGTTAATAGGCATGTATCAGAAATTGGGCGCTTTAAGTAATGGCGGTGAACAATGACATATTGGACCTTGGAGTTATTCAGGCGGTACCATCGATATTTTAGCTTGAGATCTTTTTGGGCGTACAGGAAGGCCCTGATCCAGGAACGGCAGGGGTGTTTGGACTATGATAATGAAGTAGTGTTAGAGATGAAATGGCCGATTCGACAGCCCATCCTGATGAGACCTTCAAGTAATGATCACTACACATTCTTGGAGGTGTTCAAGGAAGAAGTATATGCAATGCTGTGCAGTCACACCTCTAATGTGCGAACCATTGTTGATCTAGGTGCAAATATCGGACTGGCCTCGCTTTATCTTTTGAATAAAAACCCTGGAGCCAGTCTTATTGCTGTTGAGCCAGACCCTCATAATTATCGGCTACTCACATGGAATTTGAACGCGTCGCCCTCTCGCGCCCGGTGTCAATCTGTGCAAGCTGCAGTATGGAGTCAAGAGACCCTCCTTAAGATTGTTAGGCCGGGAAGCGCAGGGCATGTAAATCAAATTCGAGTAGAACCCTTTGAATCGCAAAAGGGTGATTACATGCCTGTGCCGGGGATGACGATAAAGCAGATCATCGAAAAGGCAGGGTTTGAAACCATTGACATTCTCAAGGTGGACATAGAGGGTGCAGAAGTCGAGTTGTTCAAGGGTAATACTGATTGGCTAAATCGAGTCCGTTGGCTTGCAATCGAATTTCATCATGGAAGTAGAAAGGAAAGTAACTTTGATGTCTTGATGTCTGAACGTGGTTGGAAAATTCTTGATGAATCTGCGCATACGGTGGTTGCGGGCCGGGCTTAAACACTTTATGCTTTTTAATTCCTTCCAGTTTTTGTTGTTTTTCCCGGTGGTAACGGTGCTGTATTTTCTGTTACCGCATCGGTTCCGCTGGGCGTTGCTCCTGCTGGCAAGTTGCCTGTTCTACATGGCGTTCATCCCTGCGTATATTGCGATTCTGGGTGTGACCATCCTGATTGATTATGTTGCGGCGCTTTGGATCGAAACCCCGGGGATTTCGGCATGGCGGAAGAAAGCGCTTCTTGCGGTCAGCATTGTGGCTACCTGTATGGTGTTGTTTGTGTTCAAGTATTTCGATTTCTTCAACACCAATTTTAATGCGATCGCCGAGTTCCTTCATTGGAATTACTCGATTCCCGCCATGAAGATCATTCTTCCCATCGGCCTGTCATTCCACACATTCCAGAGTTTGAGCTATGTCATTGAAGTCTATCGTGGGAAGTTCAAGGCCGAACGACACTTCGGGATTTATGCTTTGTATGTGATGTTTTACCCCCAGTTGGTTGCAGGTCCGATTGAACGTCCTCAGAACCTTTTGCATCAGTTCTATGCGGAGCATGCCTTTGACTATCGCAGGGTGACGGACGGACTGAAATTAATGCTGTGGGGGTTGTTTAAGAAGGTGGTGATTGCGGACCGCTTGGCCATTGCGGTAAATCAAGTTTACGGGAGCCCCTATGATTACACGGGTTGGCCGCTGATCGTGGCGACGGTATTTTTTGCCTTACAGATTTATTGCGATTTCTCGGGCTATTCCGATATTGCGATTGGAGCGGCACAGGTCATGGGGTTCCGGTTGATGGACAACTTCAACCGGCCCTATTTCTCGAAATCCATTGCGGAATTCTGGAAGCGGTGGCACATTTCACTGTCCACCTGGTTCCGCGATTACCTGTATATCCCGTTGGGGGGTAATCGTGCCAAGACCTGGCGATGGCAACTCAACCTGTTCATTACGTTTCTCGTCAGCGGTTTCTGGCATGGTGCCAATTGGACGTACGTAGTCTGGGGGGGGCTGAACGGGCTTTATCTGATCTCTTCCCTCTGGACCCGGAAGTTCAGGCAGACAATATGTGGCGTCCTTCGCCTTGAGCAATGCCCGACGCTGCATAAGGTTCTCCGCGTCGGCATGACCTTTGCCCTCGTATGCGTGGCGTGGATCTTTTTCCGGGCCAGGAACCTTTCGGATGCCTACTATATCCTCACGCATTTATTCCAGGGGATGATTTGCGACGGGCGCCCTATCGGCCTGTGGCAACTTCTGTACATGGGGCTCAGCCGCAACGATCTTGTCATCGCCTTTGTCGCGATCGCCCTGATGGAGACCCTGCACGCCATTCAACGCCATCGCGGCATCCGCCATATGCTTTCGGAAAGACCGATCTGGTTGAGATGGACGGTCTACTATGCGCTGGTTCTGGGAATCCTCTTTTTTGGTGTCTTCGAGCAGCGCTCGTTCATCTACTTTCAGTTTTAGGAGCGACGCATGCGGATATTTATCATCAAATTGCTGATTTTCGTCAGTCCCTTGATCCTGTTCATAGGATGGTGGGAGGTCAATCTCGCCCGCATGCCGAACCGATACAAGACGAACGTCCATTTGCTCAGCGAGTCGATGGCCGATTGTGAAGTATTGATACTTGGCTCTTCTCACCCAAAATGCGCTATTGACCCCTCATGCTTGAAACAAAAAGCAGTCAATATGGCGGAGGGGTGGCAGGCCTTATACGCCGATGCCGAGATTGTCGCGTACTACCTCCCGCGTCTACCAAAACTGAAAATAGTCGTGCTTTCAGTGTCCTATCATTCACTGGAAGAACTGGCGCTCGAGTATACCAACGTGCCTTACCGCAGGATCGCCTATCACAAGTATTACCACCTCCCGACCAAAACCTGGGCCGACAATTTCGATGTCAGGAATTTCAGCATGATCGCCTGGTACGGGGTGCCTGTCTGTCTGGGGTACTTGAGGAAAGGCTTCACAGAGGAACCCTTCAAAAGCCAGCCGAAGGAAGTTGCGTTCAATGATGAAAGTGGTAAGTTGCGTGTTGATGAGTTCCATGGACAAATGGATCCAACGAATATCGCCCCCAACCGGGTTACGCTTCTCCAGACAATCGTATTATGCCAGAAAGCCAAAGTGATTCCGGTTCTCGTCACCGTTCCGGTTTATCGCACGTTCCGCGCCCACATGGACCGCGCCAAGTATGAGCGCATGCAAGACGTTATCCACGGTCTTTGCGACGAAACGGGTGTCAGATATTTCAATTATCTTGACGATGCGAGATTTGATATTGACGACTTCGGAAACATTGACCACCTGAATTGGCGTGGGGCGGAGAAATTCAGCAGGATCCTCGACAGCGAAGTGCTGCAGAAGATACAGACCGCCAAATAAAAGATGGGGCACTCCGATTTATGAAAACATCTAGACAGACCCTGGTCGTGGTTATTGTTATTGCCTTGATTCTTAATTTTGGCGTGGCATTTACTCTTGGGGTCAACCGCCCGATGGAAAGCGATTCCTTCTATTTTCTATGTATTGCCAAAAGTCTGGCGACAGGGCATGGGTATATGTTGACGGAAGGCTTCTGGCCGGATGTGCCCACAATGAGCCGGGCGCCGGGATGGCCATTTGTGGTTTCTCTGGCACTGAGGATGGCGCCAGGGGTGAATCCGGATGTTGTCATGCGACTCCTCTCCTGTACCCTGAATGCCATCGCGGCCGTTCTCGTGGCCATGTTGGCAGGGAGGGTTATTCGTTATTCGTTATTCGTTATTGGGGGAGGGAAGAGGGTTAAAAGTTATGGGTCATCAGTCATTCGTAATACAAAAAACGAGCAACCAATAACGAATAGCTCTGCCGAAGGCAGCCCCAATAACCTTTCCGCCATCGCCGGCTGTATCTATGCGGCTTATCCCGTGGCCTTGTACGAGGCCTATGAGGCCACCTCGGAAATATTGTTTGTCGTTCTCGCGCTGATAGGTACGCTACTCATAATTTCCGCAAAGGCGCCGATTGTTTCCAATTGGCGCCGATGGCTAGGCTTTCTGGTCATGGGTTGTGCTGCCCTTGTGCGACCTAATTTCATTACGTGGATTGGGTTTGTGGGGTTATTGGTTATTGGGTATTGGTTGTCGGTGCGTTTATCTCCCTCTCCCTTTAGGGGAGAGGGCTGGGGTGAGGGTGCACCAAAACCGGCCAATACCCCTCACCCTAACCCTCTCCCTCAAGGGGAGAGGGAAAAAGATTTAGCTCTTCTCCCTCTCCCTTCAGGGGAGAGGGTTGGGGTGAGGGTCTCTTCTCCTCTTCTCTCTCGCCCATGGATGGCCAGGGTGAGGGGCTCATTGACCAGATTGTCCAAATTTCAGATATTTTCTTTTGCCTTTTGCATGGCTCTGTTTCTCGTTCCCTCTTTTTTCTGGGCAATCCGCAACTATCACGTCTGTGGTCACTTCCCGGTTCTGTCAACACTCAGAGGGCAGACCTTCTATGGTGGCAATAACAGTGTGGTGGCAAATACCTTGGATTTGTGGGGGTATTGGGTTTTCCCAAATTCCATTCCCGGGGAGCGGCCAATGTATGAATTGTCCCATACCATGAGTGAGCAGGAGGTGGATGTCTATTACTTTGACAAGGGAAAGGCCTGGGTGAAGTCGCACTGGTCTGAGATGCCAAGGCTTGTGCTTGGGAAAATGGTGCGTGCCTATGTGCCGATCCCTTGGAAACCCAGTGTGAAATCTGCATTGGTGGCGGGCTGTCGTTGGCTACTTTATTTAACGGCGCTCCTAGGGTGCTTGCTGGCATGGCGCGGCGTGAGTCCAGCGTTTAAGATCGTGTTTCTCGCGATGGTATTGAGTAATATGCTGACGGTCATTGTTTTTTGGGGATGTGCCCGGTTTGCGTTTGAGTTGGATCCGTTTTTGATACCGTTTGCTGTTTTGGCAGTATTGTGTCAGATGGAAAAGGCCAGATTGGCACCGGAGCAGTAGCCAGTTGGCACCACTCCAGCGCAGGCACAGGTGGCAGCCGACGTTACTACTCTGCGAAGTAGCGTACCTTCGCTACGTAGCACGAGCCCCGGCGGCTGCTGGGCCGATAGAGGGACCTTTGAATGGACAATGCGTTCGCCGAGGACGTCGAACGCCACCGGACTGAAGGTCATTTGTGCTAATGATATCATGTGTGCCGATAAACAATGCTTAACCGATTAAGCATTGCTTATTAAATGGATTGCTAACAGCAGATTCACCTTTTTGAATGAATTCGCCTGTCACAAATCGAGATGTTGCCGAGGCAACTGGGGTTTCAACAACGGTCGTGTCCTGGGTACTCAATGGCAGGGCTGAGCAAAATCGCGTGAGTGCTGAAACCCAGCGCCGGGTTAAGGCGGCGATCTCCCAGTTGGGTTATGTTCCGAGCCAGGTCGCGAGGAGTCTTTCCCCTGCGGGGAAGGGAGGGTTGTTAAGTGGGACCAGCAACTTAACAAATGTTCTCTCCGCCGCCGGCTACCATCTGGTTTCGGTTGCCAACGTGGAGGACTTGAGGCGGTTGACGGCAGAGGGGTTGGTGGGAGTCCTTTACAGGAGACCATCGACCATCGACCATAGACCAGAGACTTTGCCTGTAGAGCCGCAAGCGCCTTTGCAGGCACCGGTGGATGCCGACGTCCCCGCCCAGAGCATAGTCGAAGGGCCGGCGGCATCAGTCACAAGAATAGACCCTCCAGGCACCAATGCTGCCGAGACGGTTCGACTTAGTTCACCGCAGGCGTCAGCATCCACCTTTGAGGCAGAGCCTGAGCGGGTATCGCTGCCGGAACCGATTCCGCTTGCACAGGAGCCGTCGCCAGTACCAACTTCAGCACCAATATCGGAACTGCCGGTTATTGAAGATGCTGCTCAAGTTCCGGAAACCCCTCACCTAAATCCTCTCCCACAAGGGGAGAGGAAAGATGGGAATCAGGAGCCACAGACTTCGCCTATAGAGTCTCAAGCGCCTTTGCAGGCACCGGTGGATGCCGACGTCCCCGCCCAGAGCATAGTCGAAGGGCCGGCGGCATCAGTCACAAGAATAGACCCTCCAGGCACAAATGCTGCCGGGACGTCAGCATCCACCTTTGAGGCAGAGCCTGAGCTTGAGTCGCTTCAATCGCCGCTTGAATTGAGACCGCAGACTTTGCCTGTAGAGTCTCAAGCGCCTTTGCAGGCACCGGTGGATGCCGACGTCCCCGCCCTGAGCTTTGTCGAAGGGCCGGCGGCATCAGTCACAAGAATAGACCCTCCAGGCACAAATGCTGCCGGGACGTCAGCATCCACCTTGGAACCTGAGCCTGCGTCGCAGCCACCGCCGGGTATTGAAGCGACGCCAACGCCACCGCCGGCACCAGTTGTCGTGCCACCTCCAATACCAACACCGGCCCCCGCACCGACACCGCCGATAGTCGAGGTTGCTCCTGCTGTGTTCATTTCAGAGTCCGGTTCGGACGAACCTTCCGCCATGGGCGGACAGGCTTCCACTTCAGAAAAGACTGAAGCCCCGCCAATGGCAACGCCGAATGATAATACGGAAAATAACAATGCTTAATCGATTAAGCTTAACTGTAAGGTGGCGGTCAGCGTCTCGGCGGCTGCAGGGCCGATGAAGGGACCTTGAACGGACAATGCGTTCGCCGGGGACGGTTCGACTTGGCTCACCGCAGGCGTCGAACGCCACCTTGAGGAAAACACCGGGTGGTATCCCACCTGGAGGGCCGACGGCCTCGGCGGCCATGTGGGTAGAGGCGAGAACGACAAGGTGGTCTCTCTGGGTTCTGTTGATAGGCCGGCCAGCGAGGCCGCTGGCCCTCCAGAAGAGGGGACGTCGAACGCCACCTTGAGGGGAACACCAGTCATAGTCATGTTCTATTTCCCTCTTTTTCGATTACTCCCCAGTAT
>Ga0194060_10002995_pt1 | contig 11992 bp, 10 predicted proteins | sample SepL225m_MetaG_FD_163427 | JGI IMG/M metagenome (GOLD analysis project Ga0194060, IMG submission 163427) | Anoxic zone freshwater microbial communities from boreal shield lake in IISD Experimental Lakes Area, Ontario, Canada - Sep2016-L222-5m | ecosystem: Environmental > Aquatic > Freshwater >... | reverse complement strand
TCTTTAAACATATCTACAACAAAGGCTATAGAGGTATTTTAGGAATGGAGCATGGAATGGCAGGTAAAGAAAAAGAAGGCGAATTAGCGCTCATTAAAGCCTATAGAGATGCCGATAGTTTTTAATTAAAATCTTTATAAATTAGTATATAAGAAAGCCGACTAAAATTTAATTGAGTCGGCTTTCTTTATTTAAAAATGGATTGATCGCAATAGTATAATTAAAATATAAATTATTTAATAGATACTGGAACGTCTAGATTCTCCCAGCTCAAAACAAATCCTTTATCGTTAATAGTGTACACCAATCTTTCATTTAAAGCGGCAGATTTTTTTGGGGTTACTGTAATTCTTAAAACATCTTTTGTAGGATCTTCTGTAGTAGCGCCATCTTTTTTAACTCCCCACTGATCGGTTTGAGAATTCAAAATTATAGTCCATTCATTTTCTCCAACCAATGCAAACAAACTATACTTTCCAGCAGGCAATGCTTTCCCGCCAACTGTAATGTCTTTGTCTGTTTGAAAACTCGTTGCTTTATTTGCACCTGCTCTCCATACTTTATTGTAAGGAACCAAAGCGCCCCAAATTTGCCTTCCTTTTACAGATGGGCTACTGTAACTAATAGTAATAGTAGCATCGCCAACTTTTCCAGTGGCTGTTGCTGCAGGGCTTGCTTGAGACCAGCTTAAGGTAGTGGTTATCAACAAGATAACTGATAAGAAAATTGCTTTAATAAGTTTCATTTTTTTTATTTTATGTTTTTGTGGGATGTTTAAAGTTAGTGATTTATTGAATAAATAATTTATACATCATCTTAATAAATACATTATTTTTAAAATCTAATTTTTAATAAATCAAATCAACTTGTCATGTCTCAAAACGCATCACGTAGAACCTTTTTATTACAAAGCTCATTAGCATCATTAGGCGTAATGCTTGGTGGAAAATCTGCTTTGGCTAGTAATTTCTTTCAATCAAAGCCCAATTCGCTAATTAAAGGCGTACAAATAGGTGTAACTACTTATTCATACAGAAGCATGCCTGGTCATCCAGATTTGTTATTGCAATATTGTATTGATAGCAATATCAATGCCGTTGAATTAAAAGGAGACGAAGTGGAGGCTTATCTGGGCAAACCTTTAAGCACTATTAAGATGCCTAAAAAAGCTGCAGGACAATCCGCAGAATTAAGCGATGAACTAAAAGCACAAATTAAACAATACCAAAAAGATGTAGCCAATTGGAGAGAAACAATTTCTATGGATAAGTTTGCCGCACTTGGTAAAAAGTTTAATGCAGCAGGAGTATATTTATTTGCATATAAGCCTAATTGTATGGCCCCTGAAAATACAGACGGAGAAATTAACTATGCGTTAAATGCTTCAAGAGCATTGGGTGCGAATTCGGTAAGTGTAGAATTGCCTTCAGATGCTGCTCATACCCAAAGACTTGGAGACCTTGCTAAAAAAGCAAAAATATATATTGGATACCATGCACACTTACAAGCAACAGAAACTGCTTGGGATGTAGCATTGGCGCAGTCTACATATAATTCATTAAACCTCGACTGCGGACACTATATGGCTGCAGGAAACACCAAAGAAAGTTTATTGAACCTTATTGAAACCAAGCACAAGCGCATTACAAGTATGCATTTAAAAGATAGAAAAACAAAAGCAAATGGTGGTAAAAACATGCCATGGGGCGAGGGGGATACACCATTAAAAGAAATCTTAACCCTCATGAAAGAAAAAAAATACAAGATGCCTGCTACTATTGAATTAGAGTATGATATTCCAACAGGCTCCGATGCAGTGAAAGAAACTAAAAAGTGTAGAGATTATGCACAGCAATTATTAGATGCATAATATTTAAAATAGAATTTTATCTCAAAGGCAGTTAGGAAACTAGCTGCCTTTTTTTATAAAACCGTTGAAATTTTATTTAACTTACTTCTTTTAAATAATTTTAATAAAAAATGGTTGAAATAAAAAGAGTCGCCACTAAAATAGAGTTACAAAATATTTTAGACTTACAGAAAGCCAATATCAGAAAGTTAATAGGAGAAAACGAAGCAGGTAAAGAAGGTTTTTTAATAGCGCAGTATACAATGGAAATGATGGAAGCGATGCATCAATTTCAGCCATCAATTATTGCCAAAGACGGAGATGAAATTGCAGGGTATGTGGTAGTGACAGATAAAAACAGTTACGGTCAACATCCATTAATAGATGATTTATTTGATTCGATAGATAAACTGCATTATAATGGATCCTCTTTGAAAGAAGTGAATTATATTTTAGTAGGACAACTATGTGTTGCAAAAGCATACAGAGGAACCGGACTAGTTCAAAAAATGTATCAATATTATAGAGATTGTTTAAAAACCGAATACCGCTATTTAGTAACAGATATTGCCCAAGAAAATCCAAGATCCATCAAAGCACATGTAAAAACTGGTTTTGAAATTATTCATAGCATTCAATATGGAGGCATTGGTTGGGAGATAGTGATTTGGGATTGGAATAAATAGAAATAGAGCAGATAAGAAACAGCTAACAAAAAGAAAGAAACCAGGAATGAATAAAACGATCATATCCATAGCATTTTTTTTAACAGTCACACTAAATACCACTGTGATTGCACAAGCTTATGCTAGATGGACAGATGTAGAATTAAAACTTAATAACGGGATTGTTCAGCGAACAATTAATTTACCTAAAGTAACAGGTCAATTTTTTACTTCTCTTTATAAACCTGTTAATGGCGAGTTCGCTTATTTCCGAAATTTTAATACTGATTTTCAATTTGAAATCAATGATCAAACATATTCCGGAAAATCTACATGGGAATTAAAAAAAATTGAAACACTGACTGATAAAAAAAATGGAAATGGTGCATCAGTGGTACTTATAAGTGCTGATAAGTCAGTAGAACTAACCCTGCAATTTTTATTATATCCTGGGTCTCCTGCGATCAGAAAAAAACTAAAAATTAAAAATTTAACAAGTAGTCCGTTAAAGTTGGAATCTATTGATATTGAAAAATTCAATGTAACCGGTGCTACTTTCTCCTGGATATGTCATGACTATGGCAGGCGACGTTCTATTGGACCTTATGATGGTAATATGCAGGATGCGCTAATCACTGTGCATAATAGTGATTGGCAACAAGGAGTAGTAGTTGGAAATGAAGCAGCAGGCGTATTAAAACATACGTCGGTTTTTTGGCAGGAAGAATCTATCTGTGCGGGATTAACCCATAAAGATGCCATGTATCCGTTTAGAAAATACATTTTGCCCGGAGAAACATTTACAACACCACAGGTTTTTACAATGGTGTATAACAATCATAAAGATCCAGATGAAATCTTAAATACGGCAGTTCCTGATTTTGTAAGAAAGTATATGGGTATTCGTTTATCTGAATTGGTAGAGAAGCCAACATTTGTTTATAATACCTGGGTGCCATTCAGAAAAAATATTGATGAAAAATTAATAATGCAACTGGCTAAATCTGCTGCAGATGCAGGTATGAAAGAATTTGTGATTGATGATGGCTGGGCCGATAATTATGGCGACTGGAATATTGATAAAAAAAAATTTCCTAATGGGTTAAAACCTGTTTTTGATTATATCAAATCTCTGGGGATGAAGCCTGGCTTATGGGTTAGTGTTGGCAGTGCATCTCCTAAAAGCAAAATATTCAAAGCACATCCTGAATGGTTTGTTTTAGATCCGCAACAAAAACCTTTTAATCTGCATATAGAAGATACATCTATTGTAACGGCCTGCTTTAGTACGGGTTGGTATGATTATATAAAAGAGGTCCTTAAAAAACTTACATTAGAATTCGGGCTTGATTATTTGAAATTAGATTTTACCGTTGTTACAAGTCCATATCGGTTTAACAAAAACATGACAGGTTGTTATGCCGCTAATCATCCGATGCATAAAGACCAGCGTGAATCGTTCTACGTAAACTATGAAAGGGTATGGAAATTGTTTGATGAATTACATGACTCCAAACCAAGTTTATTTATTGATTGTACTTTTGAAACGATGGGAGGATTGCAATTGATTGATTATGCAATGTTGCAACATGCAGAAGGAAACTGGTTGTCGAATTTCAAAGGACCGGAGGCAAAAATTGACCTTCGCATACGTAATATGGCATGGTGGCGTTCACCGGCAATTCCATCTACAGCTCTGGTAATTGGAAATCCTGAAATGCAAGACACAGCCTGGGATTTGCATATTAAATCGTTGGCAGGTGCTCTGCCAATCATGTTGGGAGATCCCCGAAAACTTTCGCCTGCAGATTTTTTAAAATATAAAAACTATGCAGATTGGTTACAGTTGATGGAAAATAAACATCAAATCATGATGTATCGACAAGATTTACCAGGCTTTGGGGAACCTATGGATGGAATGTGGGATGGATTTCAACGTATCAATACAGATACTAGATCTGGTGGGATAGTAGGCGTTTTCAGACAGGGTGCATTAGATACAAAACGTACGATTTTTATAAACTATTTGAATCCTGAAAAGATATATCAAGTAAAGCAAGTGAATGGTAAAATAATAGCTACGCTAAATGGTAAAGATTTAAGATTTAAGGGTATTGATGTTGAAATGGAAAAAGAATATGACGGTAAACTATTTGAAATTAGTTTATCAAAAAAATAATCAAGTACTACAAAGAAAAATTGCACTTATTACTTGAACTTACAAGCATCAATTATGAAATATATCAGACTCAAAAATAAGTATAAGATTCTTTTTATAATATTAGGAATTAGTGTACTGTCCTTTTGTCCTGGATTAAATTTATTTTCTCAGAATATTATTTTTAATTCGGTCTCCGGCATTTATCCCATTCTTGACACATTTAACCATCAGTTTAAAAGTGTAAATAATTATTTATTACCGCAAGGAGTGTTAAAATCAATCTATGTTTCACCTAATGGAAATGACGCCAACCCTGGAACGATTGAGAAGCCAATGTTAAGTTTTGTTAAGGCACAATCTATTGCAGAAAAAATGTCCCTAACAAATAAGGTAGAAGTAGTTTTTCTAAAAGGAACTTTTTATTTGAATCAAACTATTCATTTAAGTACCGCTGCTAATAATATAGTTTTTAGATCTTTTGAAGAAGGTGGGGCAGTATTGAGTGGAGGAAGTTTGTTGCACCTTAAGTGGAAGCCTTATAGGGATGGGATTTTTGTAGCAAATTTTCCTAAAAATGAAACCATAGACCAACTGTATATAAATGGAGTTCGACAAAGAATGGCAAGATTTCCTAATGCTATTTCAGGCAAAAATGTATACGATACTTGGGAGCTTAGTCATAATATAACATCAGATTCTACTTTTAATCCTATTGACCCTAAGCGAATATTGAAATGGGAAAATCCATCTGGCGCATATTTGCATGCCATGCATAACTCATTATGGGGTGATATGCATTGGTTGATAAAAGGCAAGTTAAATGATGGTAATCTCGATATGATTGGTGGATGGCAAAACAATCGCCCATCAACTATGCATCCAGTTTATAGAATGGTTGAAAATGTTTTTGAGGAATTGGATGTGCCAGGCGAATGGTTTTTTAATAATGCAGAGCATAAACTCTATTATTATCCAGAACAAACTACCAATTTAAAAACAGCAACAATTGAAATTGTTCGGTTAAGGAATTTGATTGAATTCAATGGTACAAAGGAAATGCCCGTTAGAGGAATTCAATTTAAGGGCTTTGTTTTTAAACATGCTGCTCGAACATTTATGGACAATAAAGAGCCCCTATTAAGATCCGACTGGACGGTTTATAGGGGAGGTGCAGTTTTTTTTAACGGCGCGGAAGATTGTACGGTTTCTGATTGCGAGTTTGATCAAGTAGGTGGCAATACAATTTTTATAAATAATTACAATCGTCGCATTTCCATTATTGGCTGTTACATTCATAATAGTGGTGCTTCTGGTATTTTATTTGTAGGTGATCCTAACTCGGTCAGAAGTCCATTATTTCAGTATTCAAAACAAAATTATGCAACCATCGACAGAACGCCAGGACCTATAAACAACAATTATCCTGAAGATTGTTTAGTTGAAAATTGTTTGATTACATTAACAGGAAGAGATGAGAAGCAGACCGCGCCGATACATATATCGATGTCTCATCGAATCAGGATAAATCAATGTAGTATTTATGACGTGCCACGAGCCGGGATTAATATCAATGAAGGAACATTTGGAGGACATATTATTGAAAATTGCGACGTTTTCAATACCGTATTAGAAACCGGTGACCATGGTAGTTTCAACTCTTGGGGGCGTGATCGTTATTGGACTGTTAGTGCGAACGAAACATCTACAGAAGTAGCTAAAGATAATGTATTGCCTTTTTTGGATATGCTAGACAAAAATATTATTCGAAACTCCCGTTGGCGTTGTGATCATGGTTGGGATATTGACCTAGATGACGGATCTACCAATTACGAAATTTATAACAATTTACTTTTAAACAGAGGGTTGAAACTTCGTGAAGGATATTCACGTATAGTAACGAATAATATTATTGTAAAAAATGGATTACATCCGCATGTGTGGTATAGAAACAGTGGGGATGTATTTAAAAACAATATAGTTTTTAAATCCTATCAACCAGCAATTATGAATTCGGTAATTCCAGTGAATGGAAAATGGGGCAAGGAGATTGATTATAATTTCTTTGTAACGGACAAAGCAACGATGCTCAAGTATATCAAAAATGGGTGTGATTCAAATTCAATCAATGGTAATCCTTTATTTATTAATCCATTAATAGGAGATTTTAGAGTTCAACAAAATTCATTAGCAATAAAGCAAGGGTTTATAAATTTTGATATGAATCATTTTGGAGTAACAAAACCATCATTAAAAAAAATAGCAAAAACGCCTTTGTTACCTGAAATTAATATAGACTTTAGTGAAATAGTATCAACCAATATATTAAAAAATGCAACTTGGATGAATATGATAATCAAAGAACCAAAAGGTGAAGAAATGTCGGCGTTTGGACTTGCCTTTAATGCTGGTGGGGTTGCATTGTCAAATGTGGATATTAGTTCTGAAGCATATAGTTTAGGATTTAGAACAGGTGATTTAATTCAAATGGTGAATCAGTTTAAAATAACAAGCCTAATAGAATTCCAAAACTATTTAAAAGTAAATTCAAATAATTCTTTACACCGTTTTATACTCATACGTAATCAAGCAAATTTCGAATTAGTAATTAGTAAAAAAATCCCCAATATTTATTAATCAAGGGTTTCAGTTAATCTAGTATAGCCTTAATAGGATCGAGTTTGGAAGAATTTGCTGTGGATATTAGGTCGAATTCGCACCTAAAACTTAATTAAAAAAAATCCCCCTTGCAATTGCAAAAGGGATTTATATTGAAACTAAACACACGCTATTCTTCAGACACCACAAAAGTGATTGACTGTTTGTGACGGTAAACTACATTTAAGCCATTTTGAGTAGCAGGTACCCAATTTGGTCCTTTTATAATCATTCTTTTTGCTTCTTCAGCAGTGCCATAACCAGGGTCGTTTTCAGCTTTCACATCTGATATGCCACCATTTTTATCAACAATAAATGAAACTATTACGGTGTATTTTCCTACACCTGCACCATTCTTTATAGGCAGGTCACGGTTTAAGTTACGCTCCAAATATTTTACCCAAGCAGACAAGCCTCCTGGAAAACTAGCGGGCACTTGAGAGACTGTAAAAACCTTTTCGTAGTTTTCTTTGCCATTTACATTACTATCTAGAAAGAAGGATCCTACAACTTTCCAGTTTGCACCACGAACTACTTTGCGTTTCATGCGAGCGGAATCTGAATCCTTTTCTTTCTCTTTAGATGCATTAAAATTAGTTTTCATACTAATTTCTATGGCGCCATTTTTACCTTTATCGCCATATTTTTTTATTGCATCTTCAGGTGATAAAATATTAAAACCAGCTAGTTGGTCAATTTTTAATGTCTTTAAAGTTTCCTCTTTATTTACTACCTCCTTGCCGTTAATAAAAATTATTTCTTTTGTAGTTAATAATTTTGGTGGCGGCGGTTTAGTAGTGTCAATTTTCTGCTGAAAAAGACTTTCCGACATGGCATTAATTTTTGTTTCAATTTTTTCTTTAGCGTGTACCCTAATAGAAAAAAATGAAATACTCATAAGTAGTAATGGCAATAACATTACTCTTCGTAAATAACTGAATCTGGTGTTTGTGTTGTTTGTTAACATAATAAGCCTCCTTTTAATTGATGAATAAAAAAAGCTATGTTTAGTTTCAAAGAAGTGATTCCCATAATGGGTTTGTAATAACATTTTTGCAAAAAATTCTACGTTTTCATTGCCAACGGCCGCTTCGTCTGCAATAAATTCGTGAATGGTTTCTAGTTCTTTTTGAATAACCCAACAAAAAGGGTTTATCCAAAATATAGAACAGCATAATTGAGTGAAAAGCCTATCCCAAGTATGCTTTTGTTGTATATGCGTTAATTCGTGTGTAAAAATTTGTTTGCCACCTTCTTCTTCAAATGAAATAGTATTTTTCCAAAATAAATTATTTAAGAATGAAAAAGGGGCAGATTCTTCATTGGTTTGAATTAAATCAAACCCTTCCATTTTTGTTATGGGGGATTGCTTTTTAAGGCGATAGATTTTGAAAATATGATAACCACTTAACGCAATTAATACAATACTTATAACCATAAATAATTGCAAACAAATATCACCAATACTTATACTGTTAGATATTTGTTTAGTAGATCCTAGCATTAAATCTAAAGTTTCGCCAGAACCTATAAACACTGGTTTTTCATTAGCAAACCAATCGAATCGAATAATAGGAATAATTAAACTTAATACAAGTGAAGCCAAAAGATAAAACCGATTAAAATAATGGAATCGTTTATTTCTTAATGCAAGCCAGTAGTACCCAACAAAAATGCCAGAGAGCATACTAAGCTTTAATGTATATAAGAGTAAGCTAGTCATTTGATTTCTTTTTTAGTTGTTTTAATAACAGCTCTAAGTCTTGTATCGACATCTGCTTTTTATCTACCAAAAAAGAAATAACATTAGAATAAGAGCCTTCAAAATAGTTTTCAGTTATACCAGCAATGCGCTGTTCTGAGTAGGCCTCCTTGGTTACAATAGGATAGTAGAAATTGTTTCGATTGGGGTTTTGGATGCCCACAAATCCTTTTTCTACTAAAATTTTTAAAAGAGTAGCTATCGTGTTGTGATGGGCTTTCTGGTCTTGCAAATTTTCGAGGATATCCTTTAAGAATCCCCCCTTTTCAAGCGCCCATAGCACTTGCATAATTTGCTCTTCTGCCTGTGTTAGCTTTTTCATTGTAACTAATTATTTAGTCAAAAATATAGACTAATTATTTAGTCACAAAATTTATTTTTAAAAATGACTACTTGATTTTCCAGATATGAGTCAAAAACGCAATTTCTTACTCATAAATGTATTTATCAATCAATAATATTGAGTTTAATGCGCAATATTCTTATATTATGATTGATAAAATGTATATTTATGATTGATAAATTAAATATATGCCAAAGAGAACAGTTATAAATGATGAACAAATTATTCAATTTATTAAGGATAATCCAAAGTGTTCTTCTAACGATATTTTAAATGGATTAGGGCTTAATATAAGCATGGCAACACTTCGAAGAAAATTAGTAGAAATAAGTGCAGTTGGTTTAATTAATGCAATTGGGGAATTAAAAAGTAGAAAGTATGAGGTCAGCCAAGCATATGATATTATACGTCCAATTAATATAGATCAATATTTTGAAAAGGAGATTGATGAAAGAATCATTCAAACTGGTTTCAATCAACAATTACTTAGCAATACGCTCAAGCATATTTCTCTATTTACAGCACAAGAATTCGATTTTTTAAATGCGTTACAGTCTAAGTTTGTTGCTAATTCCGCCAAGCTGAGTAAGGCTGAATTTAAAAATGAGTTAGAACGACTAGCCATTGATTTAAGTTGGAAATCATCGCAAATAGAAGGGAACACTTATTCTTTATTAGAAACGGAAAGGCTTTTAAAGGATAAGCAAACTGCTGCAGGTAAAACCAAGGATGAGGCAACTATGTTATTGAATCATAAAGAAGCCTTAGATTTTATTATTAGCCAGCCTGATTATATAAGCCCTTTAACAATTTCAAGTATTGAAGACATACACAGTCTTTTAATAAAGGAGTTAGATATTTCTAGAAATATTAGACATAACAGAGTCGGTATTTCAGGGACAAATTACAAGCCTCTTGAAAATGAATTTCAAATCAAAGAGGCGCTATTAGAAATGTGTACAGTCATAAATTCGAGAGATAATATCTTTGAGAAGGCTTTATTAGTTTTGGTGTTGATTTCATATATACAACCATTTGCTGATGGGAATAAAAGAACCGCGAGAATTTTCAGTAATGCAATTCTAATACATAATCATTATTGTCCAATATCATTTAGAACAATTGATTCGATAGAATACAAAAAATCAATGTTGCTATTCTATGAACAAACAAATATTAATTCATTTAAGAAAATATTCATAGGCCAATTTGAGTTCGCAGTGAATACTTATTTCTAATAGCCTACAAAAAAACCCGATCCATTTGGATCGGGTTTTTAATTATTTTCTAAAACATTGTTATTTTAGAAAATAACTTGTGTAGCCAGAACAGGAGCAAGTTTGGATGAATTTGCAGAAGATGTTAGGGCGATATTAAGTTATTACTATCGTTTTCTCCAATTAGCTTCTAAACCTATAAAATCCTCTAAATGATATACTGCATCAGAATACGTGAACAAAATAGTTCTGTCATCTACAATAGTGTGTTTCTTTCTTTTGTCAACGCTCAATTTTTGTAAATCAGGAAAATACTTTAATGGAGAAATGATCATTCTGCCATCCTCCATTTTCAGGGTAATTTTTCCGGGCAAATCGAATAAAACTTTCTCGATGCACATAGTTTTATTTATTAAAGTAGAAGCCATGATTATTTTATTTTTATTGTAGTAATTTTTTTACCTGCTTTAACATTATTAAATGATTCAATTAATATCGCTTGATTTTCTTTAATCACTTTAATCGCTTGTTTTAGATCTGTATCTGTAAGACTCCCTTTTTCAGCTACCTTCAATGTTTCTAACCATATTTTAGCAGAACGTTGTCTATTTCCTTTTTCTTTTGCAATATGTAAGTGAGGTGGCTCATTTATTGCATCAAACGCAAAGATAAAAAAAGTCAAAAACTTATAAATCGCTATTTTAGGCATTCAACAATGTTTACTCAAATTTAAACCTAATTAGAATAATAAAATAATTATACTAGGCAAGTTGATGAAAATTAGCGTCTAAATTGGGCCTATTTTTTGGTAAAAAGCAAAAACCGATCCAAATGGATCGGTTTTTTATTATTTTCTAAAACTATTATTATTTTAGAAAATAACAGTTCGTAGCCGGTACGGAAAGCTTGGAGGCAAATATTAGCTCATATTAGTTAATATTAGTTAGCCTAAATATATTGAAAATCAATATGTTGCTATTTTTCGTTCATATTTGGTTTCATTAGGTTATATGAAAACTGTAACCCAAACTGTAACCCAAAAATGAACAACACCCATGGCAAAGATCAATTTTTACTTAAAAGGAATTCCCTCGCAAGAATCACTACAGCATCTACAAAAAAAAGATAAGTTTTTGTACAATGAACTGATTGGACAGATTTACCCAATAGTATGTTCCATATCTTTTGATGGAAGAAGAGAATTAATTTCTACGCAAATTCCAATGAGTTTGCAATTCTGGGACATTAAAAAGCAAGAGGTCAAATCTGGCAAAGGCGCACCCATAAATCGGAAAAAAATCAATGATACTTTTGCAGAGAAAAGGAAAGCTATCTATGAT
>Ga0194060_10002994_pt1 | contig 11993 bp, 10 predicted proteins | sample SepL225m_MetaG_FD_163427 | JGI IMG/M metagenome (GOLD analysis project Ga0194060, IMG submission 163427) | Anoxic zone freshwater microbial communities from boreal shield lake in IISD Experimental Lakes Area, Ontario, Canada - Sep2016-L222-5m | ecosystem: Environmental > Aquatic > Freshwater >... | reverse complement strand
GGACATTTTCTTGTATTGATCAGGATAGAGATGGGGTTTTCTATGGGGCTGATTATGCATATTTTGATGGTGTCGCTGGGAATTGGTATACGGTAAGAACACTTAATCTGGGAACGAATGTTGATACGCGTATTGAATTGTTTATGATTGATAAGATTGGAAATCTGGGAACTATTGTTTCTACGGGTTTAATCAATGATGATGGTAATTTACCTATTGATGGGAAAGCTTCAAGGATTAATTTCCAGGCACCACAGACAACACGTTATTATGTTCAGATCTATACGTGGAATAATCTTGATTCGAATCCAGATACTCGTTATCAGTTAGAAGTGACGACTGCTCTAGCCCCGACTGCTACTGCAACAGTAACTTTTACTCCCTCTTCTACTTCTACTGCTACAGCAACTAGGACAATAACGGAAACATTTACACATACTTCAACGAGGACATCTACTTTTACATTTACTGCAACTAACACTGCAACGGTTACCAGAACTTTTACTCCTTCTACTACTGACACATCTACGAACACAGTGACTTCTACATTTACGGTTACTGTTTCCCCTACAGTGACAGCGACTCCTACGGAAACTTGTTTAGTGCATACTGATGGTTATGAACGAGATAATGTTGCAGGATTTCCAGAAGTGGTTCCTGATGGTACTGAGCCTGGCGTTCATGTTAGTCCATTGCTAGTGAATGCAACCCCTCAGACTAGGACATTTTCTTGTATTGATCAGGATAGAGATGGGGTTTTCTATGGGGCTGATTATGCATATTTTGATGGTGTCGCTGGGAATTGGTATACGGTAAGAACACTTAATCTGGGAACGAATGTTGATACTCGTATTGAATTGTTTATGATTGATAAGATTGGAAGTCTGGGAACTATTGTTTCTACAGGTTTAATCAATGATGATGGTAATTTACCTATTGATGGGAAAGCTTCAAGGATTAATTTCCAGGCACCACAGACAACACGTTATTATGTTCAGATCTATACGTGGAATAATCTTGATTCGAATCCCGATACTCGTTATCAGTTAGAAGTGACGAATGCTCTAGCGCCAACTGCTACTGCAACAGTAACTTTTACTCCCTCTTCTACTTCTACTGCTACAGCAACTAGGACAATAACGGAAACATTCACACAGACTTCAACGAGGACATCTACTTTTACATTTACTGCAACTAACACTGCAACGGCTACCAGAACTGTTACCCCTTCTTCTACTGCAACTGCAACAAGAACAGCTACTGAAACCTTTACGCAAACTTTTACCAGAACACCGAGTTTTACTGCGACATCAACCAATACCCCAACGAATACAAGAACATTTACTTCAACGAATACTCCTTCTTCTACTCGCACAGCGACATCAAGCTTTACTGCAACATTAACTCGTACGCCAACCTCTACCGCAACTTCTACTTTCACAATAACATTGACACCAACAATTGTTCCAGGATTTGATTATAGTGATTTCTATCAAGGCTCTTTGGCTCAGGCTCAACCTGCTTGGCATGAGCAAGTGTGGTGGGACCAGCTTCAGCTGGGGAATAGAATTAGTTTTGAAAACAGGATTAACAATCCTCGTGAAATAGCACAGAATGATGGAGTGGTGTTATTCATTAACAACTCCACATTTGTTGCGCCAAATGCTAGTGGTGATTTTGTTACCCCTGTAGCAGGTGGAACTAGTTTTTCTGTTTTATTATTGGCGAAGAGATTTGGAGTTACAGTACCAACCAACGATGCTGTGACTGCAACCTTATGGATTGATTGGAATGGTACGGGCGAGAAGAATGTTCTAGATAGTGATGAGTATTCGACGGCTCTTTCCGTTCCTGTTGTTCTAAATCAGTTCAGTCCATTATTTACAGTAACGCTTCCACCTAATTATATCTATGGACGTCCAACACTTATGAGAGTCAGAATTACTGATGCTGGGGCTTTGGCACCCGATCCGGCAATGGGATTGACTATTAATGGTGAAGTTGAGGATTACCAACTTCGATTTACAAGACCATAATTATTTACTTTTCTTTAAGTTTTCACCCTAATTCTCAATTTTCTAGTGCATGTTAGGTAATTCTGTTATGCTTATTCCATAATGTTGGAGAAACCTGCATATGAATAAGCGTATTATCACCGTTCTTACTTCTGTGATCGTTGTTATTGTGGTGTTGTTGCTTGTACAAAATAAGTTTATGTTTGTTCCAGAGCCTTCCAGTCAGGTCACCCCTTCTAGTAACTCTACCCCTGCTTTTGAGCGATCAACTCCCCAACCTTCTCCAACCAGTAAGCCTCTTTCCTATCCTACTATCACTATTCCCAACCAAGATGCCGAGCAGAAGTCAGCAATGCAATCATCTGAAGGTTTTCTCATAACGTTTAAAGAAAAAAATTGGGTGAAGCAATATGATAAAGTTCTTCATTCTGACAGTAGAAGTGCGCTTTCTAAAGATCAGTATACTCAATTTATGCAGAAGGCTTTTGGAGAGCATTCTGTTGCCATTGCAACGGCTGCTCGTGTAGATTTTATTAAGGATTTTAAACCGAATGGTAGTGATAAAACCTATGATGTTGTTGCTGTTATACAGCCTGTATACTTGAAAGAAGATCGTTCCACTTATTTTCAGAATGATAGTCTTGATTTTCTTTATTTTGCTAAAGATAGTGAAGGTTTCTGGCGATTACTCTGGTTTCAGAAATAAATTTTAGCTTGTTCCGGTTTTTATATTATGAAGGAGTGAATATATGCAAGATGAGAAATGGTTTGGGATTGTGGAGCAGATTTCGAAAAATTGTAGCATTGAGTCTCGTGATACAGAAGATGTTGTTGTGACAGAAGCTGATGGACATAGGGAAATAATTGGAACTTTGGAAAAGATTATTTTTACAAGTCCTATGGGTAAGATGATGTTGACTAGAAAAACAACTCCAGTTATAGTGCGACGGGAAGAACATTATCACAAACGAGGTGGTGCTTCTGTTACCAAGTTTATTTATTCACCTGATGAAAAGGTTCAGAAAGTAAGTTTTTTTAGATGGGATGATAAGATGGATAATTGGGAAGAAATATCTATTCGTAGTGCTTTTTCGGTGTAATGTTTATGCGTTTGTGAGATTGGTAGAAATGCCGATTTTTTTGTGTCGGGGTGGCGGAACTGGTAGACGCGTTGGACTTAAAATCCAATGACCCTAAAGGTTGTGGGGGTTCAAGTCCCCCCCTCGACACCAAATGTTTTGTTCGTTGTTTATGAAGATTTTAAAGTGATGGTGAATTTTTTTATCAGTTCGATTGGACGGTAGGAAAGTTTTGCTTGGCGTAATCCTGGATCTCCAACATCATTTTCTCGGTTGATGTATTCCAAATCGCCCCAAGTATTTTGTGATGATTGTTGGTTTATTAGTGACGAGAGGTGAGGAATAGCGGGATTGGCCTTTTCAATGTGAATTACGGCAGTGTTATTGTTGAGTGTATCTCCTAATGAAAATGCTTCAACATGTCCGTTGATAAGAATCACTCCACCTTGCATTCTTAAGTGTTGTCGGTTGTTGAGGACGTATGTGATTCCTTTTAGTTCAGCCTGGAGGACGGTATCTTGTTCAGGGGAAGTTCGGGTTTTATACCATGTTTCTGCTATAGCAATACATTCGTCTATATGGTTGTTGTCTAAAGGCTGAAATTGCCAGTTATAATTTCGATCGAAAGCGTTTAGGTGATTTTTTTTACTGTGATATTTTTTCCCTTTCAGTTCAACAAGATCGGTTTTATTGTAGAGATAATCGAAGTCATCGCGATTTTCCGTTCCGAGAATATTGTGATTACTGCTCAAATTTGCTAGAAATCGCTCTTCAGTTTTAATAATGGAAGGAGTATTTTCTTTATAGTTTTCTGCAAGCCATGAAAGCAGGAGTGGGGATAATTCTGGGGATATTGTTGATCCAATTGGTTGCAAGAAAAGGTGATTTCCTTTGCTTGAAATACCTTGAATAAGAAGAATATCTTCATATAATCCCCATTGGAATTGATAATAGTCTTTCCAAAGGATAAGATTTGTAAAAGTTAAATGCCCGGCAAGAGGTTGGTAGCTATCAAGTCGGGACGTGATTATTTCTTTATCGTCGAGCTCTAGTATTTTCCACTTCGTTGCTGTAATAGGATTTGTCATAGGATGGTGATATATTTCGAAAAGAAATAAGTTCGTTACTTGGTATTATTTTATCGGACAATGATTGAAAAATGCTGATTCTCTATTGTACTTTATACGCTGGTGAATGTAATGCCCAAATTGTGGGATTTTAAACAATTTATTGAGTTTACCAATCTGACCAATTCTGGTGTTTTGTTGGTATCCGGTAAGCATGGCATAGAAAAGGAATCTTTGAGAATAACCAATGATGGGTTACTTTCTAGACGAAATCATTCTCTTGGGCTGGGTTCGTCGTTGATGCATCCTCATATTACTACTGATTTTAGCGAGGGGTTATTGGAGTTTGTTACAGCGCCTTTTACTGATCCTAAAAAGACTCTTGAGCAATTACACCAGATTCATTGCTTTGTAGCAAGACGTTTGGAGGGTGACTTTTTGTGGACGCAGAGTATGCCTGGTTCTCTTGAAACTAATGCAATACTTTTAGCTCAATATGGTACGTCCAATTTAGGAAGATATAAGTCTCTTTACCGAGAAGGGTTGTCTTATCGATATGGAAAACAAATGCAGATGATTGCTGGTGTTCACTATAACTTTTCATTTGGTGAGGAGTTGTTGAGCAGGTTGCATGAGTTTTTTTCTCAGGGTGAGAGTTATAGAGCTTTTGTGGATACTTGCTATTTCGCTTTACTTCGTAATTTTTTCCGTTATCAGTGGCTGCTTGTGTATTTGTTTGGAGCTTCACCTTGCCTTGATTCAAGTTTTTTTGAACATTCTCCTCTGGAAGAGTTAGAACATTGGAAACAGCATACACGTTTTGGAAGATTTTCAACTTCATTACGAATGAGTCAGATCGGTTATTCTAATCACAAGCGTGAAGGGTTATTTTTTTCACATAATTCGTTACAAGAGTTTATTCATGATCTTCGTGCTGCAACGGTTCGTAATAATCCTGATTTTTCTCGGTTGGGAGTGTACCGTAATGGAAAACGTATTCAGATTAATACAAATATTCTACAGATTGAAAATGAGTACTATGCTTCAGTGCGCCCAAAGCAAATTATACTTGGTGACGAAACGATGTCTATGGCGATGGAGAGTCGTGGTGTTGGGTATATTGAAGTGAGACTTCTTGATATTGACCCTTTTTCTCCTGTGGGGGTAGATGAAGAACAGTTGGCGTTTTATCAGTTGTTTCTCCTGTATTGCTTAGCAAAAGAAAGCTCTATAATGAGTAGTGATGAGTATCAACTTGCTGAACGAAATAAAGGTCAGGTTGCTTTACGAGGTCGTGATCCTGAATTAGAGCTTACTGTTAAGGCTGGATCTAAGAAAGTTCATGCAGTTGGTGAAGAGGTACTTGAGGAAATGGAATTGCTTATAAAGCTTTTTCCCAATGATGTGCAGTATATGTATACTGAATTACTTTCAAAGCAGCGTCTAAAACTTCAGGATTCTACCAACACTCCATCTTCAGTTTTTTTGAAACACCTCTTTTCCAGCAAAAAAGAGTATTCAGAATTTGGTTTTGAACGAGCTCGACAAGTTACTGAGTTATTTAAAACAGCTTCTCTTGCATTGGATACTGAGGAGTATTTTGAAGCATTGGTAAAAAAATCGATCCAGCAACAAGAAAGTTTAGAAAAAAGTGATAAGGTATCTTTTGATGATTATATTAAGCTAAAAAGCACTTTTTCTCACTCTATCTAAGGCACATACTATGGTAGATTTTGTGTATCAGAAATTTTATGACCAATATAAGCCTGAGTGTTATGAGCAGTATCTTCAGAATCTATCTGAGACTATTGGTGTTTCTTATAAATTTAGCTCTACCCCGATACTTATTTCTTCTGAACAATGGGAGCGTTTGCGAGAGACCACAACTGCAGTTTTAGATTTACTGCGTTCTAGCGAGTATCAATCAAGTATTGCTAAACAATCATGGTTTCTTCCAGTGCAACCTCTTACGGAAAATGATTTTTATGGTTGTGTAGATTTTCACTTGGGGTCTGATGAAGAGAAGATCATTGAGGTTAATTTTTTTCCGCCAGGTTTTTCTAGTGTTGCCGAGTTGATGGAAAGAACGTTTATTAAGCATTTTCAATTACCTCAAAAGGGGCTATTTGAGGGTTTTGAAGAGTTATTAATTAGTGCTATTACGGATAACTATAGCCATTCGAAGGTCGCAGTATCTGATATTTCTATTGATCAACAGTATACGCTTGGTGAGTTCTATTATTTGTTGAAATTAATGCAACAACATGGTGTTGATGCACAACTTTGTAATGCCGAACGAGTGGCAATATCTCCTGATGGTTATCCGGTTTGGCACAACCAAGAATTTAAACGTGTGTATTCGCGTTTGATTCCTTATGATTGGGAGTATTCTAAAGAACGGTTGGGGTGTTATACAGAAATGTATACTAAGCACCCTGAAATTTTTTTCACCAACCCGTTTGGTTGGAGACTTGCAGATAAACGCTTTCTTTCTGTGCTTTCCACTTTGCAAGATGGAGATTATGGTCTTGATGTAGTTTCTGTTGCATCTATAAGGCGAGCAACTTTGGTGACGAGGATGTTACAGGATTTTGTTGATTTGCAAAGTGTCAAAGATTGTTTTGGTAGTGTGAAAAATATAATTGTTAAGCCTGTTGATAATTTTGCAGGACATGGGGTTCTTTTAAAGCCTACTGTTGGAGGTTTGGAGCGGCTGTTATCAAATGATAAGGCAAGAAATAACTATGTGGTGCAACAGCTTTTTCCAGCAGACAAGTTACGCTACATTACAGATGCTGGTAAACAAGAGCCGATGAAGTATGATGTGCGGGTTGTTTTCTTGAGAGGAAATGTAGTAGGAGCTTATGGACGCGTGTATGAGGGGAGTATTACTAACTTTAGAAGTGAAGCAGGTGGCTTTGCACCTGTACTAGTATACGAAAAGTAGAGCAAGGAAATATGTTATTCTGTTGCTGTATCAGTAGGGATGGTTTCTTCTGTAGTGTTTTCGGATTCAGCAGGCGTTGTTTTGCCTGATTTGTGCTGAACAGCAGCTGATGCAGCAAGACGTTTCTTAAATTTATCAACTTGTCCAGCTGTATCGACAAGTACGTCTTTTCCACTATAGAGAGGGTGGCAAGCAGAGCAGATTTCGATTTTGATTTCAGGTCTGGTGGAACGTGTTTTCCATGTATTGCCACAAAGGCAGATTACGGTTGAGTCGTTATAGTTTGGGTGGATGCCTTTTTTCATGATTCTGATGGCCTTTTCCTATTAAATAAGTTCATTGCAGTTACAAAGTCATATTCTAACGCATGGTCAAGTACTTTGCAAGCTTCGTTTGTAAAATTTGGCAATGCGAGTTGTTCTTCCTTGGAAAACTTTGAAAGAACAAAATCAACAGTGTCGATGTTCTGTTTATGTTCGTTGCGGATTCCCATGCGTATCCTAGAAAAACTATTTGTTCCGATAGATTGAATGATCGATCTGATGCCTTTGTGTCCACCATCCCCTCCATCGAGACGGAGTTTCAGCGTCGAAAAGGGAACATCTATATCGTCGTAGATAAGCCATAGATTGGTTTCTGGAGAGATTTTATAGAAGTTGAGTGCAGTTTGTACGGCACGACCAGAATTATTCATGAATGTTTGCGGTTTGAGTAGGAGTATTTTTTTTCCGCGGATGGTTACTTCTGCACTTTCTGACTCAAATTTTTTATTTGTTTGAAATGGGGATTTTACAAAGACATCAAGCGTCATAAACCCGATATTATGTCGAGTTTTCTCGTATTCTTTTCCAGGATTTCCAAGTCCAACTATTATAGTATGCATATATAAGGTTTAGTGAGGGATAACAGTTTTGTTGGTTGCATTTGTTTATGATGATTTGATTAGCGGTAGTTGGTGAAAGACAAAGGAAATTCAAAGTCTTCCATTGCGTTTAAAAATGTCATAATCTCCTGGAGGATGTCCTTGCTTTTATCGCTGACACGTACAACTTCTCCTTGAATACTTACTTTTGTTTTCTTGAATTTGTCTTTAATTTTTTTCAATATTAACTTTGCTGATTCCTGATTTAATTCTTTTCGAATGTTAATTCTTTGCCTTACCATGCTGTTTGCAGCATTTTCTTCGAGTTGGGGGTCGAAAAGCTTGGGAGATAATCCTCTTTTGTAGCCTTTTTCACGGACCAACGTTATGACAGCCTGAAGACGCATGGTGCTTTCTGTTGTAATCAGTAATCCTTCCTTATCACTTTCAATTTCAGTTTTGCTTCCTTTGAAATCGTAGCGGTTGGTTATTTCTCTTCGAACTTGGTCTAGTGTGTTGATAAGTTCCTGTTGGTTGAAGTCAGCGACTATGTCAAAAGAGTATTCTGCCATTTCGGCTCCTTGCTTGTAGGATTTTTTTTCAGTATACCTTATATTTGACTTGGACCGAAGAGTTAATGGGTTTATGAAACATTATTGTTGTAGTGAACGTCTTATTATTGAGTGGTGTTGTTATTTTGAGATTGCGATATCAGGCGTAACAATTCTTGTTACGGTTTGTTACTATAACAGATGATAGCAAATGTTGTTGTTAGGTTCCTATTGACTATTAGGACAGTTTCTCTATACTGTATCTTTTTTCTTACTAAAATAAGCATTAAAAACTCAATGTAATAAATCACGACTGATATCGTTTTATGACTATAGATGCTACTAACAACTCGTTGCAAGAACAGGATTCTGTTGTAGGGACAGATCCTACACCTGAGATTCTTAACAGATGGCTGGAAGATGCTCGAACTGGGATGACGGCTTTTGACAACCTTTATGATTACTATTTTCCGAAAATTTATAATTATGTTTATTATCGAGTCGGAAATAGGGAGCATGCAGAAGATATGACATCAGAAGTTTTTATAAAAGTTATTTCGCGATTTGAGACCTTTTCAGGTGATTGTCAAGCCTTTACTGGTTGGATCTATCGCATTGCAGGTAACTCTATTACTGATTATTATCGTTTGGGTCAACGGAAGACTCAGGTGCATTATGTTGATGAAACTGACCTTATTGGACTTGTGGATTCTTCTGCTACTGAGGTGGAAGTCAATTTTATTGATGCCATTGATAAGGAAAGACTGATGAGCGAGGTTCGAGAATCTATTAATACCTTGCCGGCTATTGAACAGGAAATTATTACTTTGAAGTTTTTTGAAGGTTTGGATAACAAGACAATTGCTGAAGTTATGAATATGAAACAAGGCAATTTTAATGTTCGACTTCACCGAACGGTTGAGAAACTCAAGACTCTTCTCGGTGGAAAAATGGGTACTGTTCATCATGTCTAAGCAAAGACCAATACGGAACAATGATTTTACAGATGGGCAATTTGAAGCCTTGTTGACTATGGCTCGTCCTGGTGTTGCCTCTCCCCGCCTGGATTTTAAAGAAAATTTGCGTTCGAATCTTCGAAGTATTTATGCCAAGAAAGTTTCTGAACAACGCTCTGTTTCGTCAAGTGAACAGTACTCTTTAGTTGAACGTTTTCGTCATGCTGTTATGATGAGATTTCCTCGCTGGGTTCTCGCTCCTTTTGTATTTATGCTTTTTGCCTCTTCACTCACTACGTATGCATACACTAATTCTAGTGTTACAAATAAAAGTTCTCTTTTTATTCTGAAGCAGACTATCGAGAGTGTTCAACTTTCTCTAGCATTTTCTCAGCAGAAGAAGGTTGAGACCTATTTAGCTTTTTCAGAGAGAAGGCTTCAGGAAGCTCGTTTTCTTGCCAGTCAGGGCGAGCTTGATCCTTCAACATTGATTGAGATAAATGAGAATCTTAACCAGTCTCTTCAAGTGCTTCAACAGGTGAAAGACCCACAGGAACAGCAAAAGTTGATTGCTCTTGTAACTTCTACGTCTTCCCAGAATCTTACTGGGTTACGTGAGATTGCTTCACAAGTTGTTGAACATAATGACGAATACTCATCACTTGATCAACCGAATACGACATCTGCGTCGGTTTCTCCTGAAGTGGCGTCTCTTGCCCAGGTAATGAATAATGTTACAAATACCACTTCTTCTGACTTTATTCAAGAAAAAATTGATTCATCTTCCTCTCCCACAGCTTTTTCTGAACTTCATCATATCAATATTAGTAGTGTTCCTCCGCAGATTTTAGGAACAAAAGGTTCATCAACTATTGTTGCTGCTCTGTTTGATCAGGCTGGAAATGATGTTACGAAACGGAATGATATTGTTTATTCTTGGAAAATACTTTCTGGGGCAGGTAATTTACAACAGATTCAGCCTAATCAAGTATTTTACACAACTTCTGAGATCCCTTCTGATTCAAAAACGGCTGTTATAGAGGTGATTGCTTCTTCAAACGGAAATTCAGTATCTAATAAGGTTTCGATTTTATTTGTTCACCCTATTGAAACTGTTGATATTGTAACTACCTTTGGTTCTGCTTTGTCGCTTTCTGGATTTACAAATGCTCAATTGAGTGCCAAGGTTGGAGTAAAATCAGAATTTTCAGACATTGGTCAACGGTTAGTTTATAAATGGACTGTACTTGACGGTAAGGTTCTGCTTTTAAATCCTTCTGCCCAGTCTACTACTATTCAACCTCAGCAATTGGGCAATGCTACGGTTCAACTTGATGTGTTCTATGGTGATGATGTAATAAGTCGACAATTTACGTTTACGGTTTTATCAGATGGTGAAACTGTTACAATAACGCCAGACATTTCTTCTTCCCCTACTGTTCCACTTCCTCAAGAAACAAAAGTAAAAACACCTTATCCAGTACTTTCTACTACACCCGAAGCTTCAGATAAGAAATATTATGTACGTATGACTTCTTCAAGTCAGGCTTTGACTGGTGGTCAGACTGCTCAAGTTAAGTTTGTTGTAAGTGATGAAAACTGGGTGCTTTATCCTGATGAGTTAGTGAAGGCGATCTTGACAGGCATAGGTTCTTTATCAGGAGTTAACAGCAATGGGGATGGCACATATACAGCTATCTATACTGCTCCTGCGACCATTGCCCACCAAACGACGGTGACGATTTCAGCTACTATTAGTAATCGTTTTCAACCAGTGCAGTCATCACTGGTGCTTACTCTTTACCCTAAAAATATGGGTATTACTGCGGGTTCTGTTTCTGGGAAGCCTGGAGATATTGTAGCGATTCCTTTAACATTTTTGGTCCCTAAATATGTTTCGCTTCAAACGTGTGATTTTGTTGTGCGTTTGCCGTATAACACTCGTTTTGTTTCTGGGGGCGAACTAGTCGGTAATAATGTTCATTACAACTGCTCTTCTGAAGGTGCTGCAATGCTTAGAGTACAGATAAATGAGAGTGTGCAAGCTACTAGTTTAAGAATTATTATTCTGAACGCCACAGCTGTTGATGCTACAGGGGAAACAATTGGGGTAAAACTAACTTCTGGTGTGATTGAAATTAAAGGGTTAACGCCTACACCTGCACCAGTTTATACAAAAATTCCTGCAAATAAATCTCTTTAATTTTGAAGTTAAATTGGCTGGGTTTAAAAATGGGAGAAGGTAAGTTTTTTTATATGTTTATGGCTCATTGGATTTAGCTGGAGCCCACAACCGGAATTGAACCGGTGACCTCTTCCTTACCAAGGAAGTGCTCTACCAGCTGAGCTATGTGGGCAATTTTGCCTTAATGATCATAGCATTCAGAGTTGAGAAGGTGAAGAGGGGAATTTTTGATGGTTTTGGAGTGGGTTATACAACTGTTTTCTTGCGAGAAAATAATGTTTTAGGAATTTCAAAGGGGCTTCCTTCGCCGTCTTCTTCATGAGCTTTAGAC
>Ga0194060_10002993_pt1 | contig 11999 bp, 11 predicted proteins | sample SepL225m_MetaG_FD_163427 | JGI IMG/M metagenome (GOLD analysis project Ga0194060, IMG submission 163427) | Anoxic zone freshwater microbial communities from boreal shield lake in IISD Experimental Lakes Area, Ontario, Canada - Sep2016-L222-5m | ecosystem: Environmental > Aquatic > Freshwater >... | reverse complement strand
GCACATCCCGTGTTGATAGTTTTTCCATATGCTCTTTCTGCTGTTCGATCATTTCGGCGATTCGGCAGTCGTCAGATGCTGCGCCTGGCCGTGAAATCCGGTATTAATCCCAATCCAGCAGCCGTTTCTGGCCTTCCAGTTTTTTAATGTCCGTCACGTCCTGGCTCACTTCAAGAGTTCCCTTGTACCCGCCCTGGGCATCGCGCACGGCAAAATACCGGATCAGTATGAACCTGCTTTTCATCTGGATCCAAAAGTCTGCGGTATCCCTGCGGCCGGCTTTGAACTCGTCCAGGATCTTCTGGACCATGTTCATGCTCTTCGGCGGATGGCAGTTCTGGACCTTCCTTCCGATCACGCCCGGGCTTCTCGGAAAGAGCCGTTCTTTGAGCGCCGAGTAATAGAGCACCTCATCGTTCTCGTTTACGAATGAAATGTCCAGAGGCAGATGCTTTAACATGAGGTTCAGTTGCTCAAGCGAAAGATGGCCGGTGTCAAGGCTAAGGTCCTGTCCTGATGCCGCCGCTGTTATGTGTGTGTTGTCTGAGGCTCCGGACATCCAGCCGGTTTCGGGCAGGATCCATGCATAACCAACCTCTGCTTCGCCATTACGGACCGCAAGCCATTCGTCGTCGGTCAGAAGATCCTTGGCCATGGGGAAGAGAATATGCTCTTCCTTGTAGATCATATCGGCGATGCTTTTCAGGGCATATCTGATGCTGTTATAAACATCGGGTATCTGCGCATCCCTGATCCCTGCCCTGCTGCTTTTAAGAGCGGTCCGGATATCGTCGTGGAGCGCCCACATGACCTGCGACGGCCCGGTGATGTTGTGTTTTTCAAGGATCGGAAAGAGCTGATTCTCCTTCCGAAGATAGTGAAGGTCGATCAGAGAGAGCCTGGCCACCAGTTGAGCCAGCTGCTCCTGATACTGTTTAAAGATTTCTTGGTCAGCAGTATCGTTCAGCTTCGCGATCACATGGCCCAGCTCATGCACGATCCCGTCTGCAGACCGGTTCTCGAGCATGAAGGTGTGCATCGGATGGCCCGGGGGAGCCTGCGGCACTTCCTGCTGACTGAGCGACTCCTTGAACACCTCAACATGCACATCGCAGAGCCTCCGGACTTCGCTCTCCGGCATGCCTTCGTTCATGAGCTGCTGCTCCAGGTGCGCTATCTCTGAAGCGTCAATGTCCTTGATAAGCTCGTGGAACCGCTTTTTGAGCACAACCATATCAACGCCCGTATGCAGATCCCGAATAATACCTTTCAGCACCGCCTGGCGCGCTTTATCATCGGAGAGGGCTTCCACGGCCCCGGCTGTTTTATCAACCATCACGTCGGCCCCGGTCTTTGCTTTGATCTCCGCGGCAATGCCGACAAGCAGCTCCTCAAGCGGTATAGCGCCGAGGGCCGAAGCCTGAGCCAGGGTCGCCATCCTGCCTACGGTCTTTCTCATGACCGGATTCTTAAGCAGGTTGAACGCCTGCGCCCGGCCGGTAAGATAGTCCAGGAGAAAGGGGTATTTTTCCAACAGATCGTCGATCTTTGTCTTAGCGCTCAGTTCCATAATAGCCTCCAATTTGATTCAGCATAGACCAATGTCTGCGCTGCCCTGCTCTATTCTATCAGACTTTGCAGTATCTGATTTTCCAGATCACAGATTTATTTTCACCCTTTTCAACATTGTGCACCATGATGCATATCATGCCTGACATATATTATGAGCTGCCAGAACAAGTTGACAGATCTCAAATTTCCTATTATTATGCAGAGGTGCATCAATATGCGTGCCGCCTCATTATGTTGCGCGGCGTATTCTCCAGATATTTACTAAATGCAGGCTAATCCAAAATACATCAGGAGGTTACCAATGGCAGAGATTTGTCCGGTCAGTAATACAGAAAAGTTGCTCTTAGCCACAGATGGTTCACAGTTCAGCGAAGGCGCCATCCGGGAGGCGATCAGCCTTGCTCGAAAGTGCTCGAGCAGGCTTTCGGCGATATCCGTGATCGAAACCAATCCTGAGTATGAGACCATCGCGCCCCAGCTTCTCGAAAAGTCGGAACGAGCGGCGCGAACGCATCTTGAGTCAGTGAAAGCGCAGGCCAAAAAGGAGGGCGTGGATTGCAGCACCAGCATCCTTGAAGGTGAGGACTCGTATAATTATATTGCCGAAGAAGCGAAAAAGAATGACGTTTCGATGATCATTATGGGCAGGCGGGGCCGGACCGGCCTCAAGCGGCTTGCCATGGGCAGCACAGCCGCCCGCGTTATCGGCCATGCGCCCTGCAGCGTGCTGGTCGTGCCGCGAGCTGCAATCGTGGAGTTCAAGAGCATTGTGGTCGCAACAGACGGTTCACCCTATTCCATTGCGGCTGCTTCGGAGGCGATCGGCATTGCTAAAAAGAACAACAGCAAGCTGACGGTCATCTCCGTGGTCCCGGCAGAACTCGCTTCGCCCACGGATATTGATTTCGCCGCCACCGGGCGGGAGCTCCTGGCGGAAAAAGAGATGCAGGTTGCGGAAAAGAACGCGAAGGCCGTGAAGGAAGCGGCGCTGAAAGAGGGCATCGCCGTGCAGGCCTTTATCATGACCGGCAAGCCCGCAGATGCTATTATCGAGACCGCGAAGGATAAGAACGCCGACCTGATCGTCGTTGGCAGCCACGGACGGACGGGCATCGAGCGGCTCCTTATGGGCAGCGTGGCGGAGCGCGTGATCGTGATGTCGTCCTGCGCTGTGCTGGTTGCGAAGGGGAAGTGAAGCGCCAAATGTGAGCCAGTGGCAATAAGCTACATTACTTTTTTTGCATTTGGTTCTGTAGTTTTTTAGAAATGATTTCGGATTGTGAAGTTGAAATTTAGGATTTGGCGCATTAATTATGCTGAACATCCTCATCATATCCGATGAAGCGAAAAATATTGCGTCGCTGTTCAAGTCAGCGGGCTTCAGTTCTGACACCCAAAACCCGTCAAAGACGAACAACGCTTCCGAAGCAAATCCGCCAAAGACGGAAGGCTACGATATAGCCTTTCTTGATCTCGACACAGAGAACTGGCAGCAGCGGCTGCTCGATGTGCGTCACAGCATGCCGGTTATTGCTTTTTCTCTTCCTGACTTGAAGAAAGCCGTTGAGGCAATGAAGCTGGGTGCCAGCGATTTTCTGGAAAAGCCACTGACCGGCGAAGCGCTGGACCTGGTCGTAGAACGGCACAAGAAGCGGATCTTGAACCACAAGTACGGATTCGACGAGATCATCGGGATGAGCAAGCCCATGCAGCATGTCTTCGGGCTGATCAAGAAGGCGGCGGCCAGCGAGAGCAATGTTCTGATCACCGGCGAGAGCGGCACGGGCAAGGAGCTGATCGCTCGGGCGATCCACCGGTGGAGCCCGCGCAGTGAGCAGTCTTTCATGACCATTAACTGCAGCGCCATCCCTGACACGCTGCTCGAATCGGAGCTATTCGGCTTCGAAAAAGGCGCATTCACCGGAGCCCAGTACATGAAGAAGGGCCTCCTCGAACAGTCTGATGGCGGCACGGTTTTTTTCGATGAGATCGGTGATGTCTCCCAGCTGTTCCAGGTCAAGGTCCTGCGGGTTCTTCAGGAAGGTGAGATCATGCGCATCGGTGGAATGCGCCATTTCAAGGTGGATGTACGCTACATTGTTGCCACGAATGTTGACCTTAAAATCGCCTGCCAGCGCGGCGCGTTCCGGGAGGACCTCTTTTACCGGCTGAATGTGATAAATATTCATCTCCCGCCTCTCCGTGACCGGGTAGAAGATGTGCCATTGCTTGCAAAACACCTGATACAAAAACATGCACCCAAGAGAAAGGATATCTTGATCAAAGGCATTACGAGCGATGCCTTGGATATCCTGACGAACCATACCTATCCCGGCAATGTACGGGAACTGGAAAACATCGTAGAGCGGTCCATTTCGTTTGCAAATACTGCGGACATCATGCCAACAGACCTCCCGCCCTATCTTTTGCAGGCATCACCCGTCAAACCGCGGCCAATTGCTCAGCGGCTCCGGGATGCCATCGAGACCTCTGAACGGGATACGATCGCAGCAGCGCTCCTCGAAACTCACGGGAATATTTCACGTGCAGCAACCAGCCTCGGTATTTACCGCCAACAGCTTCAGCGCAAAATTAAGCAGTACAAAATAGCAACATAATCCTAAATATAGCAACATAATACTGCACCTGTTTATCATACAAGACTGCTAGTTACCCACCAAAACCGCAACACCAGGTTGCCCCACAATAACCTATACATAAAAATGACCATTATTTCAAAGTGTTATTCTATGGCATACATATTGTATTATATGTAGCAATTCACTATGGAGGTTGCCAATGCAAAAGCTTATAAAAATGGTTGAAGACATGATGGTAGCAATCACTTTTGCTGAAGCCGGCGAGTTTGACGAAGCGAACAGGATCGCGGGCAACGAACAGATCCAGGAAGAAACCGTTTCAACTCCTTTAACCGCTCCGGGAATATAAGCAGTGAACTGAGGGAACCGCTCCCGGTCCTGCCAACCCGTTAATAGGGTTGGATTGTCTGGAGATTCTGAAAAGAGAACTCCAATTTTTTTGTCCATAATAATACATTATAACAATCTGAAGAGATGACCTTATGTTGACAGCAAAAACAGTTGATAGAGATAGTCAGCAAAAACTATATGTGCAGATGTTCTCCATTTTGAAGGAGAAGATCGAAAAGCGCGAATGGCCTGTGAGTTCACAGATCCCTACCGAAGATGAGCTCTGCAAGGCCTACGATGTCAGCAAGGCTACGGTTCGGATGGCTATCGCGGATCTGGTGAGGAGCGGCTATCTAAAAAAACTGCAAGGCAAAGGCACTTTTGTGCGGCATTCTTTGCCGGATCTGGGCATTACCATGAAGACGCAATTGACCGAAGATATGTTCGGGGAGGGGGTGAGCGCACGCAAGGAGCTTCTGGTAAAGGGGATCAAGGTTCCGCCTGATGACGTGAAGGCCTATTTGAAGACCGAGGGCGACATCTATTACATTCTGTGCAAGCGGGTCGTGAACAATGAACCGGCTTACCTCGAGGAGTCTTTCATTCCGCTCGAAAGCGTTCCCGACATCGACGAGGTAGAGGTCTGCCAGACGCCTTTTTACGAAATGATGCAGGAGAAGGCGGTTAAGAAAATATTTAAGGTCGTTCAGATGACCGAGATCTCGGAAATGAACGACGATGCCGCCTCGATCCTTAAGGTTGGCAAGGGCACTCCGGTGCTTCTGCTGCACCGGCTGCTAGTCGGGATCGATGGGCAGCCTATCGCCTATACGCGGTTGATGGGAGGCGGCAGAAAGTACAAGATACAAACGGAATTAATTCAGATTTCCTGATGAATGGCATCTATACTGCGAGGGAGGGTTTGACATGGGAGTAATGAGAAGCACGTACGAATATTTCAAAGCGGCGTCGATCGCGCACGCCAAATGGGACTATGAAGTCTCCATGAGCATCATCCATAACCGGAAGAAGATGTGGATCATGTTGCTGTTGCTCCTGCCGATCGTGGCGGTATCGTGGGTGGAGGCAGGCAACATGCTCGGAGGAAAGACCGCCTATGCGCCGGCGTTCTATTCGACCGGCATCTTTGCCGTCTCCATAGCCATCGGTTTGGCTGCGGGACTGATCACCGGCTGCATCGGCGCGGGCGGCGGGTTCATCATCACCCCGGCGCTCATGGCCGCGGGCGTCAAGGGCATCCTGGCGGTGGGCACGGACGTATTCCACATCTTTGCCAAGGCGATCATGGGCACCACGGTGCACAAAAAGCTCGGCAACGTATCCGTGAAGCTTGCCATGGCCTTTCTCGTCGGTTCGGCGGGCGGCACGTTCATCGGCGGCTGGATCAACAGGCTTCTCTATGACAAGGACCCGATCCTGTCCGAAGCTTTTATCAGCCTGGTCTATGCCGTCCTGCTTGGTTTTCTCGGTTTCTATGCCATGCTGGACTTCTGGAAGTCCACGCGGGGGCCGGCAGTTACTGGCGGCGATGCGCACGGCGGCCCCTCCGGCACGACTGACTTTGCTATCAAGCTCCAGAAGATCAATATTCCGCCTATGATCACCTTCGACGAAGATTATGTCGAGGGCGGCAAGAAGATCTCCGGCGTGTTCATTGCCATGGGCGGCCTGCTCGTGGGTATCCTGGCGGCGATCATGGGCGTGGGCGGTGGCTTCGTCACCTTCCCGATGTTCGTGTATACCTTCGGCGTATCCACGGCAACCACCGTGGGCACGGATATTCTGCAGATCATCTTTACCGCAGGACTGGCCTCCATCGCGCAGTACGCCATCTACGGATATGTGTTCTATACGCTGGCCATGGGCATGCTGATCGGTTCGCTCATCGGCATTCAGGTCGGCGCGCTCACCACCAAGGTGGTGAAAGGCATTCACATCCGCGGTTTCTACGCGGTCTCGATCATCGCGGGTTTCATCAATCGTGCTTCCACGCTGCCCAAGAAGATGGTGGAGCTTGAGTACATCGACCTTTCCAAGGGGATGATCAACGGCATCGAATCCGTGGGCAACATCGTATTCTGGATCGTGGTCGCCATCTTTGGCCTCTGGATCTTCAGCAAGTTCTTTGCGAACATAAAAACTCTCAGGCAGGAGGCATAGCATGATCATAAAAAATAAATCCACCTTTTACACCGGAGCATTCCTTGCAGTGACTTTTGCCGGCGTGCTCGCGCTGATCTTCTCGCCCATCTTCGGCGAGGGGAGGAACGGGCTCGTATACGCCGACGATATGTTCAACCGGCTTTCAAAGGGTTCGTCCTATTTTATCCCGAAGGTTTCGAAGAGCAATGAAAAGTTCGCGAATACCACCCTTGCCGTGAACGTAAAGTTTGAGAAGCCGGAGCAGATCGACGGGACGATCAAGCTGCTTGCTGCCGCCGGCATCGAAGCGAAGAACGTGAGCTCCGAGCTCCAGATCAACGGCAATCTCGGCATGCTCATGATGAAGATCTTACAGGATTCCGACGATATGTATAAGAACAACGGCGCTGCGGTTGCCGCCCGTTACGGGTCCGACGAAAAAAAGGTCATGGAGTCCTGGCATATCATGCTCAAGGGCGTGGACAAAGCGCTCAAGAAGCAGGGCAAGATCGAGGATGCGAAGATCGTTTCGGATGTCATGAAAAAAGCGGTCGAGCCAGCCTACAATTATTACAAGGTCGAGGCGCAGAACGTCGTGGACAAGGCCGGTATCATGACCGGGCTACTCGTGTTCTATGTGGCTTATACCATGTGGTGGGGCTTTGCCATATTCTACATGTTCGACGGCATCGGGCTCACCATGACAAAAGCCAAAGTGAAAAAAGAGGTATAGGGGGAGACATGAAAGTATTAGTACCGGTTGATGGATCCAAACACTCATCAGAAGGCATCAAGGTTGCCTCGCATTATGGCAACACAAAAGATGCGCAGCTGTACCTGATAACGGTCATCCCTTCGGTGGCGGACATCGACCTTGAACTTTCCGCTTCAGACCGCGACCGGCTGCTCGAAAGCCTGAAGGCACGCGGTGAGGAACTGCTGGCAAAGGCGAAGGGGCAAATGAAGGCGCTGGGCGTGAACAAGGTGAATACGGTCCTGGCGACCGCGCCATCGCCGGCCATGGAGATCGTCTCCTATGCGGAAAAGGAAAAGATCGACCTCATCGTGATCGGAAGCAGGGGGCGGAGCGCGAACCAGCGCTTCCATCTCGGGAGCGTGGCGGAGAATGTGGTGCGCCACAGCCCGTCGTGCGTGTATGTGGTCCGGGAGCCATCCTGGATATAAGGATCTCACTGACAGGGGTTCGATGGAGACATCGGCCCCTGTTTCTTTTTAAATCCGCTTACGCTATAATGGCGCACTATGAAGATACGGGACAAACTCTTCCTCGGCTTCGGACTGTATATTCTCCTCGCAGCCATACTCGGTTTTTTCTCGTATAAAGAGCTTCGCACGATCGCAACACGGCTGGTGCTGGTCGAAGCCGCGGACGACATCACGAATACCATCCTCGAAGTGCGGCGATACGAGAAGAACTTCCTCCTGTTCAGAGACGGAAAAAGCCTCCAGGACCTGCACGAGTATCTTGATGCATTCAAAACTTCCATCGATGCCATCCGGTCGGAGATCATCCTCGAGATCGGTAGCGTCAATGCCGCCATCCTGAAGGCAACCATCGCCGAATACGAACAGTTGATCTCTGACATTGCCAAGGATTTCACCGTGCAGGAGGAGCTGGAGGCAAATGTCCGGAAACAGGGCCAGCAGGCTGAGTTGGCTGCCAGGGGTGCGGAGCTCCAGACATTCCTGGTGCTCAGGCGCTACGAAAAGAATGTCATGCTCTACAAGAATAAGGATGCCTATGGCGTGTTCAAGAGGACCTATGACGCCTCGTCGCTCGCCGCTTATCCCGCGATCAGGAACTATCAGCTCCTGGTAACCAGGCTCTACAACCTGTACGAAACGGAAAAGAATTCCGTGGACAAGGTGCGCTTGAAGGCGCGGGAGATTCAGGCGTTTACTCAGAACCTTTCGAAAAAAGAGCGGATGGACATCGCGACCACGATACGGGTATCCATAAAGCTGCAGGTCATTGCCCTTGCGCTGATCGTTATCGTCGGGACCATCATCAACATCAATCTGGCTACCAGCATCGCGAAACCGATACGGAACCTGGAGCGGATCACCAAAAAGATCACCCGCGGGGATTTTTCCGAGAGCATCGTGGTCAAAGGGCATGACGAGATCTCGCAACTGGCCGAGTCCTTTAACCAGATGGAGGACAAACTCGAGCATGCGATGACCTCGCTGGAGGAGATCATCAAGAAGCTCCAGGAAAAACAGGCACAGCTCGTGGAGGCGGAAAAACTGGCGCTGGTGGGCAAGCTTGCCGCAGGTATCGCGCACGAGATCAACAACCCGCTCACCTCAGTGCTGACCTTTTCGAATCTTATGCTTGAGCAGTGCCCGCCTGGCGACCCCCGTCATGACAAACTGAAGCTCATGGCGCGGGAGACCAACCGGGCGCGCACCATCGTGCGGCAGCTGCTCAACTTCGGGCGCGAGACCGTGATCAAACCCGAGAAGATCAATGTCAATCAACCGGTCTCGGAGATCGCCGACTCTCTGGTGGCGCAGGATGCGTTCAAGGGTATCGGCCTCGATCTGCAGCTTGCGGACAACCTTCCCGATGTCAATGCGGACCCTGCCCAGATCGGCCAGGTGGTGATGAACATGCTGCTGAATGCCATCCACTCCATAACCCCGCCGGGACGGATCGAGGTTGCCACGAGAAGAAGCGAGAACAGCGTTGAGGTCGTGTTCACCGATACCGGCGCGGGCATCCCCGAAGAGAACATCCGCAAGATCTTTGATCCCTTCTTCACGACCAAGGATGCGACCAAAGGGACCGGGCTGGGACTGGCGGTAAGCTACGGGATCATCGCGAAACATGGCGGTGAGATCGAAGTCGCAAGCACCATGGGCAAAGGATCGACTTTCATTGTGAGGCTGCCGGTATATAGTGCGTAGCGTTCGGAGTAAAGAGTTCGGAGTTTGGAGCAGGAGATCGGGGCGCTGATCATGGATAAATTCAAAGCTATCGTTGTTGACGATGAATCAAGCGTGTGCGAAGCCGTGCGCGCCATTCTTGAACTTGAAGGGATCGAGGTGACCACCTTCACGGACAGTATGGCCGCCGCCAGCGACATCAAACAGCATTTCTACGATCTTATCATCTCTGACTTGAAAATGCCGAAAATGACCGGGCTTGAGCTTTATGACGACATCAAGGACGCAGCACCGGACAGCATCTTCATTATTATTACCGCGTTCGGCACCATCTCCTCGGCGGTGGACGCCGTTAAAAAAGGCATCTATGACTATATCCCCAAACCCTTCACTCCGGACGAAGTTCGCTTACCGCTCCGGCGGGCATTGGAGAAGCGCCGGCTCGAGCGGGAGAACATTGTGCTCAGGTCGCAGCTTGAGACGCGCTATTCATTCCAGAGCATCATCGGCAACAGCGTTGAGATACGCGAGACCTTCCGGGTCATGCGCCATGCGGCATCGAGCGAATCGAACGTGCTTGTCACCGGGGAAAGCGGCACGGGCAAGGAACTGGTGGCGCGGGCCATCCATTCGAACAGCGTGCGGGTGCGCAGAAAGTTCGTGACCGTGAATTGCGGCGCCATTCCGGACGGCCTGATCGAGTCCGAGCTGTTCGGCCATGTAAAAGGGTCTTTCACCGGCGCCATCGCAGACAAAAAAGGGCTGGTGGAGGAGGCGGACAAAGGAACGCTGTTCCTGGACGAGATCGGCGAGCTCTCCCCGCCTTTGCAGGTAAAGCTGCTGCGCGTGCTGCAGGAAGGCGAGTTCCTGCGCATCGGCGACACCCAGACGCGGAAGGTGAATGTGCGGGTGGTGGCTGCCACGAACAAAGATCTGAAAAAAGCGATCACCGAGAAACTGTTCCGCGAAGATCTCTATTACCGCCTGAACGTGATCCCCATCGAGCTGCCGCCCCTGCGCCGAAGACAGGACGATATTCCGCTGCTCGTGAACCACTTCATCGAAAAGCACAAGGTCAAAGCGCCGGAAAAGAACATCACCGGGATCACCAAAGACGCTATGCAAACGGTCCTGAGCTATCACTTCCCGGGCAATGTGCGCGAACTCGAGAACTCCATCGAGTATGCCATTGCTTTTACCGCAGGGCCGGTGGTCCAGCAGAACGATCTGCCCAAGTATCTTCTTGAGGACCGGAAGCTTGGCCAGGAAGCTCAGAAGATCCCGATCATGCCGCTCAAGGATGCCAAAGGGCAGTTCGAGAAGAACCTCATCATTGCGGCGCTCGTGGAGTCAGGCGGAAACATATCCGAAGCCGCGCGGCTCCTTAATGTCCACCGCCAGAACCTGCAACAGAAGATCCGCCTGCTCGGCATAGACCTCGCGTCGATCTCACCGGCGCGTTAAGCCTGCCAACCACCGCCCTGTTCTGCCTGTCGTTTCATGGTGGCTGAACCGTTTTTGCAAGTTGAAGGAACCGGCCTCGAATGGAAAAACTGCGCACTCCACTTGAAGTGTATGCCCTCCTGCCGAAGTCCAATTGCGGCAGGTGCGGTGCCTCAACCTGCCTTGCCTTTGCCGCCGCGGTGATCAAACAGGAGAAGACGCTTGCGGACTGCCCTTGCCTTGACACGGGCGTCATCACCCGATTCGACGGAAACATCGTGCGGCAGGTTAATCTTGAAAGCATCCAGGAAGAGGAGCTGAAAGGCCTGCAAAAAAAGGTTGGAGCGCTCGATCTTTTATCCCGCGCCGGAAGCCTCGGGGCCCGGTGGAACAGCGGAGTCCTGGTGGTCAAGTGCCTTGGCAAGGATTTCGAGATCGATGCGCACGGCAGGGTGAGGTCGCAGTGCCATACGCATGCCTGGTTCTCCATACCGCTGCTGAACTATGTACTCTTCTGCGCAGGAGCGGAGAACACCGGCAGATGGGTTCCTTTCCGCGAGCTGGAACAGGGGAAAACTTGGGCACGCCTGTTCGAACGAAGATGCGAAGCGCCGCTTAAATTTATTGCCGATTCTCACGGAGAGTTGTTTGAGGACCTGATCAGCATGTTCAGCGGCATCTCTTCTCACAACAACTTCGCTTCGGATGTCTCCGTGGTCCTCTACCCGCTTCCCCGGGTGCCCATCCTGGTCTGCTTTTGGAACGCGGAAGATGATCTGGAATCACGCCTGCACCTTTTTTTCGACGACACCGCCGAAAAGAACCTTCCGGTTGAAGCTCTCTTTACCCTTGCCACCGGGCTTGTTCGCATGCTCGAAAAGATCTTGCTGAAACATTCGGTGCGGTGAGGGTAAACCTGAAAGAGCAGGCGGGCACGGGAAACGCTGAGGCCTTCTGATACGGGCGGATGACGTTTATTTC
>Ga0194060_10002991_pt1 | contig 12003 bp, 10 predicted proteins | sample SepL225m_MetaG_FD_163427 | JGI IMG/M metagenome (GOLD analysis project Ga0194060, IMG submission 163427) | Anoxic zone freshwater microbial communities from boreal shield lake in IISD Experimental Lakes Area, Ontario, Canada - Sep2016-L222-5m | ecosystem: Environmental > Aquatic > Freshwater >... | reverse complement strand
GCACGTGGCAGAAGTGAGCGCATCTCGCACCCATTGTTTGTCCGAATAGCCTTAAAGGCCCGCCGGAAATCCGGCGGGCCTTTTCATTTGCAGCCGGCATCTGGAATTCACGTTAACTTTGCCTGACACGATCCGATCAAAGCGCGGTGTGTTTTCTTGATATGGGTCCCCTTACCGCTTAAGGAATTGTAAATGCTCGGGTCTCTTCTGGGTTCTGGGGCTTTTGTTCTTGTAACGGATGTCCTGTTCGCCGCCATTCTGCGTTGTTACCAATTTGGCGCCTGCCCATAGCATGTTTTTCTCTCAGAAATCCAAAGGGTTCTTTATCGAACTCAACGACCATGCGGTCATGATCGCCCGCACGTCTGGTCCGGTGGCGCCCTTTTCCATTGAGGAGATGCGCGAATGTGGACCCGGTGATTCCGCCCTGCTCAATTCCTTGCTTCTGCAGGTTCAGCCAAAAAAATCTCCGAGCGGGTACCTACATGCGACGGTCGGTACATTTCCGCCTGGTAGGCTCGTTCGCCGGCATACGCTTGAGCCGAAGCGGATACGTGAACCCGGGTATATCGCCGAGATTTGCACCCAACAATTTCGCGTTGAGCAAGAAAAGTACTCCCTTGCAATTTTGAGCGCAGTTGACGGCGCGGATTTTGATCTCAGCAAGGGGCAGCAAAAGGAGGTCGTATTTTGTGGTTTACCAAACGAGGATTTACAGTCGATTCAGGCCTCATTGCTTGAGTCGGGTATCTACCCCGAATCGATCGAGTTGGGAACGATTTCCACCCTGGGCGCCTTGGTTGACTACTTAAATCAGCTTAAGTCAAAGACTTCAGTGCTAGTTCTTGAAATCGGCGCAGAAACGACGCATTCGTTCATCGTCACCGCCAACGGAGTCGAGGCTTCTCGCCCGGTGGCTCAGGGTTTCGATGCGATGGTTCCCCTCGTGCAGAAGGAATTGGGGCTGAAAGACGAGGAGTCTGCCCGGAGGCTATTTTATTCCAACACTTTCGACTTCACCGGCATGGGATCGCTGCTGACCAAAAAGCTGCTCAAGGAATTGCAGTCTTCGATTGGCTTTTACGAAGTCCAAACGGGTCAATCTGTGAGTCAGATTATGACGACCCAGCTATCTCCAAAACTCCAGTGGCTGGAAGCTACGATATCCAACTCACTCGGCATCGCGAGTTTGCGTTTGGATATACTGCCTTGGCTTGAAGCGCATCGGATTCAGGTGCCGGAGGCGTTTGTGCGCATGGTTCAGGACGTGCGTTGGTTCGGGATCGTTAGTTTGATGGTGCAGCATAATAACTCCGCGCATGCTACCGTTCTTGAAGAGAAAAAGTGAGCCGGAGCAGGCGATGGCGCTACCTTCGTGGCATCCCAATTTTCGGAATGCCGAAAGCTTGCCTGATATCAAGGTGGTGCGGACGGCTTTTTTCATTAACGGTATCGCCATCTTATCTGCGTTATCGCTTGGAGCCTTTCTCGGACTTAAGGAGTGGCAGCTCAACGTCGTCAATAGTCAGATCAGCCAGATCCAAGCTGAAATCACCCGAAATAAGTCATCGAGTGACAAGGCTGTTGCGATTTATAAGCAATTCCAGGCGAGTGAGGGTAAGGTTGCTGAAGTTGAGAATTTCCTGAAATCGAAATCAATTATATCGGTATTAGTATTGCGGCTCTCAGCTACGCTACCACCAAACATCGCAATAGATACTCTCGATATGCGCGATTCAGGAATGACCATGCGGCTTTCGATTCGGGGCGATGCTGCGGCAGCGAGCGGCTATGCAACTGCCTATTTGGAGCAGCTGCGCAAAGATAAGGAACTATCGCAGTTTGAGGAATTTTCATTTACCGGTTCGCCGGTACGCAATCCTGCCACGGGGCGTATGGCGGTGGAGTTCATGCTCCGGCTGAAACCAGCCGTAGTATTGGCAAAAAAGAAGCCATGACCAACCAGGACGCCATCGCCGCGGTTAAGCGGAATCCTATCGGTTTTTTATGTGGAGCGCTTAGCGTGGCGTTCGCCGTTACGTTGTATGTGCGGGACGAGGAGATCCCTGGCGCTGAGGCAGAAATGGCGCTGCGGACGGCCGACCGGGATCGTGTTGCGCTCAATATAAAATACTCGGTTCAACTTACCGAGCAGTCAGACGCGCTGAACACATCGGTGAAGGAAATTGAATCGCGGCTTATCAGGCCGAGCGAACTAGGAACTAATACTCAGTATTTCTATACTCTGGAAAAATTAACCGGGGTAAAGATCACCGATCTACGGCAGTCCACCTTTTCGGCTATTGGCGCAGTGACTGGTGGGGCGGTCGCAGCGCGCGCGTCCAAGGGCACCTTTTCACCAGTGGGCTTCTCCATCGGTGCACAAGGTACGCTGCCGCAAATACTGGATTTTCTCCGTCATTTGGAGAACGGCTCGCATTATTGCCGTGTGCTTACCTCTTCGTTCGTTGGCAATCCGTCATCTCGCAACCCAATCATCACCGTTTCGTTGAATCTCGAACTCCTGGGGCAGCAATGAATACAAACGGTCAATTTTTCTCGGTTGGGATTTTCATTTTAAGCATCTCTCCAATTGAATTATCGGCAGCTCGGAATAGTGCAGATTTACAGCCTCCTCAGGTTCGTCAGCTGAGTGTGACCAATGCCGAAAAACTTTGGCAGAGACGTCCACCGCCCCCGGTCCCAGCTGATATGCCCTCTCCGTTCAGTCCGGTTGATTTCGACAAGCCTGACCCCTCGGACTTTCCCGCCACCGGTGCGCTGGCAGGTCCCGCAGAGGTCAAGCGGATAACGACTGGTCCCGGAGTGCAGCGGTATGCGCCTTCAGGGGATCGGGAAGTGCTGGATAAACTTGCGGCACAGATATCGCCGACTGGCGTGATTATGCTGCGGGGGGCTCCGCGTTTGGTAATCAGCAACAGGCCTTTCGAGGTGGGGACTCGCTTCACCGCCACGTATAATAACCAAGACTACGAGCTGGAACTCGTAGCTATAGATCGTACCACGTTCACGTTGCGCTATCGCAGCGAGGAAGTCATTCGGCCCATTAAACCTGTTCGATAATATGAACACTCGCACGCTACCACCCACTGTTCTTGCCCTGTTGGCGCTTTTACCTGCAGTCCGCGTGATGGCGCAGCCGCCGGCTAAGAGCGCAGCGAATGCCGAAACCGCCCCAGCGGTGGTCATCGTCGCCGCTTCTGCCGTCGCGCCGAACAAAAATGATGAGGCGGCGGGAGCTGCCAGTTCGGCGATTAAATCAAGGGATGCGTCGGGTCGGGATACGTTGTCGGTGGACTTCCCTGATGAGGATATTCGTAACATCCTTCGGAATGTCTCCGACTTGTTTGAGCTTAACCTTGTAATGCCCGACACCCTGCAGGGGAAAACGACGATCAAGCTGCGTGATGTTACGTGGCGGCAGATATTTCAGAGTGTTCTGACGCCGGTAAACTATAACTATATTGAAGACGGCAATATTATCAAGATTGTCAGTAATGATAGCCTCAATCAAGAGCCGCTTTCGACCAATGTTTTTCTGATAAATTACGCCAAAGCGTCAGATATACTTCCGACCATCACCTCTTTGGTTGATGCCGCCACGGGCGGCAAGATAGTAGTCGACGTTCGGAGCAATAGCTTGGTGATTACAGAGCGTCCCTCGAAGATGAACCGGATTAAGCCGATTATTGAGCAATTGGATCGGGCTACGGATCAGGTGATGATTGAGTCAAAGTTCGTCGAGGTAAGCGATAGTGATGTCAAAAATATCGGCGTCAATTGGTCGTCGCTCGCCAATTACCAGCTCACGGCGGGGAAATTGGGGGGGAATCTAACCAGGACCCGTGATCAACAGGCGACCGGCGGTTTTAACAATACAACCGGCACGTCGCAGGTTGGTACGAATACCACGTCCAGCATTAATACCGTGGCGACGACGAACGGTCTTACGACCACCACGACCAACGGCCAAGCGAACGGGTCAACCAACTCGGGGAGTGTGGCGTCTAGTAACGGCGTTCTCACTTCGACCTCAGCCACGGGAAATACTGGCTCTTTGACCAACGGGGCCGCAACGACGGGTATCAATGGTTCGACGACGACGGGGACGAGCGGGACGGACAATCAAATGGCGAATGGCGTAAACAGTGTATTCAATAATCTCAGCTCGTTATTGAATTCCGACGGTACTGCGCGGTCGCTCAACGCGGTATTCTCAGCGACGGATTTTAATATCGTGCTCAGTGCGCTGCAATCACTGCAAAAGACCAAGGTTGTTTCAAATCCGACGGTGGTTACTCTTAATAACACGCAAGCGGTGATCAATGTTGGTCAGGAAAGGCCGATCCCGAGCTACACGTACAATCAGGAGCGGGGCGTGTACGAGGTAAGTGGCTTTACCTACAAGCCGATCGGTGTGATCCTCAAAGTCACTCCTCAGGTTAATGCGCGGGGTTACATCAAGCTTACCGTTGAACCTGAGGTGAGTCAGTCGAACCGTGATGCGAATTTCAACGGCGCTGCAATTCCGATCGTCGAGTCGAGAAAGGCAAATACGACGGTGTCGCTCCGTGACGGATTCACCATGGGAATCGGGGGGCTCATGCAACAAGCCTCGACGAATGGACAGACCAAGGTTCCAATTCTTGGTTCACTTCCTGTCCTCGGTCGCTTGTTTCGGTCCGATAACAAGAATGTTGAGACCACTAATTTGATTATATTTATCACGGCGAAGACAATCAGCGCTGAAGGAGCGACCGTTGAGCAGGTATTCAATTCCGAACGTGTCCGTGGATTGGAGATGCGCCGCGAGGATTTGCCCGGGCATCGGGACGGAACTGATCCTTTCCTGCCTTCTGCTTCCAAAGGTACTCAATGAAGCCGTTAATTAGCCGTCCAATCCTTCGTAAAAAGGGACCGCTTATGAAAATATTTCCGCGACTTTCGAGCTTAGGTGCTGCCCTTGGTCTTTTTCTGCCGTTTTCCACTTGGGCTCAGAGTGAGCCCGTGATTGCTGCAGATATTACCAAAATCAGCGTCGCTGGGGACGTGGGTGCCATAATTCAAGTCTCCCTGCGCTCAGGGGGATCGGGATACACTTCCGCTCCGATTGTGACCGTTTCTGGTGGTGGAGGTTCAGGAGCCGTATTGCTTGCCGAGGTAAATGATGGCGCTGTATCAAAGCTTAATATTGTCGAAGGCGGTTCGGGTTACACGAGCTTGCCGGCGCTCGCTTTTACTTCTCCGGGTGCCCGGACCACTGCGGACGGGTCTACTGTCGTCGGCACACCGGCAACCGGATCGGTTGTCAGCTTGGGCACCAATTTTGTGCAGCCTTTTCAAAATGAGTCGTTTGGTCCGGTTAATTCCCCGATTAACATAACTGCACAGGCATTCGGGACGTTTCCGGCTGGCGGATTTACTTACAATTTCTTTGTCAACGGAGTTGCGCTAGGTAGCTCAGTCAACCTTCAGCCACCCGGAGGTGGTCCTGGCGTAATCTCTTGGGCTCCGGTGCAACCTGGGGCCTATCTGCTCACTGTCGTTGCTTCCGACGGTGCGCACACCGTTACTACTCTGGCTACGCGTTACTTTGCGACGGGTACGGCTATTATTGCTCCGGCTGATAATTCCATCGTCCCAATTGGTTCATCGGTCGTGCTGCAGGCGACTGCGACACCTGCACCATCTGGACCCAATGCGTTTGTGCAGCGTATGGAGTTTTATGTCGATGATGTCTTGGTCGGCTCTGATTCGACCTATCCCTATTCCTATATTTATACTCCGGCATCATCGCCTTCGAGTCATGTAGTTGAGGCGCGGGGATTTGACAACAACGGCAACCAGATTTCTCCGAATGGGTCGGCCACACGAAGAATTTCGATGGTTACACCGATCGGGACTCCACCCGTTGTGAGGATTGTTAATCCACCAAATGGCGGCAATGTAGCCGCTGGAACAGCGGTTAAAGTGGTCGCAGATGCGGTCGCTCCTGATGGCTTCATTCGCAACGTGGAGTTTTATCTGAATGGTATTTTGCTGACTACCTCCCAGAGCTTCCCGTTTACTTCCACTTGGACTCCTCTGGTGCCGGGCAGGTATCAATACGTAGCAATCGGTTACGACGATAAGAGTAATGCTGTTTCATCAACCCCAATCGTATTGAACGTTACTGGTGCATTTCCGACTGCAAGTATTTCAGATCCTGACCGGAGTGGTCTCAGTGTTAGCCAAGGCTCAGTACTGCCGGTTACGGTTCGTGCTGCGGGGCCGGACGGTGGCGTGGCATCACTCAAGACGATCGAATTTCTGGTTGATGGGGTCGTCAGCGATTCACTCCCTAAGGTGGTAGCTGGAGCATCCGGATCCGCGGGTTCAACGACCCTCGTTCCTGTGCTGGCAGAGCCGTTTGTATTTTATTGGAAGAGTAACGTGGCAATTGGAACCCATCGCTTGTCGGTTCGTGTTACCGAGGTAACCAACCTGAGCGTTACCTCCTCCGAGGTTGCGGTGAATGTTGTGGCCAATCAGGCGCCACGAATCGAAATTACCGCTCCGATTGCTACGACAGGGATTGTGATGAACTCGGCAACTGTTATCACGACAGTGCCGACTGATCCAGATGGTACGGTTGAGCTCGTCGAGTTCTTCGTGAATGGCTCGATTGTTGGTTCTGTTACGAAGAGCCCGTACCAGCTTAGCTGGACCCCCTCTAGTTCAGGGGCTTTCGAATTATCCGCTAGGGTTACCGACAACGCAGGAGCAGTAGCTGACTCTGCGAGTGTTACGGTGAATGTTGATCCGCCGGCAAGCACTGGTGCAAGTCAGACTACTTTCGCGTACACTGTATACCGAGGTGACTACGGTTCCGTCTCGGAAAATGGGCGCTTTGCCTTTTCGGTTAGCCGCACTAACAGGGGCACCTTTATCGGCTACTCGACGTTTCCTGTTGGGCGCACTTATTTTTGGACAGATATCCCAGTCAATTCTGATGGTACGTTTACTCTTCGCGATTCAGAAAATCTGTTAGTGTTGAATGGTCAGGCGTCAGCGACGGGCGTATCTGGAACGATGAGTGGTAAGACGTTCATTGGTCCGGTGACGTCAGTGGCAGGTTCATTTACCCCATTGATGGTCAGTGGATCGCTTACTGGCGTTCCGAATTCGCGCCTAGTGGCCATCGTGGGTGGCGATGGCTCGCTCACGATTCTTGCAGCCAATGGGAGCAGTCGTGAAGCCGGAGGCAGCATCCTTGGCACCTCGGGGGTTTTCAGTTATTCCGCTGCAACGGGGGGGCGCTTTTCAGGGACTGTAGCAACTAGTGTTTCTATAGTCAGCGGCACGGTCACCGGGTCCGTTTCCGGGAATTTCCTGCTGCGTCCGCAAGCGAGTCGACTGAGTAATATTTCGACGCGGACCCTCGCCGGAAGCGGTGATCGGACTTTGGTTGCCGGATTCGTAATTGTGGGTTCGGGAACCAAGCCGCTTTTGCTCCGGGCGGCCGGTCCTTCCTTGGCGAATTTTGGCGTTACCAATGCTCTCGGGGACCCGGACCTTAGCGTGCTCTCGCGGACCTCGGCATTGTTGGCTTTCAACAACGACTGGGGAAATTCTGCTACCCTGGCTTCACTTGCTACCCAGGTTGGTGCATTCGCTTTGACTCCCGGTAGTAAGGATGCGGCGGTTCAGCTTTCCGCCGCACCCGGAACGTATACTGCCGTGGTTGGAGGGGGAACTGCGATCCCCGGTTCCGCGCTGGTCGAGATCTACGATACGGATACATCGAGTAGCGTCACGGCCCGCATCAGCAATATTTCCACCCGTGGTCAAATTGCTGCTGGTGATACGCTCATCGCGGGATTTGTGATTGCCGGGGATGTGCGTAAGCGAGTGTTAATTCGGGCGGTTGGTCCTACGCTTGCTTTGTTCGGTCTCACCGGTGTGATTGCCGATCCAAAGATCGAGGTTTTTGCGGAGGGAACGTTGATCTCCAGTAATAATGACTGGACGGAGCGCGCGGTAGCTTCGCAGGTTGCATCAGTCAGTTCAGCAGTGGGCGCCTTCCCTCTGGCGGCGAACGGAAAGGACGCCGCGACGGTCCTGCAGCTTCCCCCTGGTTCGTACACCGTTCAAGTGTCCGGTGTGGGTTCCTCAGCTGGTACGGTGCTGGTTGAAATTTACGACGCCGATCCGTAAGTCTCTTTCATTTCCCGGACAAAAAGGCTGCACGCATTCTGCCTGCAGCCTTTTTGTTGGTCAGGGCGTGGGTGGTGTGGCGCTGGTACTGTACGAGCGCGCGTTGGGATTCGCCCGTTCCGCAGATTTTCATTCTGGCTCCGGCTCGTGATTTTAGGCTTTCTGCGGTTTCAGATGATGTCGAAATTGGTCGCACGTGTTTTTTCCGGATCCCCCGTCAATCTCTCCCGGTTGGCGAAGGTGCTGCGATCCGGTGGGATTGTCGCTGCTCCCACTGAGACGGTGTATGGCTTAGCGGGAAATGCCCTTGATCCTAAAGCGTGCCGCAAGATATTCCGTGCTAAGCTCAGACCGGCTACGGACCCGTTAATCGTGCACGTGCTCGGCTTGGACGACCTAGATCGATATGCCTACGGGAATTCAAGTGCCCGATTGTTGGCGCGAAAATTCTGGCCCGGTCCGTTGACGATCGTTCTGCGCAAGCGGACCATGATCCCCAGCGTCGTTTCTGCGGGCCGAAACAGTGTCGCGCTCAGGTCGCCGGCCCATCCGCTCTTTCGTCGGTTGTTGCGCTTGTCTGGCGTCCCGCTAGCCGCCCCAAGCGCCAATCCATTTGGTTATGTTAGTCCGACTACGGCTGAGCACGTGAGGTCCGGATTGGGTCTGAGGATCCAACATATCCTCAATGGTGGTTCCTGCGCCATAGGGCTTGAGTCGACCATCGTTGACCTTCGTGACGCGAAGCGGCCGCGGATTCTCCGCCCAGGAGCTATCACACGGAGTCAGATCGAGCAGGTTTTGAAGGTTCCGGTGCGAGAGCGTCGGTCGGCGGGTCGGTACGCCCAAGCGCAGGTCGCACCGGGTATGCTAACGAGGCACTACAGTCCTCGGACGTCGGTTATCTTGCATGCGGTTTTGGATAAGTCGTCGGTGCTGAGCGGCGCGCAGAATCAAGCTTGGGTTTTCCTTGCCAAGCCGAGTCGGGTTTCGGGCAAGAATATCTATTGGATGGACAGGCAGGGGGATCTTGAGCGGGTTGCGCGAGGACTGTTTGCGATGCTGAGGCGGCTGGACGTGGCGGGCTACGCCCGTTTGAACTTCGAATGTGCCCCCGGGAAAGAGGGGATGGCTGCCGCGATAAATGACCGTTTACGCCGGGCGGCTGCCAAGGCGTAATTGCGCAAGATTCTCGCATCGGTCCCGACGTTTGCCCCGAGTAAATTGGCGGAGAGGGAGGGATTCGAATCGCCTGGGACCCAACAACCGAAAAGCCTGATGATGCGAGCTGAGGTGGCCCCCGAAAGTTGGACAGGTCGGATCGTTAACCCAAAGTCAGAACAACGATCCCCATGTCAAAGAAGCGACGTCTACACAGTCCCGATCTGAAAGCCAAAGTTGGTCTTGAAGCCCTGAAAGGCATCGAGCCGATCCACGCCATCGCGGCGAGGTTCGCGGTTCACCCGGTCCAGGTGAGCCAATGGAAGAAGGAGGCAGCGGAGCGGCTGCCGGAAGTGTTCGCCCGCAAGGCGAACCAGAACGCGCAGGAGGCCAAGGAGCGGGAGAAGGAGCTGTTCGAGGAGATCGGACGGCTGAAGATGGAGCTGGAATGGCTCAAAAAAAAAGCTGGCGAGCTCGAGCGTTGAGGAGCGTCGCCGCATGATTGAGCCGCAACATCCCGCGCTGCCGATTACCCGGCAGTGCGAACTGCTTGGGCTGGCGCGCGCCAGCTACTATCACCAGCCAGAGCCGGAATCGGACGAGAACCTGCGCCTGATGCGGGTGATCGACGAAACGTATCTGGCGTATCCGGTGTTCGGGTCACGCCAGATGACCCGCTGGCTGCGACGCCAGGGCCATGCGGTGAATCGCAAGCGGGTGCGAAGACTGATGCAGCAGATGGGATTGGAGGCGATCTACCGGAAGCCGAATCTCTCTCGAAAGCATCCGGCCAATCCGGTCTTCCGCTACCTGCTACGCCGGCTCGTGATTGATCGCCCCAACCAAGTCTGGGCGATGGACATCACGTATCTCCCGATCCAAGGCGGCTTCATCTACCTGTGCGCGGTGATCGATTGGTACAGCCGCGCGGTGCTGGCGTGGGAACTGTCGAATACCATCGATGCCCGGTTCTGCGTGCAGGCGGTGGAACGAGCGATCGCGGAGCACGGCGTGCCGGAAATCTTCAACACCGACCAGGGTTCGCAGTTCACGTCCGCCGAGTTTACCCAGCCGCTGCTGGCCCGCGGCGTGAAGATCTCGATGGATGGCCGCGGCCGGGCGCTGGATAACGTCTTCGTCGAGCGACTCTGGCGCACGGTCAAATACGACGAGGTTTACCTGAAGAGCTACTGCTCCCAGATCGACGCGTATACCCACCTGGACACCTTCTTCCGCTTCTACAACGAGCAGCGGCCGCACAGCGCCTTCGGCATGGCCAACCCGAAAACACCGATGGAAGTCTATCGGCAGCCCATCGCACTTGCCATCAACCAATGACGACCCGATACATCCGTCCGACTTCGGGCCGACTCCTGCGGCAAGCTCTTCGGCTCCTGTCCTCGGAGTCGGCCAAGGCATCAAAAGCGCCTTTGTCTCTCATAACTTAATCTCCTCGATCCGCTGTCCAACGGATGGGGTCCACCTCAGGCGAAGATGTTGACGGGGGGGTATGTGTACATTTTGCATAAGCCCTACCCTTGAGGACCTCGCCCGTGTGCTAAGAAGAAAACTTCTTGAAGAACTCCACCGCTCCGTGTCCAAGCTACCCGCAAGCAAGCAAGGCGCCGGACGATTCCGGAATTTTGCGAGGCAAGAACGGTGGAAATCGATCCACCAAAAAATGAGCGCACGGCCTGCAAAGAAATGGACGTAGCCCCGCACCTTAGGGCAAGGTTAGAGCGGCTTTGCCGCCTCCCGAGGCCCCAGCCCAAACCACTTCGAACACCTATATCCCGACCAACATGTTGCTCCGACCCATCCTCCGGCCCTTTCGCCTCGTCGCGACCTTCGCCGTTCTCACTGGAATTTGCGCCGGCCGTCTGGCCGCCGCCGACGCGAAAGCGACCGAAATGTCGCCCTTTAAGGTCGATGCCGAATTCGGGGTCGACGGACTCCGGATCCAAAACTCCACCTCCGTCCTCAACCAATATCTCCTTCAGCAGCACGGCGTGGCCCAACTGCAGGACATGGCCGGCCTCGCGCCCAACCTGGGCACGAGCAACAGCGACACCCGCGGCTTCGGCGACGTCATCTCCCTGCGCGGCGTCGCCAACTCGATCTTCTTCTCCGCTCCCGCGGTCGGTCTCGTGATCGACGACGTGCCGAGCGGCACGGTATCTTCCTATCCCAGCTCCCTCCTCAACATCGAAAGTTTCACGGTCAAAGCCGGTTCCCAGAGCACCGACTACGGCCGAAACGCTCCCGGCGGCGTGATCGACATCAAAACCCGCACCCCCGGCGCCACCCATCAGGGCAACGTCCTGCTCGATTACGGTTCTTCCAAATACTCCGCCCTCCAGGCCTCGTTCGACGGGCCGCTCACCGACAAAATCGGCTACAGCGCCAGCGTCGGCCTCACCGAACGCGAGGGCTACATCGAAAACACCTTTCGCAAACGCACGGGCGATGATCGCCGCTCCGTCGCCGGTCGCGGCACGCTTTATTGGAAGGCCGCGGACCAACTCCAGGTCCGCTTCGGTCTTACGATGGAAAAGGCCAGCGACGATGCGACGCGCCTGACCTCGCTGTTTAGCCGCAATCCCTTCGAGGTCGCCTCCGACCTCAACG
>Ga0194060_10002990_pt1 | contig 12005 bp, 20 predicted proteins | sample SepL225m_MetaG_FD_163427 | JGI IMG/M metagenome (GOLD analysis project Ga0194060, IMG submission 163427) | Anoxic zone freshwater microbial communities from boreal shield lake in IISD Experimental Lakes Area, Ontario, Canada - Sep2016-L222-5m | ecosystem: Environmental > Aquatic > Freshwater >... | reverse complement strand
GCCGAACTGCGGCGGATGCGGATTGAGCGGGAACTTCAAGGCTGGGGCTACGGCACTCAACTACTACTTGAGTTGGAGCGGTTGGCGCTTCAGTCCGGCATTCGCGCCCTCCGCCTCGACGCCGCCCGGAGACGCCCGCTGACACTGGAGTTCTACCGCAAGCACGGCTATCTGGAGACAGGCCGAGGCTTCTACGGGGAAGTCGAGACTGTCCAGTTCAGCAAGACACTGGATGGCTAACCAGAGCGCCTCTCGGCGGCGGTTGGCCGCGTTGTTGAAACGAGTGTCCTGACCCGCTGCCGGAACGCTCTGACCGACGGGGGATTCTTGAACCAGAACAGGTGAGCCACACAATGGCAATCGGATGACCCGAAGCCCGGCATCGGCACCCCGGCACCCGGCAGTCGCGCCACGGCTCCCGCCCACGAATGTTCACGGCGGGCTGCCTCGGTCGTGAACCAGATTTCAATCAGGTCACAGGCGGCTCGGAGATAGTCGATGTGCCAGTGCGGGCGGACGGCAATCTGGGTATGGTGCCGAATCCGCGCTGCCAAACCGCCCGGCCCGAAGGCGCTGCCGACGTAGATGTAAACACCCTGCTTCAACTCCAACGTGCCGAGCTTGCCAATGCGTAGCGGGCTGGTCTTCTGGCTGGCCAGCACGAGAGCGTAGGTGCCGGGCTGCGCGGTCATCATAATTCGCCCGCTGCCAGACCGCACCCTCACGGGCTCATCTCGTACACCCGGACGTAATCGACCTCGAAGAAGTCGGGCAGTTGGGCCTTGGTGATGTCGCCGCCCCACTCGCCGATTTCCTCCGTGAGCTTGAGGTACTCCGGCACCTGCGAAACTCCACCAGCCTTGGTGCGCCAGACTTCCTTCCCGTCCACGCAGAAGACGTATTCCTCCTTCGTCCAGAGCAGGCCGTAGTCGTGGAACCCTTCGGTCAAGGCGGCGATCGTGGTGTTGGTTCCGGCGCTTTTGTGATCCTTGCCATAGCCATCCCAGTGGAGGTTGAAGGTGACTTTGCCGTCACGCCACGGAATCTCCACGATGTCGATCTCGGTTCCGTCCCGTCCCTCGTCGCCCACCTTGCCCACCCCAGAGCCCATCATCCAAAACGCGGGCCAATGGCCCGGCTGCCTGGGCATCCTGCAACGCGCCACATAGTAGCCGAAGGCGTGCTCGAACTTGCCTTGCGTGTTGACGGCTCCGCAGGTGTAGCGGTCGCCGTCCTTCCTGGTGCGGAGCAGCAATGTGCCCTTGCCGCTCAGGTAGGCGTCTTCCTTCACCCAAAATCCATCGCGTCGCTTCCAGTCGCCGAGCCGGTTCCACTTCGTCTCGTCCATCTTGGTGCCGGTAAATTCGTCCTGCCAGATGACCTTCCACTCCTTCCCGGCAGGCACTGGCGGCAGGGAGTCTTTCGCGGCGTCAGTCTGCGCGTAGGAGTGCGACGAAAGAGCAAACCCAAGCAGAGCGACGAACAGGGCTGGCGGCAGTTTCATGTCCATGCCGGGCAGAGTAAGTGAGCGCGGGTTGTTGAACAAGCAATCCGGAAATCGTGAAGTTCCCGCCGCCGCTGTCAACAGCTCAGCCGCAGCATTTCAGCGCTTCCGCATGGCAACCCACAAGAGGCCAAGGCCGCCGATGACCAAGCCCATCGAGGAACCGCCCACAAACACGGTCAGCGGAAAGCTCTTAAGTTCTTGGTGCAAGAAGATAGCCGACGCAGCGAACACCAGACCCATTCCAATTACGAAGAGGGCTGTCATGTAAGAACCCCGAACCGATTTATTCCGGGTAATTACGATGAAATTCTCCATCTGCTCACTCGCAGTGACACACGCCGATGAACAGACGAATCTTTCGCTGGCCGAGGTCCTGGCACATGACAAACAAATCGCTCGACCGCAGTGAACACACACGGCAACCGCCTCGGAATCTTTATGATTGTAGCATTTCATGGGGGATTCGAGTTGAGTGATTTGGGTTGATAATACTAATTCGACAGCGCGGCAGACCATTCGTCACGCCTCTGTCGTCGCGCTTCTGGTTGGATCGAGCCGTCTGACTAAGACTTGGCCCAGCCTTTCCAGTCCTCCAGGGTCGTCTTGGCCATTACCTCCGCCGCCTGACGCAGCCACTTGACGGGCCGTTGGTTCAAATCCTTGAGCATACGGCCCGCCACTGCTTCCGTGCCAAGGTGGATATTGCCTGCCTCCGAGCCCATCGCGTGCAGCAGGTTCAGTTCATCCCTCGTATTTGATGCCGATGAATACTAAGTCTGCGGTCTTCATAGCGTGTGTTTAACGGACTTGCTTGCTCACGTTCAGTTCATTGACCTGCGAGTTGAGGGTCCAAAAGTCGTAGATCAGGCCAATCCCGAATATCCCCAGCGTCACCAGGTAGAGAATGCCCGTGCCCCACTTGCCCAGGTAAAACCGGTGGACTCCGAAGACCCCCAGGAACGTGAGCAGAATCCACGCGACCGAGTAATCTTTCGGGCCAGCGACATAGCGGCGGTCGGCTCGTCGAGCCATGGACGGAATCAGAAACAGGTCGATGATCCAGCCGATAAGAAACAAACCAGCCGTGAAGAACCAGATCGTGCCGAAAATGGGCTTGCCGTAGTAAAAGCGGTGGGAGCCGGTGAAGCCGAAGACCCAGAGCACATAGCCGATCACCGTGCTGTGGGTTTGCGTTGGTGTGTTCATGATCTGGCTGAAACTACCGGTGCGGGCCGAGTTGTTCAATTACAAGACCCGTCAACTTTTGTATCAAGCCCTGCTGAGTCGGCTAGCCGGAGGGAAGAGGAGGGGGCGGCTACGCTGGAACGCAGAGCGGAACTGACCTCTACGGTTTGTTAGTTCGCGCACGACTGCCCGGCACTCGCCCAAGCCAACATCATCTCCTCCCGGATAATACAAGAGGCATCAGTTCGTCCCCTCAATCCCCCGTTGATGCCATTCCACATGAACATTGTTCTCTGCGGTAATGCCGCACACGCGGATGATTCGTTCGTCTGTGGGGTAGCGGGTTGTCTTGATCTTCACCAAATCCTGGATCAGGGCCTCGCAGTCCGTGCCCTTCAGCTCTCGCAGGCACTTTGGATTCTCGGCTTCCAAGGCCCCGAGAACCTTACGGTAGTAGCCGACTTGATCGCCGCCGAGGGGGTCCACAGCTCTATTCCAGGCGACATTCGCCAGGAGAAGGGCGGCGACAACGGCCTGCCTGCTGGACTTCTCCGTTGGTTGCGCCAGCACATGCTCGGCCAGAGCAAGCATGATCTTGGACATTTTCTGCATTCTGCGGGGATGGTAGATTCCCATCTGTAAAGTGGCAAGCAGGGGGCTGGCGGCTTTGTCGGCTACCCACGGTGCCCCTGTGTCGCTCGGATCGTCAAATCGGCATGGAGATGAGCAGGCTGTGCGTGGCGCTCGTAATTTCCAAATCATCCCCGATCTCCATGCTGGAGTAGTGGAGCCGCCAGCTCACCTGTCCTGGCTGGACCCAGATCGTGCGCCCAACCCGTGCCGCCCATTGCCCACCGGACTGGTGGGGCGATTCATGGATGTGACCACTGCAACCCAGGAGCGGTTGCGTGTCTTGGATGAAGCGTAGAATGGTCGGCGAACCAACCCGCTGGCCGTCCCCGCAGATGTCCATGCCCAAGTCGGCGGGCGGACAATGGACCATCCAGATGCTGCGCCGGACTTCGTCGGATGAGAGCTGCGACCGCAGAGCTTGCAGCCGCTGGCCCAGGCTCGGCTTGGCCAACAAGTGCTCCCGGAGACTCGGCAGATTGATCCACCGGCCTTTGGTGTCAACGGTCAGGCCCTCGCCAGAGAATTGCACCGGACAGGAGACGAAGTCGTCATCAGGAGCGCACCAGTGCTTGTAGCCGAAGGGATAGTCGCGGACGTGACCCATGCCGCAAAACACCAACCCTGCCTCTCGGTGTACTTTCGCATTCAGGTTCACGCAGAGGTCCTTGGCAGCCAGATCATCCAGAAGCGGTTCGAGCGGGTGGAAATCGTCGTTGCCGAAGAAGGTCAGGATCGTGGTTTCAGCGGAGCCACGCATTGCGGCAAGGTGGTCGGCCAGCACAGGGAAGAACTGGCGCTGCCCCTCGAATCCGCCGTCCTTGGGCAACAGGTCACCCGCGATCAGAACGAAGCGTGGCTTCTCCCGCTCGACCACGCGCACCAACTGCTCCCATTTTCGAATGTCCTGGTGCAGGTCGCTGGTGATGATCAACCGTGTCGGCATTGTTGGTTTTAAGTGTAGGCAAAAAGTTACTTGTAGGCGAGCGGTAAGCCCAACGCGACCCTGCTCCGCGTGAAAGTAACGGCGGGTGATCGCGGATTACGCAGATAGCCGGAATCAACCTGGCATCATCAACCGGCACCGGGCACCGTGCGCCACTGCTTGTGATATTTGACCTCCGTGCTTCAGAAAAGACTTGGCCAGCGGATAGCAGACCTGCGCAAGGATCGGCGGCTATCAAAATCCTAGCGTAGATTTGGATGGCGCTCTCGATACAATAGGGGCGTATGGCTAGCGACCTGATCATTTACCAGTTCAGCCGGAGCAAGGTTGAGCGTGGCGACTTCCGCCATTTCCTTGAACTCTACACGCCCGACAAACTGCCTGAAGGCCGTCGGCTGCGGGACATGCTGAACTGCTTCGTGTTCTGCATCGAGGGGTGGGACGACGACCCTCGTGAGATTGAGTTGATACCGGAAATTCGGCGGTTGTATTCGGCCTTCCACGAGGCATGGCCCCTGGATGTACTTTTGCAACCTCGACGTGGATACGCTCACCGCAATGACGATGTGCTGCCTGCCCTCCATCAATGCGATGCAGGTGGACGGGAAAACCAAAGTGGCGGTCACATGTGACCCGCTCGACCTGCTGAACTTCCTCAAGCATGATTTCATACCGATGAACCTGATGTGCGAGCAGGCGGAGATGTCCGAGCGCGGGATTTATGACCGGACGAAGGCCGTGTTCGAGTATTTTAAGCTGCCGTTCGATGTTGAGCCGCCCGAGTAAGCGACCCCGAAGCGAGACAATGACCCACGACGAGATTGTTGATGATGACGATTCCTGAAATACTGAAAGAACTGGAGCCTTACACAGGGCGCTTCCCAATGAAGGCCATGCAGGCGGCCATCGAGCAGCGTGAGGCTATTACGCCGGAGTTGCTGCGGGTGGCAGAAGCCATCGCCGCCAATCCCACCGAAGTCGCGCAACGAGAGAACTACATGCTGCCCGTTTTCGCGCTCTACCTGCTGGCGCAGTTCCGCGAGAAACGCGCCTACCCGTACATCGTCAAGATGTTCAGCGCCCCCGGCGAAACTTCATACGATTTGGTGGGCGACACTGTGACCGAAGGGCTGAAGCACGTTTTTGCTTCGGTGTACGACGGCAATCCCGCTCCACTGCACGGCCTGATTGAAAACGATGAGGCCAACGAATACGTTCGTGATGCCGCTATCAAAGCTATTGCAGGGTTGGAGCGCAGCGCCCAGATGCCACATGCCGAGGTGATTGAATACTTCCGCAGCCTCTTCCACGGAAGGCTCCAGCGCACACCTTCGTTTGCATGGGACGGGTTGGTTTGCACGGTAGCCGACCTGCCCGCACCGGAGTTGCTGGAGGAAGTTCGGCAGGCGTATGCCGAAGGTTTGGTTGATGAGAGTGTCGCAGACCTTAAAAGCATCGAGCAGGACTTGGCTGCGCCCAAACCGAGGCATCGGGAGGGACGCAGCCTGATCACTGATGCCATCAGCGAGATGGAGCATTGGGCTTGTTTCCATCCAGAGGATTCTTGGTCCAAGAAGCAGCCCGAGATCGAAACACCCAAGTCGCTGCAACCGACACCCGCTCCGCCCCCCCCCTCCGAATACGTGGCTCCGCAGCCTCTCGTCCGAGAGCCGAAGATCGGTCGTAACGACCCCTGCCCCTGCGGCAGCGGCAAGAAACACAAGAAGTGCTGCGGCAAGGGGTGAAAGATGACAGCGGAGATGCCCAGCCTCGTGATTAAGGACGCATGAGCCCCATTCGCACTTTCAACGTCGAGGCAGGGCTGCCCACGCTCGATGAGGCGCGGCGGTTGGTCATTGATGAAATCAAACGGGCCAAGCGCGAGGGGGTGAAGGTGCTAAAGGTGATTCACGGCTACGGTTCATCGGGCAAGGGCGGGGCGCTGTATGTCGGGCTGAGGAAGTCGTTCGGGCTGCGCAAGAAGGAGGCCGTCATCAAGGACTTCATCCCGGGCGAGGACTTCTCCATTTTCAACGACGCCGTGCTGTCCGTGCTGGAGGCGGTGCCGGAGTTGCGCGGTGACCCCGACCTGGGCGCAACCAACGAGGGCGTCACCATCCTCTGGCTGAAGTGAATCCCGGTGGATGCCGAATGAAGCGCCGGACGCTCCAACGACTCCGGCCCGACAAACATCTGGAGCATCATCACAACGTTTACGTCGTGCTGCTCGACCCGGCAGTCGGCAAAGTCCGAAAGGTCCGGGCTGAGAACCCCAAACGCGACCGCAAGAAGCCTTGCGTCTATGTGGGGATGACGGGACTAAAGCCGGAAGAACGCTTCGCCAACCACAAGGCAGGCACCAAAGCCGCGTGGGTCGTAAAGCGCTACGGCCTCCGCCTGTTGCCAGAACTATTTGAGCACCTGAACCCGATGCCTTATGAGGCCGCAGCCCAGATGGAGAGGGACTTGGCCGAGGATTTGCGCGGAGCCGGTTACACGGTCACGGGCGGGCATTAGCTCATCACGGTTGCCCAGTCGTAGGGAGGTTCAGGGCTATTGGCGGGATTTGCTAGCTGGATAGGACCTTTGCAATGGCTCCGCGCAGGTTGTCCAACGTGAAGGGCTTGCTCAGGATGCCGTCCACCGGGTTCTCAGAATCGCCAAGCCTTTTTTCATGCGCGGTCACCATGAGGATAGGCTGCGTTGGTGCCAATTTCTTGATCCTGACCGCAAGTTCATTGCCCTTCATGACCGGCATTTCAAAATCGGTCGCCACCAAGTCGAACTGGCCCTTGGTGAACAAATCCAGCGCCTCCGCACCATCGCTCGCTTCTGTGACGCTATGGCCATCGAATTTGAGCATCATGCGCAACGCTTCCCGGATACTCGGCTGGTCGTCCACCAGGAGTATGCGTTTCCCGCGAATGATCTTCTGATCCCTTGTCGGTTAACACCAGAGCCACGGCGAGCAATGCCGCGCCAAAAGCAAAAAAACGGCTATCACTTCGTCCGCCCTTGCGTTCAGTTCCTGTGCCGTGCGAGGCGCTCCCATTCCTTGAACCATGCGGCTTCCCACCATCGAATGTTGCTATCCATTGGTAAGACTGTATCGCCCTGCGTGGGTTGACTTCTATTCGGGAAATGCCTGAAAAGCATACCGGGGATTCACCGGGAAGTATAATGACCTGAACCCTTTTGGGCCGGGCGAGCGGGTCTTTCAGGAGTTTGGCAAAACGCTGCCAGCAAGGACTCGCTGCCCTTCCTGCGCCGGAAACCTGAAGGTGCTAAGCCTTTTGAGTCCAGCTTTCGTATCCTCAAGCCTGAACCGTGTCGCGTCCCACGCGCCGCCGACCCAGACTTGGGCGCAACCAACGAGGGAGTCCCCAGCCTCTGGCTGAAGTAAAGCCTGGGGCAGGCCGAATGAAGCGTTAAACGCGCTCCAACGAACCCGGCATCAAAAGCAACCGGAGGATCATCACGATGTTTATGTCGTGCTGCTCGACCCGGCAGTCGGCAGAATGTTCCAGTAGATGTCGTTCACGATAATCAAAAACATTGAACAGCTTCCGAGCTATCCAATGCTATGCAAGCTGGCTGGGAATAATCACGTACACGTTACCGGCAGCGAGCACGGTGGAACATTCTCAGGTCATGGCGTGGAGGGTGATTACGAAATCGGAGAAGATGCCATACGCGGCACATTTACCGGTCACGGGGTAACGGGGGCATTCTCTTTCGAGATCGGCAAGGCCACTGTCACTGTCATCAAAAAGCCCTTTTGGCTGCCAGAAATGCTGTTGAAACAAAGAATCGCGGAAGGACTGGACACACTCTGGAATGAATTCGCCTGGTCGCGGTCATCTAAATGGCACATCGGATGAAGCGCCGGACGCTCATGGCCTCAACAATTCATCAGCGTTTCGTTTCGCGACTCCCGTCTCTTCAGGAAGAGACGGGTGAGGAACTATTTGTTTCGGGTTTGGTTGGGCCTTACCGAATCTTCCAGCGGAAAAACGGACACCGCCACGGCATTGATGACGCCGCCACCGCCTGGTATGCGCTGCAGAACACGCCCCAGGTAAAGAAGACGCTCGATCTGGGCACTGGGATTGGCACGGTCGGCCTTGCCGTACTTTGGGAACTCGGTGCTAGGGCGGAGCTGACGTGTATCGAGGCGCAGGACATTAGTTACAGACTGCTTACGGAGAACATCCTGGGGAATGGACTAAACGAGTCCGTCCGGGCCATTCACGGCGATATCCGGGACCTGGATTTAGGTGAACGGTTTCCGTTGATCACCGGGAGTCCTCCCTACTTTCCGATGGGGACTGGATCGCTGCCGGAGGATTCACAAAAAGCGCACGCACGATTCGAGCTTAGAGGCGATGTGGGCGATTACGCACGGGCTGCCAAACGGCACATTACCGAGGATGGTCTGTTTGTTTTCTGTTTTCCGTTTCAACAGAAAAGCAGGTGCATCAAACTGGTGACTGATGTGGGGTTCAGGCTGATGACAATCCGCGATGTGGTGCCGATGAAGAGCAAGCCATCGTTGTTCTCGCTCTATTGCGCTTCGCTTGGGTTCACAGGTGCGGTGACAGAAGAGGATCCGTTGATTGTGGCGTTTGAAGACGGGAAGTATACACCGGAGATGCTGGCCATACAGGCGACACGTGGATTTGGGCCGGAAGGGACAAACGAGATTGCGTAGAGGGTGGCTGGTGGCATTCGGGCGCAACTGGATGCAGTGATTCGGGTTGATCCGCATCAGAGACAATTTCATGAGGAAACCTCTTCCAAGTAAAAGGTCACCAATCCGCTGAGGGTTCAACCTTCCTCGGTAAAGAATCCGGCGCACGCGCACCCACTTACCAATAGGGATTTGAAATGAATCAGTTCGGAGGGTATCATGCCACATCTGAGTCACTCACAATTACCAGCCTGCTGAGCGCAACCAGTAATGTCGCCCAGGATGCCGAAGAGATAGAGATAACATTTGAAGAATCCAAACATATTCCGCATCCTCGATGCGACGATCAATCTGGAGCACGTCCTGGCCATCAGCACCGGCGAGGCCAGTGACTCGCCTGGGGTGGACATCACGATGCGGGGCGATCGGCAGCATTTCGCCTACTACCAGACACAATCGGAGGCGGACACCTTCTTTGACCGGATCGTCCGGCAATGGCAGACTTGCAGGAAAGGGGTCGTGGTCTATAGGCAAATTGCGTTTCTCCGCGAGGCGGCATTTTCAATACAAATCAGCGAGAAGCACCTGGCGATTATGTTTCACCACTCCCGTCACACCATCCGCATCGAGAGTGGCCGGAGTCGAGCGGTTTACGACGGCCTGGTGGAAACATGGGCGAACGCCTCGGTCTAAACAGGGAAAGGTTCCAGCAAAGAGGCCGACCTACGCATCAACAAGCGCAAGGATTTGTAAACCTACAAATTATTAACCACCAGCCGGGGTAGCGCTGGCGACGATCTTTTCCATTTGGGAAATACCACGGGCGATCCAGTCTAGTCCCTCGTTGATATTGGCAGCAACGCCCTGGCCTTCGAGGCACTTGAACCCGAGGGTTATCTGAGAACCCGCGTCGCCCCTCACGGCCTTTGCCTTCAGATTGGCGAGACTCTGAGCGCTCCTTGCATCCCTGGGTGCTTCGTTCTTTGAGTAGCCAGCGACCGATGCGGCGAGCGGGCCGGTGACCAGCAGCAACCACGTCGCGGCGAAACAGTTTCTCATGGCGCGTTGAGCGTAGGCCAAGTGTGAAGCAAGTCGATACAACAGCGCCTCGGAATCTGAAGTCACACGTCCCCTATGTCCTTCCATAACGGCTCCAGGTCCGGGTCCTCCAGTGCCATCAACTTGAACTGCTTCGCGCCGCCCAGTTTGAATGCCGTTTTCAACCAGGATTTCGCCTGCTCCAACCGCCCCAACTGGCATTCGTAGCAGGCCAGGTTGTATCGAATGGTCGGGTCATCTGGGAAGTTTTCGACCACCCGCAGCAGATTGTCCCTCGCCTCCTCGGTTCCTTTTCATTTCGTGGAGGCAGAATGACCGATGCACCCAGCCCAAAGAATGTTCGGGCAGCAGTTGAGCCAGTGCAGAGGCAATATCCAGCGCACCCTTCCATTTCTTGGCTTGGGCGTAGATTTGCCAGCGAACCTCCAGAACCGCAGGGTGAGCGCGATTCTCGGCAGTGATGTTCTCCAATTCCTCGTTGGCTTCGAGATGATTGCCCAGCTCGAACCAGCCCTCGGCGGCTTGCAGGTGAAGGCTGTCGGGTGGTTGCAGGTCTTTCATGGTTCGCTTGAGCCGCAGAAGCCCCGAGGATAGGGCCGATTAACCCGACCTCCTGGCACACAGATTGGCGACTCGCTCTATGAGCGGCGGATGGGTGGCCAAGTAGCCTCCCGCGATGCCGACGCTCTGCCCAGCGGTCCCTTGAGCGAGTTTCTTCAGCAGGCGCTCCCCAGCCAATGCGTCCCCGCCAACCGTGCCAACCAGCGCCACGGCGAAGACATCCGCCTCCAATTCGTCGTCCCGGGAGTAGGCATGGCCCAGCAGTTGCCGCCCCGCCTTGCTCAGCCAGGCGCTGGCGGCGTTCCTGCCGGAGGATTGGCGCAGCAGCAATGAAAGCGCGGCGTCTTTGACGATCCGATTGAGGGTGTGCTGCCGCACGATATGCGCCATCTCATGGCCGAGCACGAAAGCGATTTCGTCCCGCTGCCACTGGCACATTTCCAACAACGGCCAACTTACGAAGATAGGCCCGCCCGGCAGGGCAATCGCATTCGGCTCCCGCTCCGCCGTTACGCGGACAATGAAGGGGAGTTTCTTTTCCTTCACGTTCCCCGCCAGCCAGCGCCCAATTTGGGCTGCAAATCTGGTTGCCTCATTCTCCTCGACCAGGGGGACTCGCTCCAGCATTGCCGCCGCCAAGTCGCGGCCTAGACGGATTTCGGCCTGCAAGGACTCGTCCTCCGTTCCGCCCACGAGGTCGAAAACATTCTTGGCCTGCGCGGCTTTTTTGCCGAGCGTGTATCCCAGCGCTTCAAAAAGTGTTTTCGCCACGGCACATCTCCCGGCGACCTACTGGGTTGCAACGGCTAAGTTGAAACATCCAGGGATAACGGCAGCCCCTTCAATCGCTCTCAAGTCCATGCGCACCATCGTTGCACGCGACCTCGCAGTGGCGCAAGCCGCATTTCCGTTCCGTTCTCTCCAGTTCGTCGTGGAGGATGACCATGAGCACCACATCCTCAAAGACGCCCCACTTTCGTACCCGCTGGCGCAGCAGCCCCTCCCGGCTCATCCCGAGCTTTTCCAGCACCTTGCCCGACGCTGGGGTTGCTCGTCACCATCTCAGCCCCAAAACGCCCGCCTTCGAGACCTCGTAATGCGGACCGATCACGCCTCCAGTTTGCGCTGCCACGGAAGAAAAGTTGAGGATGTGGCCCCCGGCACGAGGGCGATTTTACCGGCAAGTTCGTTCTTCAATTACGTCCGGGCCAGTATCAACGCGCCGGTCACGATGAGTATGCCGCCTACATAATGCTGCCACTGAAGCTTTTCTCCCAGCACGACCGCCGCCAGCACGATGGCGAAAACAACGCTCAGTTTGTCCACCGGGGCGACACGGGATGCCTGACCCAGTTGCAGGGCGCGAAAATAGCAGAGCCATGAGAGGCCCGTCGCAATGCCGGAAAGGGCCAGAAACAGCAATGTCC
>Ga0194060_10002989_pt1 | contig 12013 bp, 7 predicted proteins | sample SepL225m_MetaG_FD_163427 | JGI IMG/M metagenome (GOLD analysis project Ga0194060, IMG submission 163427) | Anoxic zone freshwater microbial communities from boreal shield lake in IISD Experimental Lakes Area, Ontario, Canada - Sep2016-L222-5m | ecosystem: Environmental > Aquatic > Freshwater >... | reverse complement strand
TGACGTCAAAGTCACCCGCCGGCCCTCACCCCCTGCCCCTCTCCCATTTAGGGAGAGGGGGCTGGGGGGTGAGGGTTGAACTGAAATCGCTCCGAGGGGGGGATGCGCTGTGTGCCGGGCGTCGGCCTGCGCAGCGGATATTTACGCCGGTTGCTTGCTCTCGGCGAGCAGTTGGCGTAGCACGTACTGTAGGATACCGCCGTGGATGTAGTACTGAATCTCCTGGGGCGTGTCGATTCGCACCAGGGCTTTGAACTCGATTGATCCCGCCCGCACGGTCAACTCGCGGCTTTCGGCGAATCCCGCCGCCACCGCGTCAGCCAGCCCGATGACATCGAAGGTCTCGGTGCCGCTCAGTCCCAGGCTTTCGGCGCTCTGTCCCGCCAGGAACTGGAGCGGCAGGATGCCCATGCCTACCAGATTCGAGCGGTGGATGCGCTCGAAGCTCTCGGCGATCACCGCCTTAACGCCCTGGAGGTACGGCCCCTTGGCCGCCCAGTCACGCGAAGATCCGTTGCCATAGGCTGCACCAGCCAGGATGATCAGCGGGGTGCCGTCGGCCTTGTACTTCATCGCCGCGTCGTAGAGCGACAGCACTTCGCCAGTGGGCAGGTAGGGCGCGAAACCGCCTTCGGTGCCGGGAGCCAGCTTGTTGCGCAGGCGCACGTTGGCGAAGGTGCCGCGCACCATGATCTCGTCGTTGCCGCGCCGTGAACCGTAGCTGTTGAAATCCTTGGTCGCAACGCCGCGCTCGATCAGGTACGCACCGGCGGGCGAACTGGCCTTGATGCTGCCTGCCGGGCTAATATGGTCAGTGGTGATGCTGTCGCCCAGCACGGCCAGCACGCGGGCACCCGTAATCTCGGCCACCCGTGTCGGCGGCTGCTCGGCCATCGCGTCGAAGTAGGGCGGACGGCGCACGTAGGTACTCTGCGCCTCCCAGGCAAAGCGATCCCCCTCTGGGATGGCGATGCCCTGCCACAGCTCGTCCCCGTCGAAGACGGTGGCGTAGCTGCGCTGGTACATGTCCGACTGGATAGCGGCGGTGATCGTCGCGCTCACCTCGGCCTGGCTCGGCCAGATGTCACGCAGGTAGACCGGCTTGCCGTCGCTGCCCTCGCCCAGCGGCGCGGTTGTCAGGTCAATGTCGATCCGTCCGGCCAGGGCGTAGGCCACCACTAGCGGCGGCGACATCAGGTAGTTGGCCTTTACGTCCTGCTGGACGCGGCCCTCGAAGTTGCGGTTGCCCGACAGCACCGAGGCGGCCACCAGTCCACCCTGCTCAATCGCCGCGCTGATCTCCACTGGCAGCGGGCCGGAATTGCCAATACAGGTGGTACAGCCGTAGCCCACCGTGTTGAAGCGTAACGTATCCAAGTAGGGCGTCAGGCCCGCCTTGTCGAAATACTCCGTGACCACCTTCGATCCGGGGGCCAGGCTGGTCTTTACCCAGGGCTTGGTGCGCAGCCCCTTCTCGACGGCCTTCTTGGCCAGTAGGCCAGCCGCCAGCATGACCGAGGGGTTCGAGGTGTTGGTGCAACTGGTGATCGCGGCGATCACCACTGAGCCGTGGTGCAGCGTGTAGTCGGTGTCGGCCACGGCCACCGCGCTGGCCTCCAGATCAGCGATGGGCGTGGGCGCGCTGGGGTTGAGGATCTGCGGCACCGCATCCTGAAATGTCTGCTTCACATTCGGCAGCGCCACCCGGCCCTCGGGGCGCTTGGGGCCAGCCACACTCGGCACAACCGTGGAGAGATCCAGGGCCAGGGTGTCGGTGTACTCAGCCTCGGGGGTGTTCGCGTCGTGGAACAGACCCTGGGCCTTCATGTACGCCTCGACCAGAGCCACGCGCTCGGCGGGGCGACCGGAGAACTCCAGGTAGCGCAGGGTTTCGGCATCCACCGGGAAGATCCCGCAGGTCGCGCCGTACTCGGGGGCCATGTTCGCAATCGTGGCCCGGTCGGCTAGGGGTAGAGCGGAGAGGCCGGGGCCGAAAAACTCGACAAACTTGCCGACCACGCCTTTCGTGCGCAGCATCTGGGTCACGGTCAGCACGAGGTCAGTCGCCGTCGCGCCCTCCGGCAGCGAGCCGGTGAGCTTGAATCCGACCACCTGCGGGATGAGCATCGAAACCGGCTGGCCGAGCATGGCCGCCTCGGCCTCGATCCCGCCCACGCCCCAGCCCAGCACACCCAGGCCATTGATCATGGTCGTGTGGCTGTCAGTGCCCACCAGCGTATCAGGATACGCCTGGGTTGGGCCAGTGGCGCGTGGGTTCTCATCCGACGTGAAGACCACGCGGGCCAGATACTCCAGGTTCACCTGATGCACAATACCGTTGCCGGGGGGCACCACCTTAAAGTTCTGGAAGGCGGTCTGGCCCCAGCGCAGGAAGGCGTAGCGCTCCTGGTTGCGCTCAAATTCCAGATCGATATTGGCCTGGAGCGCGGTCGCAGAGCCGTAGGCATCCACCTGTACCGAATGGTCAATCACCAGTTCAACCGGCTGGAGCGGATTGATCATGCCGGGGTCGCCGCCCATTGCGGCCATCGCGTCGCGCATCGCAGCCAAATCGACCACGCAGGGCACGCCGGTGAAGTCCTGGAGGATGACGCGGGCGGGGGTGAAGGCGACCTCGCTATCCGGCTCGGCCTGGGGTTGCCAACTCGCGAGGGCCAGCACATCCTCAGCAGTGACGGTGCGCCCATTCTCGGTACGCAGCAGGTTCTCAAGCAGAATACGCAGCGAGAAGGGCAGACGGCCAAGGTTGACCCCGTGCGCCACCAGAGCGTCCAGGCGATAGATCTCATACTCGTTATCGCCGACACGGAGGGTTGATCGTGCGCCAAAACTGTTCGTCATGTATGTCTCCTGTGACATCTATCGGACAAAGTGGGAGTAGGTATCATCTGCGTGATGCGTGATGCGTGATGCGTGATGCGTGGTGCGTGGTGCGTGGTGCGTGGTGCGTGGTGCGTGGTGCGTGACATGAGTACAGACCACGCATCACGTATCACGAGTCGTCGTCAGCAGTAGCACCGAGTATAGCGAGGGCAGTTACGGCGTGCTGATCACGATCACGCCCTCCATCCCGGCGTGGCCGGGAACCGAGCAATAGAAGCGGAAGCTACCCGCGACGTTCGCCGGGAAGGCCATGATGGCCTCCATACCGCCTTGGGCGGAGATGGTTCGATCACCAGCGGGAAACTGAAAAGTCAGGCTGTGGCCGAGTTTCCCCGTGTTGCGCAGCGTCAGAAAGACCTGCTCACCCAGCGTGGCCTCTAGTTTATCGGGGATGAAACGCATCTCGGTGGCCTCAATGGTGATGCTGCGCTCGTGCAGCGGCGGGCCGCAACTGCTGAGGATCACGAGCAGCGCGATAGAGGCGAGGGGGCGGAGCCAGCGCATAGAATCTCCACGTGTTCAATTAGGGTGCTAGGGCAAGGCATGGTTTCAGAATGCCCAATTTTACATCACAGTCTCGCACGGCCCTCACCCCCCCCAGCCCCCTCTCCCTGAACGGGAGAGGGGGAGCCGACCGCATCCTGATGCAGAATCTCCCCTCTCCCTCACGGGGAGAGGGGCAGGGGGTGAGGGTTGCCTGGCGGCAAACTGTCACGCAGGATTGAACCTTGTCTATTGCATGATGGGCGTAGTATACGCCACAACGCATGGCCCCGTTTCTGTGCTACGATCCGCTTTAAGGCATTCCCTTGACATCATCTCGCGAGCTTGCTATCGTACATCTCGCCGTTCGCCTTATCTACCCTCCCCGGAGCCTCATATGTCAGCTCCTGCCTCCGTTATCGCTCTCGTTGACCGTTTTCACGCCGATCTCGCCCATTATCGTGCGCCGCAGTATAAAGAAACCGAGGCGCGGCAGGAGTTTATTGATCCGCTCTTTAAGGCGTTGGGCTGGGATATTGGCAATGAGCGCGGTGCGGCGGCGGCGTTTCGTGAGGTGCAGCTTGAATATTCCATGAAGATAGGAGCGTCCACCAAGGCTCCTGATTATCTCTTCCGCTTCACGAGCGGCCCCAAGTTTTTTGTGGAAGCCAAGAAGCCCTCGGTCAATCTGCGCGAGAGTTTTGATCCCGCCTTTCAGTTGCGCCGCTATGCCTGGACGGCCAAGCTGCCGCTGAGTGTCCTCACCGATTTTGATGAGTGGGCGATCTACGATACGCGGGTTGAACCATCCCGTGATGATGCGCCCAGCGTTGCCCGCTATCTCTACCTTCCCTACACGCAGTACGTTGAGCAGTGGGATAGTATCGCCAACCTGTTTAGCCGCGAGTCGGTGCTGGCGGGTTCGCTGGAGCGCTTCGCGCAGGAGCAGAAAGCTCCGCGTGGCGCTCTTCCGGTTGACCGTGCCCTGCTTGCCGATATTGATAACTGGCGTGGTCTTCTGGCCAAGAATATTTTCCTCTGGGACCAGACCCTCTCAGTGCGTGATCTGAATTACGCCGTGCAGATGACTCTCGACCGGATCATTTTTCTGCGTATTTGTGAGGATCGCGGTATTGAGCCGTATGGCAAGCTGGAAGAGTTGATCAAAGGCGGCGATGTATATACGCGCCTACAGAATCTCTTTCGGGCTGCCGACGACCGTTATAACTCCGGGCTGTTTCACTTTACGCACGAGAAGGTTCGCGAAGGTCACGATACGCTCACGCCGACGCTGCATATTGATGACGAGCCGCTCCAGAAGATTATTCGCGGACTCTATTATCCCTACAGCCCCTACGAATTTTCGGTGATGCCGGTGGAGGTTTTGGGCAATGTCTACGAACAATTCTTAGGCAGCGTGATCACAATTGGGGCTGAACGCACGATTGAGGTTGAGCAGAAGCCCGAGGTGCGCAAGGCGGGCGGGGTCTACTATACGCCGCAATACATCGTGGACTACATCGTCACGCATACCGTGGGGACGCTGGTGAAGGACAAGATGCCCACGCAGGTAGAGCAGATGCGGGTGCTTGACCCGGCCTGCGGCAGCGGTTCGTTCCTGATTGGCGCGTTTCAATTCCTGATTGACTGGCACCTGGCGCAGTATGTGGCCGACGGGCCACAGAAGTATAAAAAACAGATCTACCAGTTGCCCGATGGCGCGTATCGGCTAACCCCCACCGAGCGCAAGCGCATTCTGCTGAACAATATCTACGGCGTAGATCTCGACGCGCAAGCGGTAGAAGTAACCAAACTCTCGCTCTGCCTCAAAATGCTGGAGGGCGAAACCTCGCAGACCATCGCGCACCAGCAATCGTTCCTTCAGCAGCGCGTACTGCCCGACCTGAGCGCCAACATTAAATGTGGAAACGCGCTGATCGGGCCAGATTTCTACGCAACGCCAGGGGCCGCCGATCTGGGCGCGGACGATCTCTACCGGATCAACGCCTTCGACTGGCAGACCGAGTTCCCCGCAGCGATGCGCGCCGGTGGGTTTGATGCGGTGATCGGCAACCCGCCGTATGTGTTCGGGCGTGATTGGAAGGCGCTAGACATCCCTGATAAAATGAAGCAATATCTAGGAAATAGGTACACCAGTTCTCCCTACCAGTTGGATATGTTCTCTATTTTCATGGAGAAGGTTCACGAACTATGTAAACTCAGTGGATGTATTGGCCAAATTGTGCCTAATGTTTGGCTGACCAATATGTATTCCTCTACAACACGAAGTTTTATACTTAATCATTCTAGTGAACTACGTATAACAGTACCGCCACCAGGAGTCTTTGCAGGAATAACCGTTGATACCATCGTTTACACGCTTCAGAAATCCGCCCAGGCAGGAGATCATTTTGACATATACAGCCTACAAGTCACCCAGGCAGAGCTTGTGGCTCTATATGACGTAGCTGACTATCGAGATGGCACTCATCCCATTTCTACGACACTAAATACCAAAAGCACATTACTCGTCAATCGTATTAAGGCAGAACATCCTGAGTTGCGAACAGTAGCAAACATTACTCGTGGGGTACACCCATACCGAGTAGGCGGATATGGGCAATCTGCCTACACAACGGGACCGCAAATTCAACGTGATGTGGAAGAGAGACCTTATCATAATAAAGAACAATTGCCAGGATATAGAGGATTTGTCTATGGTAAAAACCTGCGACGATTCAGTTCACCCCATACGACGGACTACGTGAGCTATGGACACTGGTTGGCAGAGCCGCGTAAGCCAGAGTTCTTTCAAGGCTCAAGAGTGTACTCACGCAAAATCCTTGGAGATCGCTTAGTTGTGACAGTAGAGGAAACGGATACGGTTGCCGACCAACAAGTATATATTACCTTACCCAAAGTTCCTGTTCCAAGTGCGGCATACTTAGCGGGAATTTTAGGCAGCAGGTTGATGTCGTTTTATATTCGAAATTACTACGACGAAACGAATGATGCCTTCCCGCAAATAAAAGTCGGCCAACTTCAATCGCTTCCTATTCCCGATCCAACTACACAAGTGGGGCTACATAATCAAATGGCCGACTTGGTAGGCCGAATAATCGATCTCAACAAAAACCTGCCCACAGCGCAAAACGCCCACGACAAAACCTCCATCCAGCGCCACATAACCGCCACCGACGCACAGATTGACACCCTCGTATACGCGCTCTACGGGCTAAGCGCAGCAGAAATCGCCATCGTAGAGGCAGCGACCAAGCGGTAGGTGTGGCAAGATATGGCACTAGCGCAAAAGGCATGCTGTCTTCCCTGTCGCCCCGCCCGTTTACGCCCACGGCACGGGCGATCTGCGGACTATGTACCAGCCCTACGATCCATCCCAATGGCGCTTAGGCATGTTTCAGAATCGGGCGATCCAGCTTGACAGTTCGTAGCGCAGGCTGGAAGCCTGCGGCGGTGTTGCTGGCCGCCTAGAAGGCGGCGCTACAGTCACTGCACACTGTCAAGCTGGTTTGAAACATGCCTTAGGAGAATTTTTCACATGCACGAAGCAAGCGTTGGCGTCACCCTGCTGTACATTGCGGCCATACTGATTGCGGCCAAGCTGTCGAGCCTCGTGGAGCGCTTCGGCCAACCCGCCGTACTCGGCGAAATGCTGATTGGCGTGGTGCTGGGCAACCTGGTACTTGTGGGGTTGCCGCTCTTCGAGCCGATCAAACAGAGCGGGGTGATCAAATTCCTCGCCGAACTGGGCGTGGTCATCCTGCTCTTCCAGGTCGGCCTGGAGACGAACATCCGCGACATGCGCAAGGTGGGCCGATCGGCCTTCCTGGTCGCCTGCGTGGGTGTGGTGCTGCCGATGCTGCTCGGCGCCTACGTGGTCGGGCCGCTGCTGCTGCCGGATCTCAGCGCCAACGCCCACCTCTTCCTGGGGGCCACCCTGACCGCCACCTCTATCGGGATCACCGCACGTGTGTTCCGCGACCTCGGCGTACTCCAAACCCGCGCCGCCCAGATCGTCCTCGGCGCGGCGGTGATCGACGACGTACTCGGCCTGATCATCCTGGCCGTGGTCTCGGGGATCGTGACGGCGGGCAGCGTGAGCGGCGGGGACGTTCTGCGCATCACAGCGACCGCCCTGGCCTTCCTGGTAAGCGCCGTGGTGATTGGCCAGGTCTTCGCGGTGCAGTTGGGCCGCCTGTTCGCACGGGTGAGTACTGGTCACGGTATGAAGCTGACGATGGCCCTGTCGATCTGCCTGATCAGCGCCTACCTGGCCGAACTGGTTGGTCTGGCGCAAATCGTGGGCGCGTTCGCAGCCGGCCTCGTCCTCGAAGCGGTTCACTTCCAGCCCTTCGAGAACCCGCGCATCGTCAACGACATCCATACCGCCACGGCGCAGATCGAACCACAGGCCAGGGTGGCGCTCGATGAGGTACTTGACCGCTACACCGAGCGACACATCGAGAACCTGATCGAGCCGATCAGCACGATAATGGCCCCGATCTTCTTCGTTCTGACCGGGATGAACGTCTCGCTGACCAGCCTGCTCGACCCGCAGCTCCTGCTGACAGCCCTGGGCATCACAGTGGTGGCCCTGGTTAGCAAGATCGCCGCCGGGTTCGTCGCGGGCAACGTGAACAGGTGGGTGGTCGGCTGGGGCATGGTGCCGCGTGGCGAGGTCGGCCTGATCTTCGCCGCCACTGGCCTGGGCTTGGGGGTGATCAACCAGCAGATCTTCTCGATGATGATGGTCGTGATCATGCTCACAACCCTGCTTACCCCGCCGATCCTGACGGTTGTGGTGCGGCGGGGTGGGCGTGACGGGTGACTACTACGCGCTTAGCGCCTCATCACCATCGTGGAGCGGCGCATCGACCAACAGCGGACGGCGATGGTTGACGATCATCGCCACGGCGCAGGCCGCGATCAGCACCAGGCTGATCAACTGGGCCACCCGGATCGATCCGGCGCAGTCCCCGCCGACGCCGTTGAGACAGAGGCTATCGGTGCGCAGCCCCTCGATCCAGTAGCGCCCCGCTGAGTAAATGATTCCGTACAGAAAGAGTATGTCGCCGGGGCGCAGCCAGCGCCGCTCGACGGTTGCACCCTGTCCAAAGCGCCGGTCGGCCCAGAGCAGCAGGGCGCCGCCAGTGACATTCCACAGCGACTCGTAGAGAAAGGTGGCGTGGAAGAGCGTATCCGCCGGGTACGCCTGCATGTCGCCGTAGGGCGGCAGGCGGTGGTCAGCATCAATTCGCACGCCAAAGGGCAGCGTAGTCGGGCGACCATACGCCTCCTGATTAAAGAAATTGCCCCAGCGGCCGATGCCCTGAGCGATCAGGAAGCCCGGCGCGATCATGTCAACCCACTCCCAGAAGCGCAGCTTCGCGTAGCGCGTGTAGATGACCGCCGAGAGGATCGCACCGATCAGCGAGCCGTGAACCGCCAGGCCACCGGTGGTCAGATTCAGCGCGCTGATCGGATCGCCCGCGAAGCGGTGCCACTCAAAGGCCACATAGTAGATCCGCGCACCGGCGATGCCCAGCAGCAGACCGAGCATCAACTGGTTCCAGATATGATCCGGGTCGATGCCACGGGCCACCGCCCGACGCGAGGCCAGCCAGGCGGCGAACATCGCGCCCGACATAATGATCGCGCCATACCAGCGCACGGCAATCGGCAGGCCAAAGAGATTGATCTGGAACAGAAACGGGCTAAAGGGCGGGTAGAGGCCCATATGGTTTCCCTGTAGAGACGCCCCGCCGGGGCGTCTCTACATCGTTTTCGCATATTCAACCGCGTTGCGGAAGATCGCCAGCCCGTCGCCCGCCTCGCGCCAAGGCTCGCGGGTCCAGCGCGGGTGTTGCTGGGGTCGGATGGCATTTTCGGGGTGGGGCATCAGCCCAAGCACATTGCCCTGGGCATTGCAGATCCCGGCGATATTATCGACCGATCCGTTAGGGTTGGCCGGGTAGGCAACCGGAACGCCGTCGTCGCCCACATAGCGCAGGGCCACCTGTCCAGCGGTGCGTAGATCAGCGAGGGCAGTATTATCGGATAAGGCGATGCGACCCTCGCCGTGGGCCACCGGCACCTCGATACTGCGCTCCATACCGCGTGTGAAAATACAGCGGCTCTGCGGGTCAGCCTGGAGACGCACCCAGCGACACTCGAAGCGCCCCGAATGGTTATCAGTAAGGGTGACAGCAGCCGGGCCAGTGAGGCCTGGCAGAACCCCGGCCTTTACCAACACCTGAAATCCATTGCAGATACCGATCACCGGGCGACCATCGGCCACGAAGTCGTGCAACTGGTCGCCCAGGCGATGAACAAGATCAACCGCGAGCAACTTCCCGGCACCCAGGTGGTCGCCATAAGAAAACCCGCCGGGGATAATCAGCATCGCGTAGTCGCGTAGCCGCACGGCGCCATCAGCGATCCGGTTCACGTGGACGCGATCAGCGGTAGCACCAGCAAGCTCGCATGCCAGGGCGGCATCACCATCGCGGTTAATGCCGGGCGCACGGAGGATGAGGACGTTGGGTATCATATGTTCTCAATGCAAAATGCAAAATGCAAAATGCAAAATTGCCCATTTTGCATTTTGCATTTTGCATTGTCATGACCATCGAAACTCGATCTCAACCTCGCCGATCTTGATCCGGTCGCCCTGAGTGAGACGCTGGGGCACACGGGGGGAGATCAGTTTACTGTTGAGCATCGTACCATTGGTGCTGCCCAAGTCGGTGAGGGTGTAGAAATCGCCGTCGCGCTGGATAGTGGCGTGGTGGCGCGAGGCGATACCGCGATCATGCTCAGCCAGATCCAGTTCGGGGTAGTGATTCTGACGCGGGTCACGCCGACCGATACGCACAGGCAGCCGGTCAATCGGCAGTTCCCAGTTGCGGTGAGGCGAGGTGATCAGCAGGCGTGGCTTCGGTGGATCGGACAGGGGCGATCCGCAGCCGGCGCAGAAGCGGGCGCGGTCCTTATTCACTCGCCCGCAGTGGATACAGGGCGGGCCGTCCTCATCAGACACGTGTGTCTGATCGTGAACGACCGGCGTGGGTGGCGACGGCTTCACCGTCAGCGGCGGACCAGCGGCAGCGGCGGTCGGATCGAGATAGGGCGCATCGAAGCAGCGCAGGAGAGCCTGCTCCATCTCCGCGCAGGTCGCGAAGCGCTGCTCGCGCTGGAGGCTCATCGCCTTAATGATCGCCGCTTCAGTATGTGCGTCAACCGAAGGGTTCATCTTACTGATCGAGCCGGGCTGCGGCGTCTGGAGCGGTACCGGTGGTAGATTCGTGAGCAGATGCATCAGCGTCGCACCGAGGGCGTACACATCGCTGCGACCGTCCGTCTGCCCTTTGCCGTACTGTTCAGGCGGGGCGTAGCCAGCCGAGCCCATCGCAATCGTATCCTTCGCCTTGCCCTTCTTATGCGTGCGGGCGACGCCAAAATCGATCAGCTTGAGTACCCCGTCGGGGGTGAGCATAATATTCGAGGGCTTCAGGTCGCGGTAAATGATCGGCGGGTCGCAGCTATGGAGATAGTTGAGTACCCGACAGAGCTGGACGCCGTAGCCGAGTACCTGCTGCTCCATGAGCGGGGCGTTCGCCTCGTGGGCGCGATCCTCCAGCGTCTTACCGGGGACATATTCCATAACCAAGGTCGGGCGACCCTCGTGTTCAAAAAGGTCGGCCACAACCGGCAAGTTAGGGAAGGAGAGGGAGCGCAGGAGGGCCGCCTCCTGAAGGAAGAGTCGGCGATTATCGGCCTGTTCCTCGGCGGTCAACTCGCCCTGGGCGCGCATCTCTTTGAGCGCCCACACGCTCGCGTCGCTGGCACGCTGCACACGATAGACGGTGCCCATCCCGCCGCGACCGATCAGGTTGAGTACCGTGTAGGTGTCAGCCGCACCACGCACGATCATGTTGGGGGTCAGCAGATCCGGTCCGCTCACAGTAGAAGCCCCACACTAAATAGCCAGTCCGCCGCAGCAATTATACCACGGCAGATTGTGAGATAGGGCTACGTCAAAGTCGTGTGATCGCCGCTCAGCCCTCACCCCCCAGCCCCCTCTCCCTGAGCGGGAGAGGGGGAGTCGGACGTGTCCTATTGCGGAATCTCCCCTCTCCCCGTGAGGGAGAGGGGCAGGGGGTGAGGGTCGGCGGTAGCCCTAATAGTGAGAAGGTGCGGTTGACGCTTCGCCTCGGCTCTGCTATAATCTCGCACATCACGCCGGAGTGGCGGAATGGCAGACGCGGCGGTCTCAAAAACCGCTGAGGGCGACCTCGTGTGGGTTCGAATCCCACCTTCGGCACCATTCTTCGTTCGGGACGTGGCAAACAAGTCGGGGCGTGGCTCAGCCTGGTAGAGCGCCACGTTCGGGACGTGGAGGTCGGAGGTTCGAATCCTCTCGCCCCGACCAACATCAGCAGTGGCGTCCGTGCATCTCGCACGGGCGCCACTCGTTTTTTGAGGTGACAGCGGGCGGCGGTCTTGCTATACTACATACCTGCGCTGCCCCGCACCCTATAGGATCTACCGATGGCCCTCACCCCGAAACCTGCATTACGCCGCCATCGCCGCACCGCCCTATCGC
>Ga0194060_10002988_pt1 | contig 12018 bp, 11 predicted proteins | sample SepL225m_MetaG_FD_163427 | JGI IMG/M metagenome (GOLD analysis project Ga0194060, IMG submission 163427) | Anoxic zone freshwater microbial communities from boreal shield lake in IISD Experimental Lakes Area, Ontario, Canada - Sep2016-L222-5m | ecosystem: Environmental > Aquatic > Freshwater >... | reverse complement strand
GCTCGGCCGCGAAGATGCCGTAAGACAGCAGTCGTCGGCCCAGTTGAATCAGCAGATTCATGGCTTGGCCATAAGTAGTTTGTTAAAACGTGCACATGGTGTGTGGGTAGTAAAATAAAAATAAGCCGTTGTAGCTCAGTTGGTAGAGCACGTCATTGGTAATGACGAGGTCAGCAGTTCAATCCTGCTCAACGGCTCAAAATGGCTTCGCTCAATTTTGAGCCGTTGAGTCCAAATTTATTTCATAAATTTGTACGGACGTGAACTGCTTCACGTCCAGCAGGATTGAATACGGGGTCGCGAAACTAATTCTGACGAATGAAAGTGAGGAAGTAGTTTTGTGACCAATCCTGCTCAACGGCTCAAAATGGCTTCGCTCAATTTTGAGCCGTTGAGTCCAAATTTATTTCATAAATTTGTACGGACGTGAACTGCTTCACGTCCAGCAGGATTGAATACGGGGTCGCGAAACTAATTCTGACGAATGAAAGTGAGGAAGTAGTTTTGTGACCAATCCTGCAGAACGGCTCCAAATTTCTTTATATCTCTATCCTGTGCACGCTTGCATTTTCTATCGGAAATTTCCTCCCTCCTTCTATTACTCCCAACACTCCTTCTTTATGGATTTCTTTTAATTCATTCAATTCTTCGTCATTTAAATCATATCTTCCGAGTTTTTTAACTTTTTCCATATAGAGTTTAAGTCCATGGATAAATCTCCCATGACTGAAAATGGTTATGGTTTTTTCTGGTCTTTCTTTTAAGTCACTCATAAGCTTAGACATCCTTTTTGTCATTTCTGAGAAAGATTCTACATCTTCAGCTTCTTTATGGTGTATAGATGCTTCGATCCAATATTTTTTTGCTGCCTCAAATCTTTGTTCTCCAGTTGTTCCATTGTAATTTTTTGGATCTAAAAACGTAAATTCTTGTACATCCCAAGTTTCAATCGGCACAGATGAATGCTTTGCAATAAAAGGCTCTGCAGTTTCTCTTGTTCTTGAATATGGAGATACAATAATTAATTCAGGAACGATATTTAATTTTTCAGCTAATTCCATTGATTGAGTCCTACCTTTTTCTGAAAGAGGTATAGTATCATGGTTATCTGTTTTTTCTCCAGCATTTGAAATACTTTCAGCGTGACGGATTATGTATATTTCTTTCATATCATTTGTGATTATAACATATGGTATAATTTAAAAGTTTTCAAATTAAAGCCAGAGTAGCTCAGTTGGTAGAGCATCTCACTCGTAGCGAGAAGGTCATGAGTTCGATCCTCGTCTCTGGCTCAGAAAATACAATACACAGGCAAACCCTGTGTATTGTATTTTCTGAGCCAGAGACGTGGGAAAGGGGTCGGGAAAACGTGTTTAGTTTTCCTGTGGCGGAAATAGCGAATGTAATCATTAGCGTTAAAACCGAGGGCCGTAGTCTTCGAAGAGAAGACGTAGGTTTCGAGCGTAGTAGCGCGAGAGGCTTAAAACCGAAAGTGAGTGAAGCGAACGAAGGTTGGCTTTGGCTCAGAAAAATAAAAAGTTTATAAACTTACAGGTTCCAAGGCCTTGCCTTGGAGAATAAGTAAATTGGACAACACACCATTTTTTGTTTAGTGTTATATGGTTGTTCCAATAATTATAAAAGGAGGGAATTATGGCAGATGACATTATGAAAGACATGCCACTTAGGCGAGTCTTAGAATGTGTTTCGGAAAGTTACCAAACCGCAGAAGAAATTGCTGTTATTCATAGTCGAAAATATCCCCTTAGTCTTGAGTTTATGTTAAATATTTCTGACTCATTGAGACGTAAAATCTTTAATGAAAAGGAAACTAAATATAAACCTAAAAGTATTCAATCAGAATTAGATGTTCTAGTTGATTGTGGATATATAGATGAAAATATAACTGATTTTTTTCACAAGGAACTTCCGAAAGAAACTTCTTTTTATAGACTTAATAATCGCGGAAGGGCTGCGATATTTTCTGTTAGTAAAAAGACTAAAGGTTTGTAATACCGCTCAAAAGGCGGTATTATTTTTCTTTAATTTAAAAAATGTTATAAATGTTAATAAAGTTTAAATTTATGTGATTTATTATGATACTCTTTGCATATGACTGATACAAAAATAATAGAAACTATTAATAAGGAGGTAGCATATGGATCAACCAAGGAAGAAACTATTAAAATTTTAGAAATACAAGGTTATGCGAAAGAAGATATAGACACAGCTTTTACTACTATCGAGGTAGTTAAAAATATTAAGACGGAATTACCAGCACAAGCAATTGCTGTGAATGTTCCGTTGGCTGATGTTATACCAGATGTGGTTAATCCTGAAGTGTCGACATTATCAAATGTTGCCCCAGTGATAAAAAATGTTTCTATTGATACACCTCCAGCTGTGAATATTCCAGAAGTACCAGTTGCTATTCAAGAACACCCAACAACTCTTAATTTAGAAAATTCTGTACCAACCATCGTTACTCCAGAAGTACCCGTTTCTATTCAAGAACATCCAATAAATCTTAATTTAGAAAATTCTATACCAAACCCAAATGTTTCAATACCAAAGGTACAAATAACACCAGCACAAACAGATTCTGTTAAGACTCCAAATTTTACCCCAAATCAAATACAAACAACTGCTATTCCACCGTTTATCGACCCTTCACAGAATAGTGTTCCAGTAAAATCACATAAAGGTATAATTTTTTCACTCATAGTAATCTTTATTTTATTAATAGGTGGTGTTGCGTTTGCTTATTATAAACAGCTTGGTCCTTTTAGTGTAAAGCAGTATAGTGAAGATTCTTTTCTTTCTGGTTTAATTTCAAAGACATCATCTATAGATACTTCTACTTTTGCTATATCTGTTAAATTAAATGTTAATCCACGAGATAAGGGTGCTATACCATTTGCCCCAATTGATCCAGATGAAAAAATAAGACAACAATATAAAAATGATTTTAAAAGAATATCAGATGTTTCTAGTATTATTCAATTACTAAAATCTAAATATGGAGATCAGCAAAGTTATGATTATTCCACAAGAAAATATATAACTAAAAAAGGATTACCTTACCCATCAGTATTGTCTGATGCAGACATGGGAGGTAGTTCTTCTTATACTTCTTATAGTCGAGAATCGATTGCATCTACAAAGTTTGGTTACGATCCAGTATCAAATCAAAAATATGAATATCGGGCAGTAGACGGATTAAAGAATTTTAATATTAAAGTTAATTTAGAAAGTAATGCTGCAATAGATTCCATTAAAAAAAGTTATTATTATTCTGCAACATCAACCATTATTAATGGTAACGACGTTACTTTTTCAAAAGATAGCGGTTATATGTACATATCTTCCGAACTTCCTAAACCATTATTAGTAAGTCTTTCTGAATATATGAAACAAATATCTCCAGATATTTCTGCCTCTGTTTTATTCGGGGCAACTCTTGATGTAAAAAATCCCAATTATCCAGACGGTAGTATGAATGTTGCCGCTGAAGGAAGTTTTGGTGATCTTAGTTATAAAGTAGATGTTGAAGCTTTAAAGAAAGATAAGGATTTTTATTTCCGCATAAATAAAATTCCTGCAATTATTTCATATATTTCAAATATGAAAGGCCAATGGATAAAAGTATCTCCAAAAGCAACTGGAGCAGCTACAACGACTGATTCTTATTCTTATGATCCACTCTCTTCTCTATCTGAAAGTCTTTCTAAAGGAGATGCGGAGTATAGAAACAAAAGAACTGATTTTATTAAGACACTAAATAATATAGCCCAGTTAGCAGATAAAAATAAGCTTTTTACTTTTAAACAAAGCCCAAAGAAAGAAAAAGTTGATGGTAGAAATTTGATTCGTTATGATCTTTCTATAAAAAAAGAATCAATACTTTCTTTTTATAAAGAAATATCAGCAAATGGAGAAAAGTATAAAGATATTGGTTTAGTTAATGATACAGGATTAGTTACATATTTAGAGAGTAAAGAGTTTGATGATATGTTTAATTTAGTAAAAGATAATGTATTTATTACTGTCTGGACAGATAGTAATGGATTACCTGCTGTTGTCGAATACCGTATGCGTATAGTTCCACCGGATACAGCAACTCAATTAAAAGATAAACAAATAGACGTTATTTTCAGAATTACATTGGATAATATAAATAAGCCAATAAATATAAAAGTACCAAGTGATTATAAATCTATAGAAACAATTCAGGAAGAAATGAAAAAGAATGACAGCTCATCATTTTTTTAAAGATTAAAGGGTTATTTTATAGTTTTTAAAAAATAAGAGTTTCTGTCTATTTTTGTTATAATTACTTAATAGATGGAATCTACTAATGATATTAATTTTGAAATAGAAAATCTTGAAGCCCAGATGAATAATCTGGATTTTTGGAATGACAAAGAAAAAGCTCAGAATGTAATAAGATTAATAAAAGAATTAAAAGATAAACGTGATGGTGTGAACAGTCTTGATAAAGGCGGAGCGATTATGTCTATTTTAGCTGGTGCAGGAGGGGACGATAGTGAGGACTTTGCTCGTATGCTTTTTGAAATGTATGATGCTTATTTTAAACGCCAAGGATTTAGTTATATGGTATTGCATGATAACAAAAATGATCATGGTGGATTTAGAAATTTAACAATTGAAATTTCTGGTAAGAATGTATATGGAAATTTAAAAAATGAATCCGGCGTGCATCGTTTGGTTCGTATCTCTCCATTTAACGCTCAAGCTAAACGCCATACTTCTTTTGCTATGGTAGAAGTTTTACCAATTATTCCGGAAGTAGAAAGGAAGGATATTCCACCTGAAGAAATTAGAATAGAAACTTCAAAATCTAGTGGCCCAGGAGGACAAAATGTAAACAAGCGCGAGACTGCTGTGCGTGTCATACATATACCCACAAATATTGCTGTCTCTGTTGCAACAGAAAGACAGCAAGATCAAAATAAACAAAAAGCTCTTGAAGTTTTATCTGCAAAACTTTTTAAATTAGGAGAAGAAAAAAGAAAGGCAGAAATTGAAGGCAGACAAATTAGTAAAACTACAGAAATAGAATGGGGTAATCAAATTCGTTCTTATGTTTTGCATCCATATAAAATGGTAAAGGATCATCGTACAGATTTTGAAACGAGTAATGTAGAGGCAGTTCTAGAAAAAGGTGAAATAGAAGCTTTTATTGAATCAGAGAAGGGTCTATAGATAATTTTATATTTATCTACACCCTAAACCCTAGCTCGTGTTACAATAATGGTATGTTATATTTCGATCGGGTTTCAAAAGAGTACGATAACGGTAATAAAGTTTTGGACAATATTTCTTTAACCATAAACCATGGTGAGCTTGTGTCTATTGTTGGTCATTCAGGTGCAGGAAAAACTACACTTATAAAATTATTACTTGCAGAAGAAGGTCCAACAGAAGGGACTGTTTCTTTCCATTCAGATAATATTCACGAACTTCGTGGAAAGGATATGACAAATTATCGTCGTAAGGTTGGTGTTGTTTTTCAAGATTTCCGCCTTATTCCTAATAAGACAGCTTATGAAAATGTCGCTTTTGCAATGGAAGCTGCAGGAAAGCAAGATGAAGATATTGCTGAAGATGTACCACACGTTATGGACTTGGTAGACTTGAAAGATAAAATGCATCATTTCCCACACCAACTCTCAGGTGGTGAACAGCAACGTGTAGCTATTGCTCGTGCTATTATCAATCGTCCAGAAATTATTATAGCGGACGAGCCAACAGGAAACTTGGATCCACTTAATACTTATGATATTGTTCAAATATTAAAAAAGATTAATGATTTGGGCACGACAGTTATTCTTACAACTCACAATAAAGGTATTGTGGATAATCTAGGTCGTCGTGTAATCACTATGGAAGATGGACGTGTCACTCGTGACCAAAAGTCTGGTAAATTTACAATGTAATCATGTCTAATAAATCTACACTCACAAAAAGAATACTCGTTGCTGGCTTTAGAGGGTTTTATCGTAACCGTACAGTTTCTCTTTCTTCAATTTTTATTTTAACTATTACACTTTCGATTATTTCTTCCTTTTATTTATCCCGTGCAATTTTTGACTACACATTGGGTCAAATCCGTGAAAAGGTAGATGTGGGAGTTTATTTCAATACAGATGCAACAGACAGCCAAATTAGCGACGTGAAAGCAAAGTTGCAAGGTCTGTCCCAGGTTAAATCCATAACTTACACTTCTAAAGAAGTAGCTTTAGCTAGTTTCAAAGAAAAACATAATGGTGATCAGTTAACATTACAAGCGTTAGATGAGCTTGGGTCTAATCCTTTTGGTGCATCACTTTCTGTAGTTGCAAAAGATACTTCACAATATGAATCAATAGCAACAGCTCTTTCATCTGGATCAGGGTTGTTGGGTGATTCAAGTGGTGCAGTTGATAAAATAAATTATTATCAATTAAAAGATAGTATTGATAAATTAAATAATATTGTTGGGTGGATCGATACAGTTGGATTTTGGATTTCTGTAGTATTTATTTTAATGAGCTGTATGATTGTTTATAACACTATACGTCTTGCTATTTTTGTTTATCGAGATGAAATCGCAGTTATGAAATTAGTGGGGGCTTCAAATATGTTTATTCGAGGTCCGTTTATTGTTGAGGCTTTACTTTACGCTCTTGTTGCGACTGTTTTATCTTTAGCTTTTTTCTTTTTTGCTACTATTTGGGTTGCAAAGAAAACAGTATTTTTCTTTGAAGGTTTAAATCTTCATTTGTATTTCACTCAACACTTCTTTTCACTTGCTGGATTATTGTTATTGTCTGGAGCAGTATTGGCCGTTATATCCTCTCTCCTAGCCGTCCGAAAGTATTTAAAAGTCTAAAATCACCTCATCTGCGTTGTTAGAGAAAGTTTTTGCTCCCGCAACGTACTACTTGTACGTTTTGGTTGCAAAAACTTTCTCTGCCTCGCATCTAAGGTAATTTTAGACTTTTAAACAAGTCTCAAGGTTTATGTATCTAAAGCAAGTTTTGAAACTTAAAATACCATATCCGTATTTGTGTCATTCCAAAATTAATTTGGAATCCAGTGTTTTTAATCTTACGAAGGCAAGATCTTCGTAAAACTATTTAGCCCCTCGCTAGCCAAAATAAAAAAATCCCACCCTGGTGAGGGTGGGGGGAAGATATCAAATAATGCCTTCAGTTCGGCAATTGGACACCGCCGAGAATTGCATTGGCAATTTCTGGACTGCGGAGTGCATGGTCGAACAGTTTTGCTACAATGACATCGAAAACAATTTCTGTCGGCGTGCTGGAGTTTCTCCCAGAATTTTGCCCATCTAACAATTTTCTTTTTGCGGCTGCTCTCTCAGCAAAGTCGTGGACAGCCAGGACAAGATCCATTAGCCTTTGAGGTGTCATTGGGTTTTGGGGCATGTATATCTCCAGATTGTTGGTCAATTGGCGTAACTCGAATTAAGAACGCCTTTTTTTATAATATAATAAAATTGAGTTTAAGTCAAGTCTTACAGTTTTTTATTTTTCCGCTTACACTGAATACAACATTTACGAATTAGTATTTTCTTCTAACTCCTAACCTCCAACTCCTAACATTTAATTCTATGCTTCAAAAAACCGCACTCGATATTCTAAAACTCGGACATACTACCTTTCTCACTGGTGCAGCTGGTGCTGGTAAAAGTTATGCGCTTCGCGATTATATTTCTTATTTAAAAAAGCATGGTGTTAAATTTGCTGTAACAGCTTCAACTGGCATCGCATCAACCCATGTCGGAGGTACAACAATTCACTCTTGGAGTGGTATTGGTATAAAACAAAAATTGAACGCTTATGATATCGACGCCATAGAAGAAAAAGCAAATTTATATAAAAGATGGAATGATACGCAAGTTTTAATTATCGATGAGGTTTCAATGCTTCATGCTTCATTTGTAGATATGTTAGATAAAATTGCAAAGCATATTAGAAGAAATAAAAAACCTTTTGGTGGTATGCAAGTTGTTTTCTCTGGAGACTTTTTCCAGCTTCCACCGGTTGTAAAAAATGGTGACACATATGAAAATCAAGAAGTCTTTGCCTTTACTTCAAAGGCTTGGAAAGAAGCTAAACCCGTAGTCTGCTATTTAACAGAACAGTTCCGCCAAGAAGATGACAAACTTTCTTCTATACTAAATGCGATACGTGCTGGTGAAGTTGAAGAAGAACATTTTGAATATTTAAAAAATGCGAATGAAATTTTGCATACAAAAGATCATATAAAACTTTATACTCACAATGAAAACGTCGATGAAATAAACAGAAAAGAATTTGAAAAAGTAAAAGGCGAAGTGAAAACTTATCAAATGATTACAAAAGGTAGTGCGAAAATTTTGGAATCATTAAAAAATAATTGTTTAGCAGAAGAAGCTTTGCAATTAAAAGTCGGAGCGAAAGTTATTTGTATAAAAAACAGTCCTGACAGACTTTATGTTAATGGTTCCATGGGAAAAATTTATTCATTTAATAATGAAGGTGCACCAGTTGTGGAATTAGCCAATGGTAAAAAGGTTACAATAAAAGCCGACACTTGGAGGGTTGAAGAAGATGGAAAAGTTAAGGCTGAAATTTCCCAGCTTCCGATTAAACTTGCTTGGGCTATAACGGTGCACAAGTCCCAAGGAATGACACTGGACATGGCTTCAATCGATTTAAGCCGAGCTTTTACCTCAGGACAGGGCTATGTGGCGCTATCACGTTTAAAATCACTCGAGGGGCTACATTTGGTTGGTTTTAATCCTCAAGCTTTGCAAATATCTGAAGTGGTTCGTGAAGCTGATTTAAATTTTCGTGCAAAAAGTGAACAAGCAGAAAGAGCTATAGAGAAATATAAAGAAAAGGATTTGCTAGATTTACAAGAAAATTTTTTGACGAATAGTGGTGGTACGACAGTGGAATTAGACGACGAAGAAGCAGAAGAAATACAAGAGAAAGTTGCTTCACATACAAAGACACAAGAATTATTAAAAGAAGGCGTATCGATTGAAGAAATTGCTGAAAGACGAAATCTTTCAGTAGATACAATAATTGGTCATATTGAAAAGCTTTCTGAGTTAAAAGAAAAGATTAATTTAAAACATGTATTGCCTCCTAAAAAAGATAAAGATAAAATTTTAAAAGCTTTTGAAGAAATGGAGACCAGAAAATTAACTCCAGTCTTTGAGTACTTCAAAGGTAAATATTCCTATCATCAAATCCGCCTAGTCCGTGCATCCTTGGATTAGTTTCCAGTTTTTAGGGGATTCAAAATACAGGACGGCCGCGAAGCAGCCGTCCTGTATTTTCTTGAAACTAAGAACTTGAAACTGGAAACTGTCTGTACCTACTTTACAGACTTTATAAACTTTAAGGACTTTCAACTAAATTAATTATGTTATAATTAATTCATATGAAGGTTCATCATATCGCTAAGCATTTATTTATTCCTCACGAAGGGAATGAGTATAGGCCACATTTCTTTAGAGAATTAAGTATAATTTTGATTTTAATTGTCAGTATATTCCTTCTTGGTGTTTCTTTTGGAAGTTCTTTTTTTATTCACAAAACAGTTTTAGGTTCTTCGGTTGCTTCTTCAGTGCTTGTTGACTTAACAAATAATTCCAGAATTGCTTATAACGAACAACCTCTTACTATTAATACAAAATTACAGCATGCTGCCTTTTTGAAAGGCCAAGATATGTCGAGCTTGGGATATTTTGCACATGAAAGTCCAACTGGTGTCACGCCTTGGTATTGGTTTAAGCAGGCGGGCTATACATTTTTATATGCAGGAGAAAATTTAGCTATTAATTTTACAGAATCAAATGATGTAGAATCTGCGTGGATGGCATCTCCTAAACACAAAGAAAATATTTTAAATACTAATTTCCGTGAAATTGGTATATCTACAGTTGAGGGGCTGTATCACGGCAACCCCACAACTTATGTCGTGCAAATGTTTGGGACTCCCGCAGTTGAAGTTGCCGAAGCAGCAATTATTCCAGTTAAAGTCGCAACAACACCAAACAAAACACCGGAGATAGTAAATAAAAATGTCGCTATGGTTTCTACAACAGTTGCAAATGTTAAAGGAGAGGCGACAAGTACACCTAAAGTAGCTTCATCATTTGCATCAAATATTTTATCTATTTTTAAATCGCCAACTCTTTCTATTGTAAAGAATACTGATAATGTAAAAGAAATTGCCGTAGAGAAAGATATTACTGCTCCACAATATTCAGTATGGTATGAAAAACTTTTATTTGGTGGATCTTGGTATGTACAAATGATTTATCAGTTTATGATAATGTTGATTGCATTAGCATTAATTGTGATGATATTTATTGAAATTAAAAGACAGCATCCAAAACATATAATTTATGGGGTATTGATGCTTGCCATATTGATTGTTTTTGTGTTTATTAATAAATCTTTGATTTATTAAGGTAGTTTTTAGTTTCAAGTTTCCAGTTTCCAGAAAATATGAATTCTGTGTCATTCCCGTGCAGGCTCCCGATTTTTTATGTTGTAATCAACTTGTTAAAATTGCAGTACTGTTAAGTGCGGGAATCCAGGAAATCAAAAAGTCGCGCCGTAGGCGCGACTTTTTGTATTTGTATTTTCTATACCCTATACCCTAAACTCTATACCCTTGTTTACCCCACTAAGCGGTGGTTTCTAACAATTTATTTCGTAAACCTAAACGTCCCTACTATATTACCTGCAGTATTATAATATTTATTTAATTCAGCTTCTGTTAATCCTGGCTTCATAGTTTCATCTTTGTAATTACTTCCAGATTTTATTTGTTCCAAAACATAACACATATTATTGTGAATCGTTCGGTAGCTTTCTCCTTGTATATATTTCATCATAGCAGCATCTTGGAAGCTAAACTTTTTAAATGTAACACCATTTATTTTTACATCTGTAACTTTTTGATTAGTATAACCAATATCTGTCGCATAACATTCTTTTACGTTTGGACTAACCCCAACGCGAAGTTCTGAAACGAAAAATAGTGGATATGCTTTTCCTTTAGCTACACCACCTTGATCTATACGATAAACAGGGAAGGAAACTATAGCTTTTCCCTGATTAGCTTGTCCAGCATTTAATCTCCAATTACTTGCCAAGTTATAAAATGTTGTGAAATAATTTTGTGGGTTAACATTAGATGGAAATCTTAATGTAAAATTATATTCACTATTAGCGTAACCAAAAAGTCCATCAGTCCTTGGTTTTACTACTGGTTTTGTTATTTTAGTTATTTTTGTGGTTGTTGCTTCTTGTTCTAAATTATTTTGTGTATCGCAATTAGTATATGTGGTACTGGTTCCTTCTGTTATAAAAGCAGTTGTACCTTTATTCCAAAAAACAATTTTTTCATCAGCATTTGCGTAACGAGCACCAGAGGCAGAGATTGCATGTGGTAGGGATATCTTTCTTCCATCACTTAGAGCTAAATCCACCTTAGTGTCTTTAGTTGGATAGAATGTAGCGATGATGGATTTATTATTTTCACAGTTAAATGTATATACATCTTTTTGGGCTGTGTCTTTATCAATTAATAAATATCCTGCGACAAAAATAAGGGCAATTATTAATAATAAAATAAACAGTCTAGTGTATTTTTGTTTAGTTGGCATTATTTAATTGTATACCTTTTTACAATAATTGCTATTGATAGAATGTCAAAAATATAGTAGAATACTCGTGTTAAATACAGTAAATAAAGGAAAAAGTTAAGGGTCTAAAGTTATAGAGAATATACAATGAGTTATTTTTTTTGGAATTGTATTTCACTATTGGCTAATGTCTAATGGCTATTAACTATCTTTAGGGCATCGTCTAATGCTCCCGATTTCTTAGATTGTAATCAATCTGTAGGAAATCGCAGTACTAAAGGTTTAGCAAAACCGTAGTAGTAGGAACAAAGGTTTGAGTATTACGTGATAAAATGTTTCTT
>Ga0194060_10002987_pt1 | contig 12020 bp, 7 predicted proteins | sample SepL225m_MetaG_FD_163427 | JGI IMG/M metagenome (GOLD analysis project Ga0194060, IMG submission 163427) | Anoxic zone freshwater microbial communities from boreal shield lake in IISD Experimental Lakes Area, Ontario, Canada - Sep2016-L222-5m | ecosystem: Environmental > Aquatic > Freshwater >... | reverse complement strand
AAAATTCAGCAAAGCACGAGTGCCTCTCCAACCAACCCAGCAGACGGGATCACTGTTTACCAAGGCACGGGCAATGTTTTCACGAATGCGCCACTGACTAATACCGTAAGGTATTATTATGGTGCATATGCATTCGATGCCACGCCGAACTATTCGTCTGGAGTCTTCACAAACGCAGTACCTGCCGACACGAACGCCCCCAGCAATATCACTGGCCTTGTGGCTAGTTCATCAAACGGCATTGTCTCCTTAACGTGGGTTAATCCTGTTGATTCTGATCTGACCGGCATCAGGATTCAGCGAAAGTTCTCATCGGCACCGACCAACATCAACGATGGCGTAACGGTGTTTGATGGCCTAGATACAACTTTTACCGAAAGCGGTTTGACGAACGGGACAAATTATTGCTATCGAGCTTTTGCGCACGACATTGTCCCTAATTACGCATCAGGGATTTCTATTACGTCGATGCCACTTCGCATTCTATTTACCGAGACCTTCGAGAATGCGGGCGGCTGGACTGATCACACGAATGTGATGTGGTCACAGTCTGCAATTAGTGGAGTGTGGGTGGCTACTAACGCTGGCAGTAGGAGTGATATTGGTTTTTACGCTATGACAAACTCCACTTACGCTCATTCTGGGGCAAGGTGGTTACGTAGTGTTGGCAATTTTTCTTGGAATTACTTGATAATCCCAACGTCTGATAATCCAATGGAAGTCAGAGTATGGGTTCGAACGCTGGGATTTTCCACTTCCGGATCACTCAATCTTGAATACTATGATGGTTATGCGTGGTATTCGGGGGGGGATGCATCTTTCAGCGGTGATCAATACACTAATATTGTTTTCAGACCTTTACTCATTGGACGTTCAGCCCAGCAACTACGACTCTGGACGTCCGTCGCAATCTACATGGACGATGTCGAGATCAGGGTTGCGCCGTGATGTTCGCAATATGAGTCGGTAAAGATCAGGAGAAAAAATGCCGATCCAGCAAACCATCAAGTAGTACATCCCGCTAGAAGGAATAACGATGAACGATAAGGCATTCTTAAGATCCGTAGCCGAGAGTCTTCGTGATTCCTTGCTCGAATCGGGCATCGGCACTCCGTTAACCATCCGTCGTCGGTTGCGGCTTGAGTTTGGGTACACTGACGGATGGTTTGTAAGTGTGGCCGGACTGAAAGGATGGAACTGCACGCTTCAGGTCTGGCTGGATCGTTTCGCAGGATACCCACAGCGTAAGCTCTATTACGGGATCTGCTCCAATCAGAAGACTGACATCAAAAAGCTTGAACGCCGAGCCCGCCCTTTCTTTGGGGAGCCGAAAGTCATCACGTTGGAAGATACTCATAAGGTGGGGCGGGCAACATGGCTCTTAGCGAAACGATTGACTAAGAGCGAGTTCGGACGCCCTGTCTTGGAGATTTATCAGACTACCGAGGAACGATGGCTGAACTACTATGGCATTTACGTGACTGAGGGGACGGGCCTGAGCCGGAACAAGGAACATCGTCTGGTGGAGCGGATCACTGAGTTCGCACGGACGGTTGTTGAATGCCTGCCGGATGCCAAGAAGGCGGATGCTGTCGAAAGGGCATATCCCTACATAGAGAACCGTCGCCTTGTTGAAAAGCACCTGAGTCGGGAACGGAGCGGCCACTTAGCGACACTCCGCAAACAAAAGGACGATTACATCTGCCAAGTCTGCGGCTTTGAGTTCAGGAAGGCATATGGGACACTGGGTGAGGACTTTGCCGAGGCTCATCACAAGGAGCCATTGTCCTCATCTCGCCGGATCAGGGAGAGCACGCCAGATGACCTTGTCACCGTCTGCTCAAACTGCCATCGGATGCTACATCGGATGAAGGGCGTCCCAAAGGATGTTGACGACCTGAAGAAGCGGGTTAGGAAACATAATCTACGGCATTGATTGAGGGTTAGCCTTCTGCCTAAAGGAAGAGCATGCAATAAATCGAGAGTTTCGCCTAAGATGTAGTGAGATATTGAAGAGGAGGAACATTGCTATGATGATAGATGTTTGCATTAACTGTGCTCCACTTGATCCAAGAATATTGCCTGCTCAAATGGTATATAAATTGGACAACCTTCAAAAAAGATTCAACGATACGGTTGTTGCCGCATTGTCAGAGGTTGAATGTCCACAACACGGACAGCATCCACAGGTAATTAGCAAAGGCACATCGACACACGGTGCAGTATTTTCGATCAATGGATGCTGTAAAGAGCTACTCAATATGTGCCAAACAGTTGTTGATGAAGCCAATAATGCAAAACTAACTTCACGAATATAATCACATCACATAGTCTGCGAGATTAGGAAGCAATCTGCCGATCACGGTTCGACATTGTCTTTGCGAATTGCCTGTCAAGGAAAGTGTCTTCCGAATTCGGCGACAAGACGGTCTCCTATTATAACTTACGATCCCATCCGACAAAGCCCGCAACCCAGCGCAAGCATGTCGAAGTCCTTACGCTTTGGGTTCTTTTTCGAAAGCATCGAAACGATCATCTCAACAACTTGTCTATACGCATTCACGATTCTCGGCACATCCGCCTGAGCAGAAGCACCCACGATTTCGTCATAGAGGGGTGCAAGGGCCGAAAGTCCGGCCTGCTCGATGTATGCGGGTGGAAGTACGGCTACGAGAGAAACGGCCTCTTGGACTCCAGAGAGTGGGTTTGGAATACGGCATGGAAGTTCAATGTGCCCCAACCTTTCTCGTCGCACCCTCGACAAAGTAATCTCAACCCCGCAATTGTTGCATATTATTCCTTTGTGTTTGACCCGCTTATACTTGCCGCAGGAGCATCTCCAATTATGCGTCGGGCCGAAGATGCGTTCACAGGTGATCGTGCCTTTTTCCGCAACTAACAAATTGGTGCGCACTTTCCACACTCTCCCATGACTTTTGGCCATGATCTCCTCCTCAGAGGCCGGACGAAGCAAGGAGCTAAGTGACTGTGGGAGTTCTATGCGTGCGGCCACTCCGAGTTCGGTCATGAGAAGTGACGGCACCTTTGATGCAAGGAATTCTGAGACCTTGGCAAGTTGGCGATCTTGGTCGGTGACGACATCCCCAAGTCTGGTCGAGAGGTTTGAGACCTTCACTTCGAGAGCCTCGCTCCTCTCGATTTCCGAAAGAAAGGCACTGACTAATCGCTCAAACTGAGTGTGCGAAATCTCTGCACTTTCAAACACATATCCACACTCGCAGCACTGCTTTTGACGGACTCTATATCTGATGTCAGCTCCTGTGATTCTCTCAAACAGGGTGACCGTCTCCTCACTCCAATGATACCACCTCGGCTCTGTCTTTATGACCTTATGTGGGCCATAGTGATTGCACTTCGGACAGTGCATCTGAAGGGGACTCTTAGCTGGCAGAATATCCATAAATGCTCCTTATTATGACAATCATCCCACCTCCGCATACACAATGTGTCCGGCGATCCTATCAAGGAAGATTCGTGACTCACTTGGATTCTGATCCCCTGTCGGATATACCTGCACGTTTCACCGCATTAAGTGTTTTCCCATCCTTCGTCTTCCAATCCATCCAACCGTTGGAGGTGCGTGCCAACACCACAACGCTTGCCGCACTTGGCGAATTAAAAAGGAAGTCCTCCGTGAAAACGTAGTTCTTGCCGTCCTCCTTGAGAATGCCTTGTTCAATTAACGGCTGGCGCAACCTATCGAGCCAAAGCCATCGTTTCGCACTTGGCACAGCCGCCGCCCTTCCCTTTGAGCCTTTGAATACCACGAAACCATCATCGACTAATTGCCCAGAGGCTTCGGCGTCTGGTCCCTGACAGTAGAAAACGTCTGATTCTTTGCGCTCGGACTCCTTCACCAATGGCTCGAACACAGGGAACCCAAGTGCGCCCAGCAAAATGGAAGCAGTTTCAAACACTTCGAGAACCTCCTGCTCCATCGGCTCGGGAACGTGAGGCTTATTCTGGTTCTTCTGCTCTAACTGGTAGCGATTCGCTTCCCTTGCCGTCGTTATGGAAAGCCACTCCAAATACTTCCCGTGAGACGAGGTGAAGGTCTCTGTCCGTGAAGTGACAATGACTGCCGTCTGCCAGAAGTCTTTCTCTCGGTTATGCCCATCGAACCGTTGCGGAACGTTGGTTGTCTCACCAATGTAAACCATTGGCTTGGCACTCTGATCACTCTGTCCGAAAAGGAAGTAGAGCGCCACTCGTTGAGCCTCGGGACGTTCAAGGGCTTTCTTGATGTGAGTTCTCGGAAAAGCCAATGCCTGCACGATTCGGGTTGTGATTTCGGCAACACGTATGCCCCGTGCTTCGCCATCGGGCAGATATATCTGAATCGTTTTTGCGATCATTGAACTTTTCCCTTTCCGCTGACGTTCGACTCGCTCATCTCTATGCGTGGTTCTGCTACTGATGCGGACCGAGGAATCTGATCACACGGCCTCCGCATAAACACTGTGTCCGGCGTCCTGATACGACTCAAAGATGTGCTGATAAACAAGGTCGCACTTCTGGGCGTAGATCGTCCGTGTGTAGGTGCGGGGCAGTTCATCCAGCATGGTTTCAATGACCAGTCTGACATCGGCACGGCTCTGCTGGCGCTTCTTCCAGTCCAGCACCAGTTTCTCGCTCCTGAGCCGTTCCAAGAGCGTCTGGGCCACCTTCTTGACCGCCGCACGTTCCTTCTCTGTCATCTTCACTTCGGGCTTCGTCAGGATGTCAAAAAGGGCAAGTTCCTCTTCAGACAACCCTTCTCGTATGCCCCGCCGCTCCTCGTCATCCAGTAACGATATATATGTGGTCAGTCGCTTGAGGAACAACTCGATGTTTTTACTACCGGCGTTGTATTCGGCAATCATCTCCTGAAACTTCAAAAGGTAATCCAGCCTCGATGGGTTCAACCGCACCATGTCCAGAAGCCGTTTTTCAATTGCAGCCTTCAATTTCTCGATAACGGTACGCTTATGGCCCTTGTCGAAGTGCGCCTTCAGGGATTTGAAGTCAATCTTGGTGAGGTCAATAAGCTGCTTTCCGAACTTCTCGCCCTTTTCCTTGATGACATAGCCTTTCGTGGCAATCGACTGGTCGAGGAGCATCTCCACGGCCTTCATCACTTCACTGATATCCACCTCTTGAGGATCAGGCCTTAAGTTGGCCGCAATGGCCTCTAGGACCCGCCTGACGCCATCATAATCATGTGCCACGGGATCAGGCATGACAGCCTTATGGATGCGCACCACCAGCCCAACCTTGCGGAGGAACTCCTTCTTGTCGTCTTCAGGGAAAATCAGCTTCTCCACAGCATCGGCAATCAATGCCGTCCTCTCAAATACCCGTGTCTCAGCCGTCACAGCCGGAATATCGACGTTACGCTGGGTGCAGAAGGATTCGGTCTCGCTGATCACAGCCTTAAGCATGGCGACCAGTTCCTTTTTATCATGAACGGGGGTCTCGCCCTTCTTGATACCGCCACCAGCATCAGAGCCGTAAATCGCCAGTGCCTTTTGGAGGTTCCTGAAAATACCGACGTAATCGACGATGAGGCCATTGTTCTTGTCTGGGAATGTCCGGTTTGCCCGAGCAATGGTCTGCATCAGGGTGTGGTTTTTCATCGGCTTATCGAGGTAGATGGTCGAACAGGACGGCACATCAAAGCCAGTGATCCACATGGCACAGACAAAAACGATACGAAGCGGGTCATTCTCGGCCTTGAACTTGACCTCCAGATCCTCTTTGGCCATGCGCTTACGGTGGGTAAGGATATCAAGGCCCTTCTTGGCGAAGTCTTCCTGCTCGTTCTGGGAGGAGGAGACGATGACGGCCATGTCCGCCTCCTTCATATACTTCGCCCGCTCGATCTGGTCTTCCTCGCCTGCCTCAATACGTTTGCGCAGGGTGTCGTAATAGGCCTTCCAGTGCTTCTTGACCTTGTCGTACATCCTGACGGCAGTGTAGCGGTCAATGCAGACGACCATGGCCTTACCCATCATGCCACGTCCCATGAAGTGCTGTACGAGGTCTTTGGCGATGGTTTCCAGCCGCTCATCCCGAGTAATCAGGTGGTATTCCTTGGCAAAGGTGCGTTCGAGTTTCTTCTCCTGCTCTTCGTCCAGTTCGGCGGATTCCAACAGGGCGGCCATATCATCATTCAACTGCTCATTGGTCAGTTGGAGTTCAGGGATCCGGTTCTCGTAGTAGAGGGGCACGGTCGCCCCGTCATCAACAGACTGCTTGAAATTGTAGACACTGACGTAATCACCGAAAACCTGCTTGGTCTTCTCCTCGCCAGCCATCAAGGGGGTGCCAGTGAATCCGATGAATGAGGCATTCGGTAAGGCTCGACGCATGTTCATGGCCAGAGAATCATACTGGGACCGGTGGGCCTCATCTGTCATGACAATGATATCGGATCGGTCGGAGAGCACGGGATACTGGCTACCGTCACGAGTCTGGAACTTCTGGATCAGGGTAAAAACAAACCGGTGGTCTTCGGTCAGCAGGGTCTTGAGATGGTCGCCGTTCTTGGCCCGAGCCTCACCATCGATAATCATCCCAGAGTCATTGAAAGTGTCGTAAATCTGGCCGTCGAGTTCTTCTCGGTCTGTTATGACGACGAATGTCCAGTTGCCGGCAACTTTCCGGATGACATACTGAGCGAAGAAAACCATGCTGTAGCTCTTGCCACTGCCTTGGGTATGCCAGAACACGCCCAACCGTCCCTTGTTCTTCTGAATCTTCCTGACGGCGGCCACGGCATTGCGCACACCTAAGAATTGGTGATTTTTGGCGATGACCTTGGCCAGCCCACCCTTCACCTCGGCGTAAACTATGAAATTCTCGATGATATCCAGCATACGGGCCGGATCACAGGTGCCACGAATCATGGTGTCGAGGCTGATGACGCCCTTTTCACCCTCAGCGGATATCTTCTTCCATTCTCCGAAGTGCTCCCAGCGCCCCGTGATACTGCCCATCCGGCTTTCCACGCCATTGCTGAGGACAATGAAGCCATTGAACCACCAGAGTTGGGGGATGGTGTTAGTTTTGTAATCCTTCAGGTTGTCATCATAGGCATGCTTGATGTTAACGCTGGCTTTCTTGAGCTCGATGAAGACCAGCGGGATACCGTTGACGAAAGCGATAAGGTCGCACCGCTTCTTGTAAATGTCACCCGTCACCCACATCTGTTGGGCGAGAAAGAACTCATTGGTCTCGGGGAAATCCCAGTCGATGAATTTGACCCTGTCGGAGCAGTCCTCGCCATCTGCGTTCTTCCAATTGACGGGGAGACCATCCTTAAGCAGGGTGTGGATCTCCTGATTGGCGACAACTGGATTAAGAGCACTTCTGTCACGTGTAAACTGCTCAATGGCCGATTCAATAGCATCGGCAGGGAGATCGGGGTTGAACTTCTTGATGGCCTTGCGGAGCCGTGGCGTGAAGACGACCTCGGAGGATGCCTCCCGACCATGGGAATTCTTGGGGCCGAACGTCTCATTATAGAGATTGGCAACCTCATAGCCCATGGATCGGAAGCGAGTGACGGTGGCTTCCTCAAGGGCGGCTTCTGTGTCTGGATGGTTGGGGCTCATTCTTTTCTCAACTCACTATGAATCTCTTCCTGATGAACTCCTGAACTTTGCTCACTTCAAGGGATGTTGTTGCCGGGCCGGTACGAACATAGAAAAACTCCTGATTGCCATCTCTCGTGTATACGGGTGAGTTGGAGGCGTGACACTCAACGAGAAGCACCCTCTTTGCATGCGAATCATCGAAGCGAATATCAAGATTGAGAATGTTCTCAGCTCCTAGACTACGCTTGATCAGATTTACAAGGTGCAACGCCATCTTGTCTTCATTAGGAAAGTGATCTGCGTCCACTCCCTTGACTTCACCTTCGTCATTGACCCCGATGACAAGTGTCCCGCCTTTTGTGTTTAGGAAAGCCGCAATCGTCTTTAGGCACCCATGTTCCATTCGGCTGTCGTTATCGCCTGTGGCAACATTAACACGGAGAGTCTCCTTGAACTCCACCTTCTCCCCCTCACCACGTGCGACGATAACGGATGCAGGTGGGTGGACTGCGGCTGTAACCTTTAGAAGAACATCTGCTTCGGCACTATCAACAACATCAAATCGTCCACCCGTAATTTTCTCTCTGAGGTAGGCAATAATAGCTTCAATGCGCTGCTCAACAAAAATGTCCAAAGCATTATCGGGCATCTCTTCAGCGTAAGCCCATTCAAGCGTGACCAGAGGCATCAAGTGTCCGTGCAGCACTTCTCGGAACCCCTCTTCCTTGTCGAACTCCTGCATGTAGAGCAAGGGGTTTGTGTCACTTACACCCTGATTCGTGAACTGAGTGAGATATGCGATGTTCATCAGCGAATTGACATCAACATTACTTGTGCCGGGGTGTTCCGCTATATAGTTTATCGGGAATACATGGTGGAGGTTGGGGCGGTCAGAGATGCTATAATACACATCATTCAGAACCACCCGATGTGATGGCCCCCAGTCACGAGGCTGCCTGCTTGCGAAGAGTGCCAATATCGCACGAGCATATCGTCCCTTTGTGCTGTACTTCGCTTGGCGAAGATCATTTTTGTCAATTACGAACCCGCCAAGTACTGACGTGTCACCTGCGGCGGCTTTCCGTAAAAGTTCAACGTGCTGCTTTAGATGGGTAGGGCTTCGGAGTTGATCGTCATTGAGAAAACTATAAAACCAGAAATACTTCTCAAGAAACTGGTAGTCAGGACTACTGGCTTCGAGGAAATACGTCATCAGCGACAGATAGAAATAACGTGATGGAACCAGCCCCGGCCCCCTGATAAGAAGTCGGTTGTCGAGAAAGTCATAGACCTTGAGAATGGCCCTCTCCGTGTCACTCCACACCTCTCTGATGTGGGATGTCTGAATCTTGTTTAGATGTGTGTCCGTGATGTTTGCCACGCCAGAGTCCTTCACACGCAACATGATGGCAGCGGCAAGCATTTGAAGCATCGTATGGTTGTCGATATACCTGTAGTTGCTCGACACTCGGCTACGAAAGGTCTCGAATATGTCTCTCAGGTAGAAGCCCGTTTCTTTCGTGGTCTCATCCTTGGCTTGAAAAGTCTTTGCCACGACAATATCGAAAATGTCGAGGGGTACACCTGCCTGATTAATTCGCTCAAAAATTTGGCAGACCTCTCCTACAGCGATCCCCCTGAGTTTGATATGCGAGATTTGGTAGCTGCTGAACACATCTCGAATGCGGCGAAGATTGGCCATAGGACGGTCGCTGTACTTGTAGCCAGCCTCGTTCAGCCGCTCTTCGACAGCGCCGTATCGCTCAAGAATGTCCTGCAATGTAATGATCAGTCCTTGGTCAAATCGTTTTTTCGTGTTTATGTTCGGCTTCAGTTCGCCGCCACGGTCATCAATCTCCTTCCAGAACAAAAATAGACTCCTGTAGCTCTCATCATCCGTTTCACCAGTAAGCTCAACGGTAAGGTCGATATATAGGGAAGGGTTGAAGCAGGGACGACCTTCGATTTCACCACCGTAGATGGATGTCAGAAGTGACGTTGTTCTCTGCTGACCGTCGAGAATGTAAAGAAACTCGGAACCGTTCTTGTCCTTCAGTTCGTGTCCGCCCACTTTTCGGTGTTTTTGGAGGGGGATATTTGTTTCCCATAACAAAATACTGCCAAGAGGGTAGAACTTGTAGATGCTGTCCCATAGCTTCTTTACGTTGTCCTCTTCCCAGACAATCTCTCGCTGGAACGTCGGTATCTGGTACTTCCCTTCCTGCAAGTCCTCCAAAAACCGTCGCACACTGTCATGTCCGGGCTTAATTCTGTCGGTGTAGTCCATATCTCTCTCCAGTAATCTTCGGCACCATCACGCTGCGTTCTCTGGGGTTCTGATGTCCAGTTCCGATACATCAACTTCGCCGGAAATCAGTTTTGGCAACAGCAGGTCACGGGTCTGGCGGAGGTGGCGGTTTTTGAGCGCCAATGGCCTGATGAGTTTGACCGTGTCGTCCATGAAAGAGTTGAAATTAGTCATCAAGGCATCCGGCGCAACATATACAGGATAGCGAGTCAGCACATTCCAGTTGGCCCTTGGCATTTTCGTTCCCTGAGATGTCTTTGTAGCGTGCTCAACGAATTCTGTGCTTGATACACAGCCCAGAACCAATCCATAGAACTCCGGTTTCTTTGCGACAATCACGATGGCGTCTGTAGAACAGACTCCGTCAATTAATGCGACGCCCACTTTGTGGAAATAGGGCCGGATCTTGCCAAATAGAATTTCGCCTGCCTTGAATCTCAGCTTGGTGCTCTGTACGTCTTGTAGAGAGTCCCAAACAGAAAGCGCAATCGACTTTCTGGGCATGTGTTCAAGGCCGATATAGGGTGTTTCATTTGGCAACTCCGAAGGTTCAACACTTCTGCGCACCTCGCTACAGAGTTCTCCAAGGGATTTCGCCTGCCACCCCTGCGGAATCTTGCCCAGCGGCGAGTCCACCATTTTCACCTTGGCGTGGTCGGGAAAACGGAAATTAACGAACCATTCTCGATACAGGTTCTGTGCCATGTCCTCCAGAATCTTGATGCGCCGTTGATTGTTCTCTATCAGGTCGTCGTAGGCGGAGAGAATGGCGGCGATCTTCTTCTGGGTAGGTATCGGATACCACGGGACTCGCACCTGCCTCAGTTCGCTTTGTTTAATTCCCAATACTGTTGTGCCTGTTGCTCGCTTTTGCAATTCGCCTCGTGCAAAGGGTGATTTCAGGCATTGGAAATAGTATTGCTGGTCAATAACCTGCGGACGTCCCCTTAACAGAATAACTCTCTGAGCCAAAGCGACTTTTTCCGTTGTTCGAAGTTGAGCGACCTCGCCAAGAGGAGCTTCTGTTGTAATCAGGATATCCCACTGTTTTGTCAGCCCACGCCGCATCCACTCGTCATAGAAGCCCTCGGCAATATACTCATGATGACCTTCTACAATAAATCCGTCCTTTATCACCTTGGCCGTCACCAGTTTGATGCCATAGTCAGTTTTTGGCGGAGTTTTTCCTCGGTAGTCAATCAGGGTTTCTGTGACCTCTTCTATGGTCTTTGTATGGAAAGTTTCTGCCATTCAATCTCCCGCCTGATCCCTTACTGAGCCTCCAACAACTTCGCCACATTCTCGGCGATCCGTTCTTCCAGTTCATGGGCCTCGGCGTTCAGGACTTCAAGTTCTTCGTTCTGCTCTTCAAGCCGCTCATAGAAATCAAAGTCATCCGGCTCACGTTCAATCACGCCCACATAACGACCAGCATTCAGACTCCAGCCTTGCTCCTCGATCTCCTTCAGCGTGGCGGCCTTGCACAGCCCAGCAATGTCCTGATACTTGCCCTTGGGGAACTTCTCCTTGACCATCGGCCCACTACCGTTCTTCGTCTCAGGCTCCTCACCACGGTAGAGACGGACGATGTTGGAGACGAATTCAATCTGATCGGGGGTGAAATCACGGTGGGCACGGTCAATCTGGCGGAATATATGCCGTGCGTCAATGAACAGCACGGTGTCATCACGCTTGGTGTTCTTCTTGCCCTTATCAAAGAACCAGAGGGTGGCCGGTAGCGTCACAGTATAGAAGAAGTTCGGCCCAATACTGACCATCGCATCCACGGCCTTGGCCTGAATGATCTGCCTGCGAATCTCCATCTCAGAGCCACGGGCGTCACTGGCGGAATTAGCCATGACGAACCCAGCCCGACCAGTCTTGTTCAGGTCACTGTAGAAGAGCTGAATCCAGAGGTAGTTCCCATTATCAGTGTTCGGCATTCCGAACGGGAACCTGCCCTTATCATCCTTGATCCGCTCCTTTTCGATCCTATCCACGTTGAAGGGAGGATTGGCCATGACGAAATCGAAGCCATCTTGGTCATCAAAAGGGTTCTCATAGTACGAATTACCCTGCCGGATGTCGCCAGCCTGTCCGTGAACGGCCAGATT
>Ga0194060_10002986_pt1 | contig 12023 bp, 9 predicted proteins | sample SepL225m_MetaG_FD_163427 | JGI IMG/M metagenome (GOLD analysis project Ga0194060, IMG submission 163427) | Anoxic zone freshwater microbial communities from boreal shield lake in IISD Experimental Lakes Area, Ontario, Canada - Sep2016-L222-5m | ecosystem: Environmental > Aquatic > Freshwater >... | reverse complement strand
CCCCGTGAGCATATCGTTACCCACATCTTTTTTACCGCATGACAATGCGGTGTATCGGCTCCCCCGGCGGGCGACTGACGTCGCCGCTGGGGAGCCTACGGCTGGGCGTCGGCCTGCGCCGACGCCGGAATCGCCCGCGTAGGCGGGCGACCAGCCGTAGGCTCCCGTGGCGCGACGTCAGTCGCCCGCTCTGCGCCCCCCGCTGGGTGACATCCCATGATAGTCGCAGAGATGTGGGTAAAGATATGCCGTGAGGGTTTAGGGGCAATACCTTTCAAATAAGCAATTTCGTGCCAGCCTTGCCCCCTCACCCCTGCCCCTCTCCCTCACGGGGAGAGGGGAGTATATAGCAATCCTCTTGGGGTTGTTGTGTGGAGTCAAGGCTTTAGCCGGATAAGGCCGCCTAAAGGCTCGACTCCTTTTCATAACCAATTTAGGATTGCTATATCCCTTTCTGATAAGGAATACTCCCCCTCTCCCGTTCAGGGAGAGGGGGCTGGGGGGTGAGGGCTGAGCGGCGGCAGATTCCTTATGTGAAAGGTATTGGGTTTAGGGGCAGGGGGTGAGGGGGCCGGAGGCGACGTTTCGTCAGCCCTGCGCCGCGCCCCCGGCGCAAGGTCTGTCGCCCGCCGGGGTGTATGATGAGGCTATCGGGTCTGCTCGGCGATGCGGGTGCGGACGAGGTCGATGGCGCGGGATCGTGAGCGAACGAGGGTCTCGATCTCATCAATCAGCATGATCAGGCGGCGGTAGTCGCGGCGAAGGGACTGCTCCTCGGCGCGGTCGAGGGCAACAGCAGGGGCCGCAGTGCCAATCCAGTCGTCGAAGCAATCGCTGGCGGTAAGAGATTCGATGCTGCTGAAGTGGCTGAGACCCCGCCAGAGCTGGGCGGCACTGTTGGTGAGCAGGCGGACACTGTCGATAGCCATTGGTAATATCTAGGTTGATCGCGACCAACAGCGGGCCGCGCTATCTATGCAACAACGTACACAATTCATGGTAGCGTGCGGCGGACGCTTCACTATCGGTCTGGAGGTCTAGTTTCTGCGCTATCACCAACAGGGCTATGCGATATAATCGGCGCGGGCGAGGGATCTTTGGTATAATTCACACGCAATGAATGCGATACGATGGCGGAATTATGCCCGAATCCGTGAAGTTACAGCCGACAGAGACAGCCTCTTCTGCCCCAACAACTCCGCTGCGGCCAAGCGCTCTGCCACAGTTTCACCCGCGCAAGCGATTTCTGCGGGTTTCGCTGTTTTTTTTTAGCGTGATTGCCCATATCTATGTATGGGACATCTTTCTTCCACGCTTCGTCCTGGTGCGCTGGTATGCGCGGCGCACGCAGATGCGGCGCTGGAAGGAGATCGCCCGCCGCTTCCGGATCATGGCCCTGGATCTGGGCGGCATGCACATTAAATTTGGTCAGTTCCTCTCATCACGCGCTGATATTATGCCCCAGGAAGTGCGCCGTGAGCTGGCGGGCCTGCAAGACGAGGTGCCGCCTGCCCCGCCCAGCCATGTGCTGGGGGTGATCCTGGAGGATCTCGGCGCGCTGCCATCAGAGATCTTTCAGAGCTTTGAGCCTGATGCAGTGGCCGCCGCCTCCCTTGGTCAAGTTCACTTTGCCGTCCTCAAAGACGGTCGCGAGGTAGCGGTGAAGGTGCAGCGGCCCTATATCGACAAGATCATTGAGGTTGATCTCAGTGCGGTGTCCTGGGTGGTGCGGCTGATCAAAAACTACCCGCCCATCCGCCGCCGCGCTAATATGGACGCCCTGCTCGCTGAGTTTAGCCGGGTCCTCGTCCAGGAACTCGACTATGTGCGCGAGGCGAAGAACTCAACGGCCTTTCGCGCCAACTTCGCTGGTGTCCCAGGCGTCTATACGCCCGAGACCATCCCCGAACTGACGACCCGGCGCGTCCTAGTGATGGAGCGCATCAGCGGGGTGAAGATCAACGACGTGCAAACCCTTGATAGCCTGGGGGTGAGCCGTCTGGAGCTGGCCGCACGGCTGAGCAATGTCTACCTCAAGCAGTTTTATATAGACGGACTCTTCCACGCCGACCCGCACCCTGGCAACCTGTTTGTGCGGGTTGAGCCGGATCAGCCCATGGCGGTGCATCACAGCGGGCGCGTGTCGGCTGAAGATATGCAGAGCGGCGCGTGGGTTGCTCACGCCCTGCCTGACTCGCAGCTCAACAACGACGACGCCAGGGGCGTGCCCTTCACCCTGATCTTTGTAGATTTTGGGATGGTGGGTCAGCTCACGCCGGTGATGATGGAGAGTATGCGCAGCGGTGTGATCGGTCTGGCAACGAAGGACGCTGAACGGATCGTCGACTCGCTCGATAAGATGAACATGATCTTGCCCGGTACGGATCGTCGCCTGATCGTGCGCGGCATGCAGTCTCTGCTGCGGCTCTCGTACAACCGCACGATGCGCGAGATGACAAATCTGGATGTAGATGTAATCTTCGACGAGACGCGCGATATTATTTACAACCTGCCCTTCCAGATCCCGCAGGATCTGCTCTACCTTGGCCGCGCCCTGAGCATGGTGGGCGGGCTGGCCACCGAGATCTGCCCGGATATTAATCTTTTCGAGGAGTTGCGCCCCTTCGCTCGCATGATGATCGAGCGCGAGCAGCAGACGGGCAACTGGGCCGAGCGGGCGCAAAAAGAACTGACCGACCTGGGCCAGATTATGCTCAAGCTGCCGCGCCAGATGGATTCTTACTACGCTGCGGCGAATAACGGCGAGCTACAGACCCGCTCGGACACCAGTCGGCTGGAGCGCGGCATGCGCCGGGTCGAGCGCTCGACCGACCGCTTGACCGGTGGAATGTTTGCGGCCAGCCTCTTCCTCGGCGGGGTGCAACTGCGCACCCGTGGCATGGAGAAGGAGGCCAATCAAGCCTGGTGGGGCGCTGCCGCCGCCGCCCTGTGGGCCTTCTGGCCGCGTGGGGAGTAGGGGGTGAGGGCTGAGCGGCGATATGATCTCCCTACGACAGCTACTCGGCTGGACTCTGCTGTTGGCCCTCCTGTCGGCGGTGGCTGTGCTGGCCCTCCGTCCCGACCCACGCGATGCCCTGCGGGCTGCTGATAGGCTCTTTCGCGCTGGCCGATACTACGACGCGCTGCGGGCCTATCAGGTAATTGACCCACGTGCGCTGCCCGAGGCCGCCCTGCGCCTGGGCATCGTCCGCGCCATTCGTGGCGAGTACACGCCCGCCGAGCGCGCCCTGCGCCTGGCAATGCAGGGTGGTCTGCGCCCGGCCAACTACCAACTAGCCCTGATCTATCTGGGCCAGGTACTCGCTAACGATGGGCGTGCCGCCCTCGCCGTCGAAACCTGGGCGCTGACCAATGACTGTCGCAGCGATGCGGCCTGCGCTTACCGTGGCCCGACCCATATTCTCCAGGCTGAATACGCCTTGCGGCAGGGCGACTATGCCGTTGCCGAATCCGACTACCGCGCCGCGCTCGACGCATCCCCGCCGCCGCCGTGGGCGAGCCTCGCCACCTCCCGCCTGGCCCTGCTACTGGCCGCACGCGACCCCGGCGCGGCGATAGCTGCTCTTGGTCAGGTTGCGACTGCGCAAGCCCCTAGCGCCGACCCACTGCTGGCCCCGCTGCTTCCCACCGAGATTGCCTGGCGGGGTCAGCTTGTTGCCGCGATCTCGGCTCTGCCAGAGAGTCGTCCCTTTCGCCTCGGGCAGTTCTACCTGGATCTCCAGCTCTACGAGTTGGCCGAGGATCAGTTCGCCAAAGTACGGCCCGGCAGCCCAAACGCCCGCGTTGCGGCGGTCTACGCCGCCTACGCGCACTGGCGAGCCGGGGATCGTCTGGGTGGGCGCGATCAGCTTGCGCAGATCGTCCGCACGCAGCCTACCGACCCGCAGGCCAGGGCGCTTCTGGCCCTGGCCTACCTGTCTGCCGACCAAGCGGACGCTGCCCGTGAGCAGATCGACACGCTGGTGCGGCTGAGTCCGGGCAACCCCGAGATCCATCTTGCCCTGGCCAACTGGTATATCGCCCGCAGCGAGTACCCCCAGGCCAGCCTGGAGTACAGCCTGGCCTGGGCGCAGGCTCCTGTCGGGCGGCGTGGACACTACGCCTTGCTTGGTGCGCAGTTCCACCTCGTCACCGCCTACGACCTGTGCGCGAGCGGGATGCCCCTGGCTGAGGTGGCGCTGACGGCGCTGCCCACCGATGGCGCGGCACTGACGACCTTAGCCGCGTATCAGTACTACTGTGGACAGCCGGGTGCCGCCCTGGCTTCCGCCCAGCGCGCCGCCGATAGCGGCGGTGGGGCCGAGAGCGTCTACTATTTGGGGGTAGCCCTGAAAGCCCTCGGCCAACCAGACCGCGCCCGCAGCGAACTGATCCGGGCGGCGGATCTGGCCCCAGCGTCGGTCTGGCGCGAGCGGGCAGAGACGGCGCTGGCCCTGATGCCGTAGCATCAGGGCCAGCGAGTAAGGGGGCAGCAGCGCCTCTACTCGTCAAAATACCCGTGGAGCCGCCGACCGAGGTGCGGGTCGCGCAGCTTCTTCAGAGCTTCACTCTCTAGCTGGCGGACGCGCTCGCGGGTCAGGCTGAGACGCTGCCCGATCTGCTCCAGCGTAAGGGCGCTCTCGCTGGTCAGCCCGTAGCGCAGGCTGAGAATATGACGTTCACGCGGAGTCAGGTGCGACATCGCCTCACTGAGATCATCACGCAGCAGGCCGTGGGCCACCTGCTCAAGCGGCGTCGGCTCCATCGGGTCCGCAATGATTTCGGCCAGTGCCCCGGTGCCATCGTCCGTGTGGGTCTCGTCCAACGATGCCGGGGTGAGGGCAGCCTGCTCAGCGCGTGTCACCTGCTCAGCGGTAATACCCAGTTCGCTGGCGATCTCCTCAGGCGTGGGGTCGCGGTCGAGGCGCTGGATGAGGTTCTGGCGGGCGCGGGCCAGGCGCGAGAGCCGCTCGCCGAGGTGGACGGGCAGGCGCACCGTGCGACCGTGGTCGGCGATGGCCCGACCGACACTCTGGCGGATCCAGTAGGTGGCATAGGTCGAAAACTTCAGGCCACGGCTCGGGTCAAATTTATCAACAGCGCGCATGAGGCCAAGGCTGCCCTCCTGGATCAGATCCAGCAGGCTCAGGCCGTGGCCCTGGTAACGGCGGGCGATGCTCACCACAAGGCGCAGGTTTGAATTGATGAGCTGGGCGCGGGCGGCCCCCCCGGCGATCACCTGGTACTCCATACGCCGGTGATCAGTCGGAGTCAGGGGATGCTCATCCGCGAGGCGGCGGGACGCCTCGCGCCCCAACCCCATGGCCCCAGCCAACTCCTGCTCCTGATCAAACGTGAGCAGAGGCTCGTCGCCGATCTCGTTCAGGTAGAGGACAATCGATTCTGCCGGGGTGGCGCTGACATATGCAGGGTTCATCATACTATATCCCCTTTCTTATCAGCGACTCGGGGCTGCCGCCGACAAAAAAGACACACGCACATGAGGGCGACCTCCTTTGAGGTAGCACCACTTAGTATGCGTGGGGGGTATAAAAAAAGTCTTAGGGGAAGATGAGAGGTGGATGAGAATAGGGGGTTCTCGTCCCCCCTCACCCCCTGCCCCTCTTCCCGTGAGGGAGAGGGGCAGGGGGTGAGGGGGCAAGGCCGGTATTGGATCTAGGCCAGGGCCATATCGCGCTTCTTCTTCTCGCGGCGGCGATCCTCGGCGTTGAGCAGCTTCTTGCGGATGCGCCAGCCCTTGGGCGTCACCTCCACCAGCTCGTCTTCGCTGAGATACTCGACGGCGTCATCGAGCGAGAGTTGCCGGGGCGTGTCAAGGCGGATCGACTCGGCACCCTTGTTGTTGCGCATATTGGTCAGGTGCTTATCCTTGCAGACGTTGATCTCCAGATCGACATCGCGGATGTGCTGCCCGACCACCATGCCCTCATAGATGTCCTGGCCTGGCGAGATAAAGTACGTGCCGCGATCCTGCACCTGGTACATGCCGTAGGTCGTGGACACGCCGCTGTCCGAGGCGATCAGCGACCCGGTCTCGCGGGTGTCCATCTCGCCGGCGATGGGCTCGTAGGCGTAGAACAGGCTGTTGAGGACGCCCTGGCCACGGGTGGCGGTGAGGAACTGCTGGCGGAAGCCGAGCAGGCCACGGGTTGGCACGATGTAGACATAATGCACGGTGCCATCATCGCGCACCTGCATATCGCGCATCTGGCCGCTGCGCCGACCGAGCAGTTCGACTACCACGCCCTGGAAGTCTTTGCCAACCTCAATCTCAACCAGTTCCATCGGCTCAAGCTTCTTGCCGTTCTCGTCCTCGTGGAAGATCACCTCGGGCTTCGAGACTTGGAACTCGTAGCCCTCGCGGCGCATGTTCTCGATCAGGATGCCCAGGTGTAGTTCACCGCGACCGGCCACCAGAAAGACATCAGCACTCTCGGTGTCGGTCACGCGCAGAGCCACATCGCGCTCAACCTCGGTGTAGAGCCGCTCGCGTAGCTTGCGCGACGTGACGTAGGTGCCCTCACGACCAGCGAAGGGGCTGGTATTGACGCCGAAGGTCATCCGCACCGTCGGCTCCTCGACCTTGATCGTCGGCAGGCCCTCAGGCAGTGTCGCGTCAGCGATAGTCTCGCCGATATTGGCATCGTTGATACCGGCAATAGCGATAATATCGCCAGCGGTAGCCGTCTCAACCTCCTCGCGGTGTAGGCCGTTATAGGTGAAGAGCTGAGTAATCTTGGTCGGGGTGATCGCACCGTCGCGGCCAATCCGCACCAGGGGCTGACCCTTGCTGATCGTCCCACGGTAGAGCCGACCAGTGACGATCTTCCCCTTGTAGTCGTCATAAATGCTGGTGGTAACCAGGAACTGGGCGGGGCCGTCCGCATCAACATCAGGGGCAGGGATACGGTTGATGATAGCCTCGAAGAGTGGTTCCAGCGAGTCATACATCTTCAGGGGCGAGCGGCCGGAGTGGCCGAGCAGCCCGTTGGCGTAGATCGTAGCGAACTCAGACTGCTCATCGCTGGCGCCCAGATCGACAAAGAGGTCGAACGCCTCGTTGACCACATGGTTAGGCCGGGCCTGGGGCCGATCAACCTTATTGACCACCAAGATAGCGCGGTGTCCGGCCTGGAGCGCCTTGCGCAGCACAAACTTGGTTTGCGGCATCGGGCCGTCCACCGCGTCCACCAACAGCAGCACGCCATCGACCATATTCATCACCCGCTCAACCTCACCGCCGAAGTCGGCGTGGCCGGGGGTGTCAATAATATTGATCTTGATGCCCTTGTAGATCACAGCGGTCGTTTTCGAGAGGATCGTAATGCCGCGCTCGCGCTCAAGGGCGTTACTGTCCATCATACGAACTTCGGTCGCCTGATTATCGCGGAAAATATGGCTCTGCTTGAGCATCGCGTCCACCAGGGTGGTCTTCCCGTGGTCGACGTGGGCAATAATGGCGATATTTCGAATGTCGTTACGCTTCATAGATACGAATGTGCCTCACACGTGAGGGCGAAGCATCTGCGGTGCAAATGCTTCGCCCATCTAAATCATCGACCTCTATCTTACCACACCTACCGATGGGGTGCGGTTGCCCGCAGGCTGAGGGCTATCGTCCTAAAAACTCGCCTATATTTGATTGAAATTATCAGCGTAGACATGGTTCAGAACAGCTTTACAGTGTGGCGGGGACGCGATGAGGCGAGGATGCGATAGCATCGCCTCGTCGCATCCTCGCCTCGTCGCATCCTCGCCTCGTCGCATCCTCGCCTCGTCGCATCCTCGCCTCATCACTAAACTGTAAAGCTGAAACCTGGCACCTGAAACCTTGTCATAGCTGATAATTTCAATCAAATATATGATCACCCTAATCCAGTGGGGCTAGGGTCTAATCCTTCTGAGGATCGCCGTCAGGCGATCATAGTCATCTTTGAGCAGACTGGCCAGTTCACGCCCAGCGTGGACAAGGTAGTCGTGGCTATCAGGGCGAGCGCGGGCGGTAGCGCGGATGGCGGCCGACAGCAGTTCGTCGCTGGGGATCTGGGCAGCGAAGAGAACGCCACGGAAGAAGTCGCTCGACTCACAGAACCCAGCCAGCTCAGCGTCGTCGCAGGGGTAGACGCTGTAGTGGACGGGCGGCGGGTGCGGCGGCAGGTACTGGTAGCGGCGATCCTGCACGCTGAATCCCACGGTGATCGCCGAGAACTCGGTCTGGAGTACCTCGGCCAAATCAGGGTGCTCGTGGTAGATCTCCGCGTCGTAGAGGTTGCGCCCGCTGTAGGTGCGCCCGCGCATCACCGCCCGCCCGCCCGGCTCCTTGCTGCCGGTGCGGATCTCGTACACCAGGCCATACACCGCCATGCCCACGCTGCGCGTCTGTGCGCGCACCAGCGACCCGAAGGGCGGCGCGGCAAGCAGTTCGTAGGCTCCCGCTGTAAAGCGGGTGGTGGAGGACTCGATCACCTCGCCGATACGTTCCATAGAGCTTGCGATTATCCCTTAATATACGATTTGCTATCTTTCTTGGCCGATGCGTCGGCACCCGCCTCGGCCCGGTAGAGGCTGGCCTCCAGCATGTGATCGAAGGTGCGTCGGTCGGCGCTGCGCACCACCGCCTGCTCGTGGGCGCGAGCCAGAGCCACCGGGTAGCCGTCGCCACGGGCGGCCTGATCGTACACCAGGGCGTGGATCAGATCAACCTGCGCGGGATCCTGGGCCACCCACTGCGGTATTTCAACGCGGGCCAGCTCGCGACCGACGCGCATAAGGAAGAAGTGGATCGTGTGTTCGCGGTAGGACTCGACATTGATCCGGCTCATCGAGATGAAGAGCGGGCCGCGCTGGCCCTCGGAGAGTTGCCCGGCCAGGATGTCGGTGTCTACCAGACCCTGGCAGATCCCGCAGGATGGCTCACGGTCGTCGGCCACATCGCTACACTCAGCGCAGTTGGCCCCCTTGCCGGCAGATACGTCCACATCGGGACAAAGCATCAGGCGGATGGTGCCGACCACCTCGGGCGAACGGGGCCGACTGATATAGGAGGCCACCGGGATGCCCCGCTCGTGCATGGCGTCGAGGTAGGCCAGGTAGCGGCTTAGAAAGTGTTCTTGCACAAAGCGCTCGGCCCCGGCCAGCGTCCAGCGGATCAGCGTGCCGTCCTGGAGGGCTAGGCATGGCAGATCGTCAGTCAGGAACTCATCGGCCAGGCCGACCAGGGCCACGCCCTCGTCCACATCGCGGCGGGCGCTGAGGTAGTTGCCCTCGATCTGCACACGCCGCGCCCCGTTGCTCAGATACAGGTCCTCCTCGCGGTAGTAGAGGGCTGGCTCGGAGCTGAGCCGGGCCAGGGGGCTATCACCGTAGCGCAGGAAGACCCTGCCGATATTGATCAGGTAACAGGAGGCTTTGCCGTGGCGATCAAGGTCGATCTGCGAGCCGTCGCTGGCTACCAGAGCGTAGCTTGTGGGGATCTCTGGCAGGTTGCGAGCGGTATCGAGTGGCTCTACCGGGTGGGCCAGCAGCCAACTCGCCGTCTCGCGGCTCAGATTGGCGGCGGTGGCCCACTGCTGCTCCGCGCCTGCGGCCTCGCGGTAGCGCGCCACGGCACGGCTGGTGCGCTCGTTCGTGTTGGCCACGCTCAAGGCCGCCGCGCCGCTCATCTGGCGCACCTGTCGGCCCAGGGCGGTCAGATCTAGTCCCATGGGAAGAACCTCTGAGGAGTTGCAGACGATAGATGGCTGAGAGTATACCGCATATCGAACATCTGTACAAGTACCAACTCAAACCGCGCAGGACGGGGGCTGTAGCGTGACTTGACGCTCCGTGCTATCATTCGCCCTGGTATACACACGGGAGAGTGATGGGAAGGGAAGGGAAGTCTCACGTGAATACCCTCTCCCTCCTCAATGTTGGCGGCTGTGCTTCGCGTATGAGAGTCTAATGCCAATCGAGACCTACCAGGATGCCCTGGACTACATCTACAGCTTTATCGACCCGTTGCGTAAGCCTGCCAGCAGTCCGACCGAAGCAATACTCAACATAGATCGAATACGTGCCTTGCTGTGCGCTACGGGCAACCCACATGTTGGTATGCAGACCGTGGTGGTGGCCGGTACAAAGGGCAAGGGAAGCACCTGTGTCTTGATCGAGGCGATGCTGCGCGCCGCCGATCTGCGCACCGGGCTGTGGACATCGCCGCACCTCAGTTCGTACCGCGAGCGCATCCAAGTAGACCGCGAGCCGATCAGTCAGGCCGACCTCGTCGCCCTAACCGCGCAGCTTCAGCCGATCATCGACGCCTTTGATCCCGCGCCTTACGGGCGACCAAGCACATTCGACGTGGGCTTTGCCTTGGCTCTGTCCTATTTTGTAGCACGCGGCGTACACGTCGCCGTGCTTGAGGTGGGGCTGGGCGGGCGCTACGACGCCTCTGGTGTGATGACGCCCCTGGCCTCAGTGATCAGCTCGATCAGCTACGACCACACGGCCATCCTGGGACCGACCCTGGCAGATATTGCCGGTAACAAGGCCGGGATCATCAAGCCCGGCGTACCCGCGATCAGCGTACCACAGATGCCGGAAGTCGCTACAGTGCTGGAGGACGAGGCCCGGCTGGTTGGGGCAACCCTCTCTATTGCCAGCGAGGGTGGGCTGGACGAGCCATCGGGTGATCGTCTGCCCTACCCGGTGCCGCCCATACCAAGCCGGTTACTCGGCGGATTCCAGCGCGAGAACGGGCGGCTGGCGGTGGGCGCAGCCATGTTGCTTCGTCGCCAGGGTCTGCCCCTCGACGCACGCGCAATCGCTACGGGCCTAGCGACAGCTGAGTGGCCCGGTCGCTTCGAACTGGTGCCGAGATCGCCGCCTGTGCTGATCGACGGCGCTCACAACGGTGACTCGGCCCGCAAGCTGGCCGCCGCGATCTGTACCGAGCTGCGCTTCAGACGGCTCATCCTGGTACTCGGCACCTCGCGTGACAAAGACATCGAGGCGATTGTGGCCGAGATTGTGCCGATGGCTGACGCCGTCATCATTACACGCTCGACCCACCCACGGGCCATGGATCTCGACCGGGTGGCCGCCATCGTCAGGCCACATTTGCGCGGCCCCCTTACCCTCGCCCCCGAGATTGGCGATGCTCTGGCCCAGGCCCGCGCCCTCGCTGGCCCCGACGACCTGATCTGCGTCACCGGCTCACTCTTCGTGGTCGCCGCCGCCCGCGAGTCCCTTGGCCTAGCCGTGGCAGACTAGTACGATTGTGGATTGTGGATTGTAGATTGTGGATTGTAGATTGCGTGCGGCGTATCACGCAAGATTCGTCCTTAGGCATGCCGTCAAACCCACAATCCACAATCTCATAGGCCGATGCCGTTGAGGACGTCCATCACCCGCATCATCGCCAGAGTCAGGCTAGGATGCGAAGCCTCAAAATCCTTGATCGCTGCCGGGAGACCGGGCTGGAACTCAGCGCCGCCCTGTTCTCCACTGCGGTCGATCTCCGCAAGGGCGTCCAGCGTCTGTAAATGAAGGTTGCGCAGTGTTTCGTTAGTCGGATCGGCGGCGGCAGCGCGGGCAATCTCGGCCCGCATCTGGTCGAGCCGCTCGCGCAGGGGGTGCTGACTCATCGATCTATCTATCCTTTGCTGAGGCTCCGGCGTCGCCCCATACGAGTAGGGCGGTCTCTAATGAGGCTATTATACGCCACCTGCGTCTTGTACGATTGCAGATTACGGATTGCAGATTGCAGATTATAGCGATGTGCGCTACCATATTCGGCGCACCGATCTCGGCTGCACAATCTGCAATGAGGTGTGGCGATGCGCTTCGCAATCCCGCTGTTTGTTGGGCTGCTGCTGCTGGTCACTATTGCCCGTACCAGTGGGTCAGATCCGCGCCTCGCGCTGTCTCGTGCCTTCGGTGCGGCAGATCCGGCTGCGACGCCGCTGATCCAGGTGCCTGACACCTCATCTATCACCCCGGCCCCGCTCCCGCCCCCGGCC